>OHMF01000575.1_pt1 | contig 17045 bp, 9 predicted proteins | sample 1569181 | NCBI WGS metagenome assembly OHMF01 (sample SAMEA3879559, study PRJEB24766) | human gut metagenome | biome: human-associated habitat; feature: feces | place: USA | collected 1985/1987
GTATTAATGGATAAAGTTCAGAATAATCAATAATTTAAATCTAGTGTATTATGAAGTGTAAAACTATGAGACATGGGATCATTGGATTTCAATGGATGATTCTATTATTACTCTTTACAATTAATATTAGCAGTTGTAAAGATGATAAAGATATGTCTGCAGTTGCCCATGACCCAAACCAACCAATAGAAGTGACAGATTTTACTCCTAAATCTGGGGGAGGAAATACACGAATGGTCATATATGGAACTAATTTTGGAACGGATCCTTCTATTATTTCCGTAAAAATAGGAGGAAAAGAAGCAATAGTTGTCAGTTCAAAAGGAAACAGTCTTTATTGCCTCACTCCTTCATTGTGCTTTGAAGGTAGTGTCGAAGTAAAAATAGGAGAACAATCTTCCAAAGCGCAGGCTAAGTATGAATATGAGCCACAACTGGTAGTATCCACTTTGTGCGGATATTTAGATGAATATGGTAAAGGAGATATCAAATCTGACGCTCCCTTCAATGATTGTGGAAAAATAGACTATCCTTCCTGGCTTTCGTTTGACCCACAAGACCATACAATGCTTTATCTGATTCAAGCAAATGATGATCCGAACCAAAGAAAAACAATGCGCATATTGGATTTAGACAAAGAATGGATTTCTACAGGAATAAGCGCAGATCAGGGAGCACGTATGAGAAGTATCTCATGGACACCGGAAGGATATATGATGATAGCGTGTGCCAAGGGAGACCTTAAAGCAAAAAGTAATTATCTGCTGATACCAGGAGCTGATAGAAACTTCAAAGAGCCAAGCCAACAAATACAAGTAACGACAGGAAAAGGTTGTCAAAGTTCAATGGTACATCCCATAAACGGGGAATTATATTATACGCATTTCGATACCGGTTCGCTTCGCAGATATGATTATAAGCAATTTGGATACAATAATAATGAGAATAATTATGAAGTCATGTTTTCGATTAAGAATTCATTTGAATTTACTATTAACCCTCATCCTAGTGGTGATTATATTTATTTGATAGGGGAGGAGACACATTATATATTGCGTTCTAATTATGATCACGATGCTAAATGTTACACTACCCCTTATGTTGTTTGTGGAAAATCCGGAGAAGCTGGTTACAAAGACTTGGCAGGAAGCAACGCACGTCTGAATTATCCGGGTCAGGGAGCATTCGTATATAATAAAAAATATGAGGAAGAAAATAAAAAAGACCATTATGATTTTTATTTTACAGATCGTAAAAACCACTGTATCCGAAAACTGACTCCGGAGGGCATGGTAACGACTTTTGCAGGAAGAGGTAGTAAAAATCTAAATGCAGACGCTTATGGATATGTTGATGGAGAAGTTCTTCAAGACGCACGCTTCAATTATCCGTATGCTTTGGCCTATGACAAAGAAACAGAGACTTTCTACGTGGGAGATGTTGAAAATCACCGTATTCGAAAAATAGCTTGGGAACAAGCACCCGAAGAAACGGAAAAAGAAGAAATAACTGAATAATAGAAAAAACACATGAAGATAAAGTATATTATTTCCATCTGTCTGTTACTCTTGTCTACAACGATTTTCGCACAAGAAAAGATTGAAGTGACAGGAGTAGTGACAGATACAAATAAAGAACCGCTCGTAGGTGTCAATGTAACAGTAAAAGACCAAGCGGGATTGGGAGCGATAACAGATATCAATGGTCAATACAAGATCGTTATTGAAGAATATTCAAGACTGATATTTTCGTATATTGGATTCGATAAGCAAGAGGTACTGGTAAAGAATCAACGGACTGTCAATGTGAGCATGAAAGAGTCAGAAGCCAGCGAACTAGATGAGGTCGTTATCACAGGTACAGGTGCACAGAAAAAATTGACGGTAACCGGAGCTGTTACTACAGTAAATGTGGATGATTTAAAGTCAAATCCTTCAGCTAACCTTTCAAATGCATTAGCGGGTAACGTAGCCGGTGTTCTTGCTATGCAAACATCTGGCCAACCGGGAGTGAACACTTCTGAATTCTGGATTCGTGGTATATCCACTTTTGGTGCAAACAACTCTGCATTGGTATTGGTTGATGGATTTGAACGTGACTTAGATGAAATCAATATTGAAGACATTGAATCGTTTACCGTGTTGAAAGATGCTTCTACTACTGCAATTTATGGTCCGCGAGGTGCTAACGGAGTAGTTCTCATTACTACCAAACACGGTAAAGCAGGAAAAATCAATATCAACGCTAAAGTCGAAACTTCCTATAACACTCGTACTATTACACCGGAGTTCGCTGATGGATACAATTATGCCAAACTCATGAATGAAGCACGTATTACACGTAATTTGGAGCCTGTGTATCAGGAGGATGAACTGGAAATCCTACGTTTGGGACTTGATCCGGATCTCTATCCAAATGTGGATTGGAAAGACGTACTCTTGAAAGATGGAGCCATGACTTATCGTGCTAACGTAAATATGAATGGGGGTGGTTCAACCGCCCGCTATTTCGTTTCTCTTAGCTACATTAGTGAAGAGGGTATGTATAAGACTGACAAAGCTATACGCAAAGATTACAACACCAACCCTGGCAGTCAGCGCTGGAATTATCGTTTAAATACTGACATTGACGTGACAAAGACAACACTTGTCAAGGTTGGAGTATCTGGTTCGTTAAAGAAACGCAATGCCCCCGGACTAGGAGAGAATGTATGGAAATCATTGATGTATCAGAATCCGGTCAGTATTCCAGTAATGTATTCCAATGGTCTGACTCCATCATTTAATGGCTCGGATGAACAGTTAAATCCATGGGTGATGGCTACCCAAACTGGCTATAAGGAGTATTGGACTAACAAAATACAAACAAACATCTCTTTAGAGCAGAAGTTGGATTTTATTACCAAGGGACTACGTTTTGAAGGACGGTTTGGTTTCGATACCAATAATAACAACCAAATTTCTCGCAGGACAAAACCAGAACTATTCCGCGCTCTGCGTGTTCGCAATCCTGACGGCAGTGTAAAATACGATCGTGTATCTGCCAAACAAGAAATGACACAAACGAGTGAAGCAACCGGAAATCGCCGAGAGTTTTTAGAAGCTATTTTTCATTATAACCGTGCGTTCAAAGCACACCATATAAATGGTACACTAAAATATAGCCAAGATGCTTACAAAACCACTGTTGAAGTGGATGATATAAAAGACGGTATTGCCAAACGCCACATGGGGTTGGCAGGACGTGCCAGTTATAACTGGAACTATCGCTACTTTGCGGACTTCAACTTCGGTTATAACGGTTCGGAGAATTTTGCTGACGGACACCGTTTTGGATTTTTCCCCGCATTTTCTGTAGCATGGAACGTGGCGGAAGAGAAATTTATCAAGAAACATCTGAAATGGATGAATATGTTTAAGTTACGCTACTCTTACGGAAAAGTGGGAAATGACCAGTTAGGAGAACGTTTCCCTTATTTATACACCATAGCCAGCAAATACAAACAAGACAACAAAACTGAAACTTTTCCCGGATGGAACTGGGGAGACTATGGCTATGACAAAACTTATCCGGGAATGACATATACCCAACTAGCTTCTCCAGATGTTACATGGGAAGTTGCAACCAAACACGACTTAGGAGTAGATCTATCGTTATTTGATGATAAATTTACCGCTACTGTTGACTATTTCCATGAGCAGCGTGATGGTATCTATATGGAACGTAATTATCTACCTGGCATTGTGGGTGTAAATACTTATCCAAAAGCGAATGTGGGAAGTGTCCTGTCACAAGGGTTCGATGGCAACCTAGCTTATAAGCAGAAAATAGGAAAGGTGAACATAACTGTCCGCGGTAATATGACATACAGTAAAAACGAAATTTTAGAAAAGGATGAGGAGAATTCCGTTTATCCTTATAAGAAAGAGGTCGGTTACCGGGTGAATCAGGCAAAGGGGTTAATTGCTCTAGGATTGTTCAAAGATTACGATGATATACGCAATAGCCCACAACAGACCGAATGGGGAAAAGTACAGCCTGGTGACATCAAATATAAAGACGTTAATGGTGACGGAATCATCAACGGCAATGATAAAGTGGCTATTGGTGCAACAACCAAGCCTAACTTGATTTACGGCTTTGGTATCTCCGCACAATGGAACGGATTTGATTTTAACATGCACTTACAAGGAGCGGGCAAATCATCCTTCTTCATTGAAGGACACACAGTATTTGCTTTCAGTGATAACCAATGGGGAAATGTATTGGAGAATTTAGTGAAAGACCGTTGGGTAGATGCGCAAACAGCCGAAAAACTGGGTATTCCCGCCAACGAAAATCCAAATGCTTCATATCCGAGACTTAGCTTTGGAAAGAATGACAATAACCAGCAAAAATCCACTTTCTGGTTAAGAAACGGTTCTTATCTGCGCTTGAAAACATTGGAGGTAGGCTATACATTACCTAAATCCATTGTGAACAAAATCAAGTTTAATAAGATACGTGTATTCTTTATTGGCACTAATCTGCTGACTTTTGCCAAATTCAAAGAATGGGATCCGGAATTGGGCAGTTCTACCGGAACTGAATACCCACTATCCAAGGTATTCACTTTGGGATTGACCGTTAATATTTAACCAATATGTATAAAATGAAGAAAATATATAAACTCTACATCGGTATACTATTAAGCATAGTGACCGTTTCTTGCGTCGACACTTTGGATGCCGATAAATATTTCAGAGACCGCAAGACGATGGAAGACATTTTCGCTGACAAAGATAGCACAGAAGCGTGGCTAGCACATGCTTACTCCTATCTCGCCGGAGAAAATATGGAAGTATCGACCAAAGAAAATATTTTGTGGTGTTTTGCCGATGATATCTATTTTGGTTCTGGAGATGATTATAAAAAATTCAAAACCGGTACGTATGATGAGAACTGGCGTCACTCTTGGGGAGCCAGTTATAAGGGAATCCGGCAAGCGTCTATTTTCATACAATACATTGATATGAATACCAAATTCACACAAGAAGAAAGGGATGATATGAAAGCGCAAGCACGTTTTGTACGGGCGTATTATTACTGGTTGTTGCTTCGCAGATACGGTCCCATACCTATATTGCCTAATGAAGGACTTAATTACATGGACAGTTACGACCAATTGGAGCGACCGCGCAACACTTACGATGAATGTGTAGAATATATCGAATCGGAAATGAGACTGGCAGCCAAAGATTTACCTCTAATCAGAACTGTTGATCAAATTGCCCGTCCCACTAGAGGAGCCGCGTTAGCCGCCCGCGCAAGAGCATTGCTATATGCCGCAAGTCCGATCAATAATCCCCGACCAGGTATAGATACTGACAAATTCTCTGATTTGACAGACCATAATGGAAAATGCCTGTTAGCTCAAGAATACGACGACAACAAATGGGCAAGGGCTGCAGCAGCCGCAAAAGATGTTATGGAACTACCAGGAAATTACCGTGGTGGCCACCGCTATGATTTATATCACAAAAAAGCCAATGATGATCCTGCAAAAGGGCAAGTAACTGTTAAGCCTTACAATGACAATGATTTTTTTCTGAAAACATGGGATGAAGGAGGATACAGCGATATCGACCCCATGCAATCTTATCGCGAGGTTTTCGACGGTTCTATAGGAATGGAAAGAAATCCTGAACTGATTTTCAGCCGTGGAGCCAACCAGGGGGCTAATAGTCTCGTATTAATGGTGACAAATCAACTTCCATATGCCGAAGGCGGTGGAAACAATAAATATGGTATGACACAAAAAATGTGTGATACTTATTATATGAATGACGGAAAGAATTTCGACCGTAACGAATTCTTAAAAGAATACCCTAAAGAGCAACGTTTTGTTACAGATCAAGAAGCAAAAGATGGCACATTTCCATATCTGAAGAAAGGTGTATACAAAGAATATGCTTATCGTGAACCGCGTTTTTACGCATCGGTTGCTTTCAATGGTTCCGTATGGGAACTTTACCGCAATTCGGAAATCCAGGATCATGAAAAAGAGACAGATTTGCAGGCTTTTTATTATAGAGGTAGCAGCAATGGTTATTCCAGCCTACACAACTGGCTTCCAACTGGCATCGGAATCAAGAAGTTCGTAAATGCAGATGATACAAAAATTGCCGCTGACAAAATTGTCACAAAGGCCGAGCCTGCCATCCGCTATGCAGAAGTCCTGCTCATCTATGCGGAAGCGCTGAATGAGCTGGAAGACGGTAAAATGTATAATATTCCTTCATGGGACGGTGCTAGCATTTACTCTATTCAGCGTACAAAAAGCGAAATGCAAAAAGGTATCCGTCCTGTCCGTAGTCGGGCGGGAGTTCCCGACTATGAAGATAGTGACTATCAAAACAAAGACGCTTTCCGTAAAAAACTGAAACAAGAGCGCATGATTGAATTGATGGGAGAAGGGCAACGCTACTTTGATTTACGTAGATGGAGAGACGTAGACGTGGAAGAATCTAAGGAAATAGAAGGATGCAACTATCTGATGATGGAGTCGCAAAGAGATTATTTCCATACGCCAACAGTTATTAATGACTTGCCAACAGCTTTCTCGCGTAAACTGTATTTCTGGCCTATCAACCACGATGAACTCAAGCGCAACAGTTTACTGACGCAGAATCCGGGATGGACCTATAATGATTAACTGAAAATAAAAATAAGATGAAACATATATATACTTTTTTAGCAATACTAACGGCTGTTATATTAACTACCGCTTGCAATGATGAGTGGAAAGATGAACAGTATGAGCAATATGTATCTTTCAAATCTCCCGTTCCTTCCGGAGGAGAAGGTGTAACTGATATTTATGTCAGATATAAACCGAACGGAAAAGTAACCTACCAATTACCTGTTATTATTAGTGGCTCTACCCAGAACCTGCAGGATGTAGATGTGCATATAGCATTATCAGATACATTGGAAACTTTAAACTGGGAGCGTTTCAGTACACGTACAGACCTATACTACAAAGAGTTGGAAAGCAACAAATATGACTTTTCCAAGACAGTTCACATCCCCGCAGGTTCTAATGTAGGATTACTAGACATCAATTTTACATTAGACGATTTGGATATGGCAGACAAATGGGTGTTACCTTTGACTATCGCCAATGATGAATCTTACAAAAGGCATCCACGCAAAAATTATGCGACGGCATTATTAAGAGTTATTCCATTTAACGATTATTCCGGTTCATATAGTACGGATGCAATGGAGGTGTACATAAAAGATGCCACTGGAGCAATAGAAAAAAAGCCCATGACTACTCCGAAACGTACTGCCTATGTCGTGGATAACAATACGGTTTTCTTTTACGCAGGTCTGATTGGCGAAGAACTTAGAAAAGAGGTACGCGAAATTTACAAAATCAACGTAACATTTAATAATGAAGATAACTCATTACATGTAGAGGCTGCGAACAAAGAACAAATTGATTTTAATTTAATAAGTGTATCTGCTTTTAGTGATACATCAACAATGGATGCTACACGCCCTTATTTAAAAAGAAAATTTATCTCATTTGATATTGAATACGAATTTAATGATGTAACAAGTACCCAAGGTGTTAAAATTCCCTATAAAGTAAAAGGAACAATGACACTTCAACGGAATATCAACACACAGATCCCAGATGAAGACCAGCAAATTGAATGGTAATTTAGACGAATGAAATAAGAAAGTTTGATAAACTAATTCTAAGCATTCTCCCCCCCCCGTTACAACTAGTTGTAGCTGGGGGAATGCTTTAAAAGAATGGTACTGCCCATCGTTTTATTTGTATAAATTTACATATCTTCCAGTCCTAAGACTTGTGTCTCAATATCATATTTCGCCATTTCTTTGTGTTTTAAATGCTCCACTTTCTCCATGAAAGTTGAATGGACATAATTATTCTCTGGCATCCGTTTAACCTCTGCTATAAGAGCTTTCTTACCACTTGATTTGAGAGCGACAATATCAATTTCAAAAGAGTTTAATCGTTCCTTGTTTGCAGAACTTTTAGTTTCCCACCAGGAACCAATTTCTTTAAACCCTCCTTCCTCTGCTAATTTCTGTTTAAAATATTTCTCCAATACTCTACCTGAATAAGTCTGATAATCAGCCTTTGCTAGTTGACGAAGGTCTTCAAAGTTCTGTAGCTCAATATAGGAACGGTTCCGTTCAATGTATTTAAACCAGAAATTTAGAAAGTTATCGCCAATAATATATCGTACATTCTTCTTAGTACCGGGTTTCGCAAAAATAGGCCGCTCACGAGTTATCAAATTATATACATTTTCTAATTTACTTAAATGGCCCCCGATAGATATACCACCTAATGCCGATTCTATTTCTCCTTGTGTATAATGCCCATTTGCTATTTCTAATAGGATAGAAAAGTAAATACCGTAATTTTTCCCAAATTCAGTAATCAACAAATTACGCCCTTCATCTATAAACAGGGAATTCTCTGAAAAAACAAAGTTATATATCCGGTCAACAGAAAGGGCTTGATTGTCACAGAACAGCTCTACATATTTAGGGATTCCTCCGGTCAGTGTATACAAAGCCAATAGGTCATCATTACTATATCCGGGCGCAAAATCCTCCATAATTTGTTTTAGCACTTTTGTATTGAAGGGTCGAAGACATAAAATATTGTCAGCACGTCCGAATAATGGTTCTCCATGATCTGTGAATATCTTTTGCATCAATGAATATACAGAGCCGCTAATTACAAGATTTATTTTAGTTTCTTGTCGATATTCATCCCAAAGATTTTGCATATCACTAAAAACATCGGGTCTGATATTATAAAACTCCTGAAATTCATCAATGACAATATTAAAAGAGCGTGTTTTTCCTATTTCGAAAAGATATTGTATCAAATTAGTAAAGTTGGATATGCCATCCGGAATAAAAATAGATAATGTCTCGCGTACTATTTTTATAAAATCTGCTACTAATATACTCTCTGCCTTTCTTCCAACGAAAAAATATACAGTAGGTGTTCCCTTCAGAGCTTGTTTTATAAGACTGGTTTTTCCAATACGCCTACGGCCTGTAACCACAATCATTCTGGAGTTTTGACCAAATGCAAGCTCTTGTACGCGCTTCAATTCTGCAATTTCTTTCTCTCTATTATAAAACTTCATAACCAATAAGTTTTTCTCAACGGCTGTTGAGTCAACCGTCGTTGCAAAAATATGAAATAAATTAAGAACAGCCAATTTTACAATACTTATTATTGATGTTTTCGCCATTTTTAGAGTTCATCCAAAAGAAAATGGAATAATAAAATAATGAAAATAAGTGACTTTATTGAGAGTAAAATCACCTTGATTTTACTTGGGAAAGGTGTGAATCACAACACAAAAACAATACTCTAATTCATAATATTCAGATTATCAGATAGATGCTATAAGACTTGTTAGTTTGGACAGGACCCAGAGAACCAACTTTGCACAGATGACTTCGCCGGACATTGGGCACACAATGCCAATCTTTCTGTAAAAGCTATCATGGGAGTAGCTGGGTACAGCGAGATGGCTCGTATGCTTGGAATGAGTGATGTAGCCGAAAAATATGCAGCAATAGCTAAGAAAATGGCGGTGAAATGGGAGGAAATGGCAAATGAGGGCGACCACTATCGCTTGGCTTTCGACCGTAAGAATACCTGGAGCCAGAAGTATAATATGGTTTGGGACAAATTGTGGAACCTGAATTTATTTCCTAATAATGTAATTGGAAAAGAGCTCAATTATTATCTAACAAAACAGAATCCTTATGGACTCCCTTTGGATTCTCGTAAAGAATACACAAAATCCGACTGGATCATGTGGACGGCAGCTATGTCATCAGATAAGGAAACCTTCCAGAAATTCTCTGATCCTGTCTATAAATATATCAATGAAACAGTATCTCGTGTACCTATCAGTGACTGGCATCATACTGACAGCGGTAGATGGGTAGGTTTCAGAGCACGTTCGGTGATCGGAGGATACTGGATGAAGGTATTAATGGATAAAGTTCAGAATAATCAATAATTTAAATCTAGTGTATTATGAAATGTAAAACTATGAGACATGAGATCATTGGATTTCAATGGATGACTCTATTATTACTCTTTACGATTTGCTTCAGTAGCTGTAAAGATGATAAAGATGCGTCTGCGGAACCTTATGATCCCAGCCAACCGGTGACTGTGACGGATTTTGCTCCCAAAGCAGGAGGAGCAAACACTCGAATGATTATTTACGGTAGTAATTTCGGTACTGATTCCTCTATTGTCTTTGTGAAAATAGGCGGGAAAGAAGCAAAAGTAATTAATGCGAAAGGTAATAGTTTGTACTGTATTACCCCGCAACAATGTTACGAAGGAACTATTGAAGTAAAAGTCGGTGAACAGGATGTTATAGTATCATCAAAATATAAATATGTTCCACAAAAGGTCGTATCAACTTTATGTGGATATGTAGATGAGAAGGGTAATGGAGAAATTATAAAGGAAGGTCCTTTTAGCGACTGTGGTAAAATAGATTTTCCTGCATGGTTCGAGTTTGACCCGAAAAATCACGATATCCTGTATTTAACTCAGGATGCAGAAAATAATGGTAATGGTAAGCCGATGCGTATATTGGATTTGAAAAATGAAAGAATATACACTGGAATAACCGGTAGTTCGGAAGGAGCCGACCGCTTGCGTAGCATGTCATGGACTTTAAGTAAAGATACTATGATTATAGCATGCTCAAAAGGAGCTGATAATGCTGCAAGTAATATTATGTTAATCCGTAACCAAGACAATGATATGGTTGATGTTACAGATTTCCAGAATCCTGTAGTAAAACGTCTGACCACAAGTAGAGGGTGTCAGAACTCAATGATACACCCAGAAAATGGTGAATTATACTATAATTTCTTTGGTTCAGGGGCTGTGCTCAGATATGATTTTTACCAATGGGGGGCAAATGATAATAAAGCTCATGCAGAAGAACTGTTTACGATTCAGGATGCCAACTGGGAATTTAACTTTATCGTTCATCCATCTGGTGATTATGTTTATATGATGGTACAGAATCAGCACTATATTCTCCGTTCAAATTATGACAGAGTTAACAAGCGGCTTACAACTCCGTATATCGTTTGTGGACAACCCGGACAAGCGGATTATAAAGATTTGGCAGGAACAAAAGCACGCTTGAATAAACCCGGACAGGGAGTCTTCGTATTTAACAAAGAGTATGAGGATGCGAATAAAGAGGATTGTTATGACTTCTATTTTACGGATCGTAATAATCACTGTATACGTAAATTGACTCCGGATGGAGTAGTCTCTACTTTTGCCGGAAGAGGAAGCACAGGAATGAATGTACATGCTAATGGATATGTGGATGGCCATTTACGTGATGAAGCACGTTTTAATTATCCTTATGCTTTAGCTTATGATGAAGATACAGAAACTTTTTATGTGGGTGATGTGAACAATCATCGTATCCGGAAGATAGCATTAGAAAAGATTCCTGAAGCGACAGAAGAACATCCGGAAGAGAGTCAACCGGAAGAGGGAGAACAATAACCGAATAAAAGAAAAAACACATGAAAATAAAGAATTTTATCACCATTTGTTTGTTACTGGTTTCTGTTGCCACTTTTGCGCAGAAAAAAATTGAAGTAACGGGAGTAGTGACGGATACGAATAAAGAGCCACTGGTCGGTGTCAATGTAACAGTAAAAGATCAGGCTGGCTTAGGAGCAATTACGGATATTAACGGACGTTATAAAATTAGTATTGAAGAGTTTTCAAGACTAGTATTCTCGTACATAGGTTTTGATAAACAGGAAGTATTAGTGAAAAGGCAGCAGGTAGTCAATGTAATTATGAAGGAATCTGAAGCAAGTGAGCTTGATGAAGTCGTTATTACAGGAACCGGTGCACAAAAGAAGTTAACTGTGACTGGAGCGGTGACTACCGTTAATGTAAATGATCTGAAAGCAAATCCGACAGCAAATCTTTCAAATGCTTTGGCTGGTAATGTGGCAGGTGTTCTAGCTATGCAGACATCCGGTCAGCCTGGAAAAAATACTTCGGAATTCTGGATTCGTGGTATTTCTACTTTCGGAGCTGATAACTCGGCTTTAGTGTTAGTAGATGGATTTGAGCGTAGTCTCGATGAAATTAATATTGAGGATGTTGAATCGTTTACTGTTTTAAAGGATGCTTCTACTACAGCAATTTACGGTCCTCGTGGTGCTAATGGTGTAGTATTGATTACAACAAAACATGGTAAAGCTGGTAAAATCAATATCAGTGCTAAAGTGGAAACATCTTATAACACACGGACTATCACACCGGAATTTGTAGATGGGTACACTCATGCTAGAATGATGAATGAAGCACGTATTACTCGTAATCAAGAACCGATCTATCAGAATGACGAATTGGAAATTCTACGTTTAGGACTTGATCCTGATCTTTATCCAAATGTAGATTGGAAAGATGTATTATTGAAAGATGGAGCAATGACTTATCGTGCTAATGTGAATATGAACGGTGGTGGTAGTACAGCACGTTATTTTGTTTCGCTTAGCTATATTAGTGAAGAAGGTATGTATAAGACAGATGAAGCAGTTCGTAAAGATTATAATACCAATCCCGGTAGTCAACGATGGAATTATCGTTTGAATACCGATATTGACATCACAAAAACAACTCTTGTGAAAGTCGGTGTTTCCGGTTCTTTAAAGAAACGTAATGCCCCTGGACAAGGTGGAAATGTGTGGGCATCATTAATAAATCAAAGCCCGATTAGTATTCCAGTAATGTATTCCAATGGTTATGTACCAGCGTTTGGAAAAGAAGATGATCGTTCTAATCCATGGGTATTGGCAACACAAACTGGATATTTTGAAATCTGGGAGAATAAGGTACAAACCAATATTTCTTTGGAACAGAAACTGGACTTTATTACTAAAGGATTACGTTTTGAAGGACGTTTTGGTTTCGATACCAATAATACGAATGAAATTAGTCGCAAGAAGATGCCTCAAACATGGCGTGCAGAGCGTTTCCGAAATACTAATGGAGAAATTACTTTTAAAGAACAGCGAGCAGAAGAAAAAATGACTCAAAGTTCTACTTCAACAGGTAACCGGACTGAATTCTTAGAAGCAATTTTACACTACAATCGTGCATTCAAAGCACATCACGTAGGTGGTACTTTAAAATATAGTCAGGATGCTTATCGGACCACAGTAGATATTGGTACAGATATAAAGAATGGCATTGCCAAACGTCATATGGGCTTGGCAGGACGTGCTAGCTATAACTGGAATTATCGTTACTTCGTAGATTTTAACTTCGGTTATAACGGATCAGAAAACTTTTCCGATGGACATCGATTCGGATTCTTCCCCGCTTTTTCTCTGGCCTGGAATATTGCAGAAGAGAAATTCATTAAGAAACATCTGGAATGGATGAATATGTTCAAGCTGCGTTACTCTTATGGTAAAGTAGGTAATGATAAATTGGGTGAACGTTTTCCTTATCTATATACAATTGCTAAGTCATATAAAGAAAATGATAAGGACGTAACCTTTCCTGGTTGGAATTGGGGTGATTATGGTTATGGCAATTCTTATGATGGTATGGCATATACTCAATTAGCTTCTGAAAACGTTACTTGGGAAATTGCAACAAAGCACGATATAGGTGTAGACCTTTCTTTGTTTAATGATAAGTTTACAGCCACTGTAGACTATTTCCACGAACAACGCGATGGTATTTATATGGAACGTAAATATCTACCTGGCATAGTAGGAATTGTGAGAAGTAATCCTAAAGCAAATGTGGGTAGCGTACGTTCTCAAGGCTTTGATGGTCACTTTGCCTACAAACAAAAAATCAATAAGGTGAACCTCACGGTTCGTGGTAATTTTACTTATAGTAAGAATGAGATATTAGAGAAGGATGAAGAAAATACAGTTTATCCTTATCAAACAGAAGCGGGTTATCGTGTAAACCAAGCTAAAGGTTTGATTGCATTAGGCCTTTTTAAAGATTATGACGATATTCGTAACAGTCCTCAACAGACTGCGTGGGGAAAAGTACAACCGGGTGACATTAAATATAAGGATGTTAATGGAGATGGTGTAATTAATGATGGTGATAAAGTAGCTATCGGCGCGACTACTAAGCCGAATTTGATTTACGGATTTGGTATCTCTGCACAATGGAAAGGATTTGACTTCAATGTCCATTTTCAAGGAGCAGGAAAGTCTTCATTCTTCATAAATGGATCTACGGTATTTGCCTTCAAGGATAGTCAGTGGGGAAATGTTTTGGGAAATTTAGTGGCTAATCGTTGGGTCGATGCAGACACAGCAGCTAAGCTTGGAATTCCTGCTAATGAGGACCCGAATGCTTCTTATCCACGACTTAGCTATGGTGGAAATGATAATAATCAACAAAAGTCCACTTTCTGGCTAAAAAATGGTTCATATTTACGTTTGAAGACTTTAGAAGTAGGATATACATTGCCTAAATCAATTGTAAATAAGATTAAGTTCAATAATATACGTGTATTCTTTATTGGTACCAACTTATTGACATTCGCTAAATTTAAAGAATGGGATCCGGAATTAGGAAGTTCCACAGGGGCGGAATACCCACTGTCTAGGGTAATGACTTTAGGATTGACTGTTAATATCTAATCAATATGTGTAAAATGAAAAAGATATATAAGTTTTGTATAGGTGCCCTGTTAGGGACAATCATCGTTTCGTGTGTAGACCAGCTGGATTCGGATAAAAATTTTAAAGACCGTATGACACTGGAAGATGTATTTACTAATGAAAAAAACTCGGAAGAATGGTTAGCTCATGCTTATTCCTATCTTAAAGGAGAGAATATGGATGTTGGAACCAAAGATAATATACTGTGGTGTTTTGCCGATGATATTTATTTTGGTGACCGTGATATTTATAACACCTTTAAAACAGGGACTTATAGTGAAGGAGACCGACAATCATGGGGAGCCAGTTATAAAGGCATTCGTCAGGCATCCATTTTCATTCAAAATATCGACATGAATATGGAGTTTACAGAAGCTGAAAGAGCTGACCTGAAAGCACAAGCTCGTTTTGTACGTGCTTACTATTATTGGTTATTGCTCCGCAAATATGGTCCTGTTCCTTTATTGCCGGAGGAAGGGCTCGATTATACAGCCAGCTATGATGATTTGGCTTGCCAACGTAATTCCTATGATGAATGTGTAGAATATATCGAATCTGAAATGCGCTTGGCAGCCAAAGACTTACCTTTGGACCGGGGAGCGAATCATACCTCCCGTCCTACTAGAGGAGCCGCATTAGCTGCACGCGCAAAAGTTCTATTATACGCAGCAAGCCCTATTAATAACCCTCGTCCTGAAGATACCGAAAGATTTACAGATTTGGTAGATCATGACGGAAGATGTTTGTTAGCACAGGAATATAATGAATACAAATGGGCTAGAGCCGCTGCAGCAGCAAGAGACGTTATGGAACTCCCGGGAATCAATTATGGACACCGTTATGTGTTACACACTGTGAAGAAAAGAGATGAAGCCGCTGCTGGTTATCCGAAGACACTTCCTCCTTATTCTGATAAGGATTTTGAGAATGCAGATTGGCCAAATGGATATCGTGATATCGATCCCTTCGAATCCTATCGACAAGTTTTTAATGGAGCTCTGTCTATGTTTGATAATCCTGAACTTATTTTCAGTCGTGGACAAAATCAAGGTGACCGTAATCTTGCAGATATGGTATTACATCAATTGCCTACCAGTGCCAATGGCTGGAATACACATGGTATGACACAAAAGATGTGTGATGCTTACTATATGTATAATGGTTCTGAGTTTGACAGACAGACCTTTTTGGACACTTGCCAGGTTGAGAACCGTTTTGTAACTGAAAAGGAAGGGAATGCGGGGACGTACCCTTATTTAAGGAAAGGAGTATGGAAAGAGTACGCATGGCGTGAACCACGTTTCTATGCCTCGGTTGCTTTTAATGGTTGTGTATGGCCTCTATTGAATAATTCGACGCTTAAAGATCCTAAACCAGTAGAGCAACAAGTATTTTATTACCGTGGTAATGGTAATGGATATACCAACTCTAATTTTTGGCTTCGCACTGGTATTGGAATCATGAAATTTGTTCATCCGGACGATACTTCTGAGGCAAAAGGTAATAAGGACTATGTCAAACTAAAAACGGAACCTGCTATTCGTTTTGCTGAGATCTTATTGATTTACGCTGAAGCCTTGAATGAGTTGGAAGATGGAGCTTCATACGATATTCCATCTTGGGATGGTTCCATCAGTTATCCTGTCGAACGTGATATTAATGAAATGAAAAAAGGCATTCGTCCTGTGCGTTGCCGTGCAGGGGTTCCCGATTATACATTGCCAGAATATCAAGACCGGAATGTATTCCGTAAGAAATTGAAACGTGAACGACAGATAGAGCTTATGGGAGAGGGACATCGTTATTTTGATCTCCGTAGATGGAAGGATGCTCCGGTTGAAGAGTCAATGGAAATATATGGCTGTGATGCTCTTATGACTGAAGAAAATAGAGCAGCGTTTCATTCGCCAATTGTAGTCAATGAACTTCCAACTGCTTTTTCTCGCAAATTATATTTCTGGCCTATCAGTCATGAGGAGTTGAAACGCAATAAGCTGTTGACACAAAATCCGGGTTGGACATACAATGATTAATTTTAAAATGATATAAGTATGAAAATTATATATAATTGTTGGTTTGCACTATGTATGTTGCTCTTGATCACTTCTTGTAATGATGAGTGGAAAGATGAGCTGAAATGTTTTGGCTATTATCTTGGTAAGTTCATCTATCTGATGGATGCCTACGAGGATATGGAAAAGGACGAAAAAGACGGCAATTACAACGTATTTTTACTGCGCAGGAAGAAGCTTTCCGATGACGAAGCATTCGAACAGGAA
>OHMF01000581.1_pt1 | contig 16974 bp, 23 predicted proteins | sample 1569181 | NCBI WGS metagenome assembly OHMF01 (sample SAMEA3879559, study PRJEB24766) | human gut metagenome | biome: human-associated habitat; feature: feces | place: USA | collected 1985/1987
TACACCATACATTACTTCATCTATCATCATTCAGTTGCTCACAATTGCAATTCCTAAGTTAGAGGAAATGCAGAAAGAGGGCGAAGATGGTAGAAAGAAGATTGCATCGATTACAAGATACGTAACAATTGGTCTTTCTTTAATAGAAAGTATCGCTATGGCGGTTGGATTTGGTAGATCAGGTCTTATCAAAGATTCAGCACAGCTTAGCACATTGCATTATGTAGTATGTATAATCGTAGTTATAGCTGCACTTACAGCTGGTTCAGCAGTATTAATGTGGCTTGGTGAGCGAATCACTGAAAAGGGTGTTGGAAATGGTATTTCAATTGTACTTTTAATTAATATCATATCAGGTATGCCTAGTGATTTTGCTACATTATATAGCACATTTGTTGCACCAAAGACACCTGCAAAGGGTGTTTTAGCAGCAGTAATAATATTAGCAATTCTTATTGTTATGGTAGTTCTTGTATGCTTCCTTCAGGATGGAGAGAGAAGAATTCCTGTTCAGTACTCTCAGAAGGTCAGCGGTAGAAGAACAGTTGGCGGACAGTCAACAAACATTCCATTAAAGGTTAATACTGCAGGTGTTATGCCAATTATTTTCGCATCATCACTTATGCAGTTCCCAGTTATAATCGCCCAGTTATTTGGTAAATCATATGAGTGGACCAGATATCTTAGCTCATCATACTGGTGCAGAGTTGAAGCTCCAAAGTATTCAATTGGTTTATTAGTATACATAGTACTGCTTATAATATTCGCATACTTCTATACATCAATAACATTTAACCCAATTGAGGTAGCTGATAACTTAAAGAAGGCTGGTGGAGTTATCCCAGGAATAACACCTGGTAAGTCTACAAGCGAATATCTTAACAAAATACTTAATTATATCGTATTTATTGGAGCTGTTGGACTTTTAATAATTGCCCTCATTCCAATAATGTGCACAGGATTCTTTAATGCTTCAGTTTCATTCGGTGGAACATCAATTATCATTATTGTTGGTGTTGTACTTGAGACATTAAAGCAGATTGAGTCTCAGATGTGCAATCGTTACTATAAGGGATTCCTTAGTGAGTAATTCTTTATATCACGGATGATATTAGTATAAAATATTGACTTGCCCGGTTTATGCCGGGTAAGTCCTTTGTGTATTATGATTTATTACGAATATTTATGATTTTGGAATGGAGAAAATATTATGAAGATAATTATGTTAGGTGCTCCAGGAGCAGGTAAAGGTACACAGGCTAAGAAGATAGCAGCAAAATATGCTATACCACATATCTCTACAGGAGATATTTTCAGAGCTAATATTAAGAACAATACAGAGCTTGGACAGAAGGCAAAGACATACATGGATAAGGGAGAGCTCGTACCTGATGAATTAGTAGTAGATCTTATCATGGACAGATTCAAGGAAGCAGATTGTGCTAACGGATATGTACTTGATGGATTCCCAAGAACAATTCCTCAGGCAGAGGCACTTGATAAGGCTCTTAGTGCTAATGGAGAGTCAGTTGACTATGCAGTCAATGTCGAAGTTCCTGATGAAAATATAATAAACAGAATGTCTGGAAGAAGAGCATGTGTAGGTTGTGGAGCAACATACCATATCCAGTTCAATCCAACAAAGGTTGAAGGAATATGTGATGCATGTGGCGAGAAGCTTATCTTAAGAGATGACGATAAGCCAGAGACAGTAAAGAACAGACTTTCAGTATATCATGAGCAGACACAGCCATTGATTGAATACTATTCAGGAAAGGGTGTACTTAAGGAAGTTGATGGTACACAGCCTATGGATGATGTATTTGCTGCAATAGTTAAGATCTTAGGTTAATCATCTATGAGTGATATAAAAGGATATTTTGCAAGTTCTAAAGCAGGCCATGACAAAGGTACTGTGTATATGATTCTCGAATCTGATGATGTATATGTTTATCTGTCGGACGGTAAATTAAGACCGACAGATAAACTTAAAAAGAAAAAGCTGAAACATGTTCAGCTCATAAAACAAAAAGATAGTGATCTTGCAGAAAAGATAGAGAAAAACCTGTTTATAAGTAATGAAGAAATAAAATATGCGATTAAGCAGATTAAAACCAGTGCCAAATAATAGGAGGTAAACTTATATGTCAAAGGCAGATGTAATTGAAATTGAAGGAAAGGTAGTTGAGAAATTACCTAATGCATTTTTTAAAGTAGAACTTGAGAATGGACATCAGATACTTGCTACAATCAGTGGTAAGTTAAGAATGAACTTCATCAGAATTCTTCCTGGTGATAAGGTAACAATTGAGTTATCACCATACGATTTAACAAAGGGAAGAATCATTTGGAGAGATAAATAAAAACAATAGGAATATATGTACAAAATATTCTTTATAAATTTTGTAAAATTTTCCTTGCGTTGATAGAAAAGGTTGTGCTATAATAGCAACCGAACTTGTCTGAAAGGAGGCTTTTGCAGTGAAGGTTAGATCATCAGTTAAACCAATTTGTGAAAAATGCAAAGTCATTAAAAGAAAGGGCAGCATCAGAATTATCTGTGAAAACCCTAAGCACAAGCAGAGACAGGGCTAATTACCCTGAAGCAGAGAAGTAGAAGTACTTCTCATATTTCTGCGTTATAGTATCAATGTCACTAGTTGGTATTATAACTAATTCTGTCTTTAATATAATGGACAGAGAACAGTTTTGCGGCTGCAGCGATGACACATCCGGATAAGTTGACGGTGTTCATTGCTATCAAATATAGTAGACTGAAGGTGACGCACACATTTCAGGCGTTCAAAGCGGGGGATAGAGCTTAGAACGAGCTGCGTAGGAATCGGACTACATTTTTCTATCTTTATTATTAATATTAATTTAATTGATCAAACGGAGGTTAAAGAACACATGGCTCGTATTTCAGGTGTAGACTTACCAAGAGAAAAGCGTATTGAAATAGGACTTACTTATGTTTACGGTATTGGCCGAGTAAGAGCATCTAAGATTCTTGAAGAGGCTGGCGTTAATCCAGATACACGTGTTAAGGATCTTACAGATGAAGAAGTTGCAAAGATTGCTAAGGTTATCGATGCTGATCCAGAACATTTAGTAGAAGGTGACTTAAGAAGAGAAGTTGCCATGAACATCAAGAGATTAAAGGAAATCGGATGCTACAGAGGAATCCGTCATAGAAAGGGTCTCCCAGTTAGAGGTCAGAAGACTAAGACTAATGCAAGAACTTGCAAGGGACCTAAGAAGACAGTAGCAAATAAGAAGAAATAATTGTTAAACTCACAGGAGGTTAGTTATCATGGCTCAGAAAGTTACAAAAAAAGTGACAAAGAAGCGTGTTAAGAAGAACGTTGAAAGAGGACAGGCACATATTCAGTCATCTTTCAATAATACAATAGTTACATTAACAGATGCAGAAGGAAATGCTTTATCATGGGCATCTGCAGGTGGACTCGGATTCAGAGGATCTAAGAAGTCTACTCCTTATGCAGCACAGATGGCAGCTGAGACAGCAACAAAGGCTGCATTAATCCATGGATTAAAGTCTGTAGACGTTATGGTTAAGGGACCAGGTTCAGGTAGAGAAGCAGCTATCAGAGCACTTTCAGCAGCTGGTCTTGAAGTTACAAGTATCAAGGATGTTACTCCAGTTCCACATAATGGATGCCGTCCACCAAAGCGTAGAAGAGTTTAATTTAGGGAGGTAAGATTACAATGGCAGTTAATAGAACACCTGTCCTCAAGAGATGTAGATCTCTTGAAATGGATCCTGTATATTTAGGAATAGATAAGAAATCTAGAAGAAAGGCAAAGAACGCTGGTAGAAAGGTTAGCGAGTATGGAATGCAGCTTCGTGAGAAGCAGAAGGCTAAGTTCATCTACGGTGTATTAGAGAAGCCTTTCAGAAATTACTATAAGAAGGCTGAGAGACAGAAGGGTATGACTGGTGAGAACCTTATGATCATGCTCGAGCTCAGACTTGACAATGTTCTTTTCAGATTAGGATTCGCTAGAACAAGAAAAGAAGCAAGACAGATCGTTGATCACAAGCATGTATTAGTTAATGGTAAGTGCGTAAACATCCCTTCATACCTTGTAAAGGCTGGAGATGTTATCGAAATCAGAGAGAAGTCTAAGTCATCAGCAAGATACAAGGAAATCCTTGAGTCTACTAACGGAAGACTTGTTCCAGAGTGGTTAGAGGCAGATGCAGACGCTCTTAAGGGATCAGTTAAGTCAATCCCTACAAGAGAAGTTATTGACGTTCCTGTAAACGAGATGCTTATCGTCGAGTTATATTCTAAGTAATCCGTACCGGAAATATAGAATAAAACTTATAAAACCCATAAAAAGGAGGGACTATACATGGTTGATGCAGATTTTAATTTCAAGATGCCAAAGATTGAGATGACAGAAAAATCAGAAGATGGCAAGTATGGAAAATTTGTTGTTGAGCCACTCGAAAGAGGATATGGTTTAACATTAGGTAATTCTTTAAGAAGAATTATGCTCTCTTCATTAGTTGGTACAGCTGTAAGCAGTATCAAGATTGAAGGTGTACTTCATGAATTCAGCTCAATTCCAGGTGTTAAGGAAGATGTTACTGAGATCGTCATGAACATCAAGCAGTTATCAATCAAGAACAACGGAAATTCTGTTGAGCCTAAAGAAGCACATATTGACTTCGTAGGCGAAGGTGTAGTTAGAGCATCAGATATTCAGGTTGATCCTGATATTGAAATAATCAATCCGGATCTTGTTATTGCACATCTTAATGGTGCAGACAGCAAGCTCACAATGGAACTTACAATCACTAATGGTCGTGGTTATGTAAGCTCTGAGAAGAATAAGAGAGATGATCAGCCAGCAGGCGTTATAGCTATTGATTCAATTTACACACCAGTAGAGAGAGTTAATATGGCAGTTCAGAATACTCGTGTAGGTCAGGATACAGATTTTGATAAGCTTACACTTGATATTTTCACTAATGGAACAATAGAACCAGATGAGGCTTTAAGTCTCGCAGCTAAGGTTTTAAGTGAACATTTAAAGGGATTCATCAATCTTTCAGAGAACGCTCAGAAAGTGGAAATCATGGTTGAGCAGGAAGAGGATGAGACTACTAAGGTCCTTTCAATGAGCATTGAAGATCTTGAATTATCTGTTCGTTCATCTAATTGTCTTAGAAGAGCTGGTATCAACACAGTTGAAGAGCTTTGCAACAAGACATCAGATGATATGATGAAGGTAAGAAACTTAGGTAAGAAGTCTTTAGATGAAGTTCTCCTTAAGCTTAAGGAAATGGGCTTACATCTTAGACCTAACGAAGATTAATTTGTAGATACGGCGGCTATACAGTAAGTCCATAAGCGCATGTGTAGCTGTTACAAATGGAGGTAAATCATGGCAAAATATAGAAAGCTCGGCAGAACATCTAGCCAGAGAAAGGCTTTATTAAGAAGTCAGGTAACAGCATTAATCGAGAATGGCAAGATTGTTACTACAGAGGCAAGAGCCAAGGAAGTAAAGAAGATGGCTGAAAAGCTCATCACACTTGCAGTTAAAGAGAAAGACAACTTCGAGACAGTTAAGGTTTCAGCAAAGGTTCCTAAGAAGGATGCTGAAGGCAAGAGAGTTAAGGAAGTTGTTGATGGCAAGAAGGTTACTGTATATGAGACAGTAGAGAAGGAAATCAAGAAGGATCTTCCTTCAAGACTTCATGCTAGAAAGCAGATGGATAAGGTTCTTTACACAGTTACAGAAGTTCCTACAGCAGCTGCTGGAAAGAAGAAGAATACTAAGACTGTTGATCTTACAAACAAGTTATTTGATGAGATCGCACCTAAGTATGCTGGTCGTCAGGGCGGTTATACAAGAATCGTTAAGATCGGTTTAAGAAAAGGTGATGCAGCAATGGAAGTTCTTCTTGAATTAGTTTAATTTCAATTGCAATTTAAGCGGGTAAGGAAACTTATCCGCTTTTTTTGGAATCTGCGGTAAGACTTAAAAGGGCAGGAGGTCATATGGGAATAGTTAAAGCAAAAAACCTCACATTTGAATATATAAGACGAGATGAAGATGGTAATGTAGAGGGAATAACTAAGGCTGTTGATAATGTGAGTATTGACATTAAGCAGGGCGATTTTGTTGCCGTGTTAGGTCATAACGGCTCCGGTAAATCAACATTTGCAAAACATCTGAATGCGCTCGTTATGCCGACAGAGGGAACTGTGTGGGTTGATAGTATGGATACAAGGGAAGAGGAGAATACTTTAAAGGTAAGACAGACTGCCGGAATGGTATTCCAGAACCCTGATAACCAGATAGTTGGAACTCTTGTTGATGAAGAGGTTGGATTCGGACCAGAGAATATTGGTGTTCCAACGGAAGAAATATGGGAACGAGTTGAAAAAAGCCTGAAAGCAGTAGGAATGTATGCTTTCAGAAACCAGTCGCCAAACAAGCTATCTGGAGGACAGAAGCAGAGGGTAGCGATTGCGGGAATTGTAGCAATGAAGCCAAAATGTATTGTATTGGATGAACCAACGGCAATGCTTGATCCGTTGGGACGAAAGGATGTACTTAATGTGCTTCATGAATTGAACAGGCAGGAAAATGTAACGGTTATACTTATCACTCATTACATGGAAGAAGTAATTGATATAGACAAGCTTTATGTAATGGATGATGGAAAGCTGGTAATGTCAGGAACACCAAGAGAAATATTCTCACAGGTAGAGAAATTAAAGGAATTGAGACTTGATGTGCCGCATGTTACAGAATTAGCCTATGAACTTCAGAAGGAAGGCGTTCCATTAAAGAATGGAATATTGACTTCAGAAGAATTTACAGAGGAACTCATTAGAGTTAGAAATGAGGGTTTCAATGTCAATAAAAGTAGATAATATCAGCTACATTTATGAAAAAGGCACTGGCTTTGAGAGGCAGGCTTTGAAAAATGTGAGCTGTGCAATAGAAGATGGTGAATTTATCGGGCTTATTGGTCATACAGGTTCGGGTAAATCCACATTTATACAGCATCTTAATGGACTTGTTAAACCGACTGAAGGTCATATATATTACAATGGCAGAGATATATATGAGCAGGGCTTCAATATGAAAGAATTAAGAAGCAGGGTAGGACTGGTTTTTCAGTATCCGGAACACCAGCTTTTTGAGACTGAGATATTCAAAGATGTATGTTTTGGTCCTAAGAACCTTGGCCTTTCACAGAAGGAGGTTGAAATCAGAGCATTTGAGTCGTTAAGACTGGTTGGAATAGATGATAATATGTTTTATCAGTCGCCATTTGATTTGTCAGGTGGACAGAAGAGAAGGGTTGCCATTGCAGGTGTACTTGCGATGAAACCTGATGTTCTTATTCTGGATGAACCAACGGCTGGCCTTGACCCTAAGGGAAGAGATGATATTCTTAATTGTCTTAAGTATTTAAGGGAAGAGACAGGAATGACTATTATTCTTGTGTCACACAGCATGGATGATGTTGCTAACTATGTGAGCAGAATTATGGTAATGAATGATGGTGTGCTGACATATGATGACACTCCAAGAAATGTATTCAGGCATTATAAGGAGCTGGAGGCAATAGGACTAGCAGCACCACAGGTAACTTATTTGATGAATGATTTAAAACAGGCAGGCTTTGATGTTAATACAGATGCTATCACAATAGATGAAGCGAAGGAAAGCATTTTGTCAGCACTGGGATAAAGGAAGTAATATGATTCGAGATATAACAATAGGACAGTATTATCAGGCAGATTCGGTAATACACAGACTGGACCCGAGAGTTAAGCTTATGGGTACCTTAATATTCGTAATATCCCTGTTTCTGGGAAGTAATATATGGCTGTATCTGGTTGTAGCAGCATTTTTGGCGATTGTAATTGCACTGTCAAAGATACCTCTTAAATTCATTGTTAAAGGTCTTAAGGCAATTGTAATATTAATTGTAATCAGTGCGGCATTTAATCTGTTTCTGACGCCAGGAACGCCCCTTATTAAGATATGGAAGCTGACAATAACGCATGAAGGCCTTAATACGGCTGTATTCATGGTTATAAGGCTTATTTTTCTTATTATGGGTTCATCCCTTATGACACTTACAACAACGCCTAATAACCTTACGGACGGGCTTGAAAAGGGACTTGGATTTCTTAAATACATTAAAGTTCCAGTTCATGAAATTGCAATGATGATGTCAATTGCATTGAGGTTTATCCCGATTCTTATTGAGGAAACAGATAAGATAATGAAGGCACAGATGGCGCGAGGTGCAGACTTTGAGTCAGGTAATATTATTAAGAAGGCAAAAGCCATGATACCTATTCTTGTGCCCTTATTCATATCAGCGTTCAGAAGGGCTAATGAACTTGCAATGGCTATGGAGGCGAGATGTTATCACGGTTCTGAAGGAAGAACTAAGATGAAGCCGCTGAAATACTCCAGAAGAGATATTAATGCATATCTTATTATCGCATTGTATCTTGCATGCATTATTGTAGTTAAGGTTACGCTTAAGTTAATATAATCAGTGTGTATACAGATATGACATTTATAATAGTTTGATTCTGGCTTTTAAGGAGGAACGCCATGCGAAGAATAAAGCTTATCGTAGCTTATGATGGAACAGAATATTCCGGCTGGCAGATTCAGCCGGAAGCACCAACTATAGAAATGTGTCTTGACAAGGCAATTCACGAGCTTACCGGTGAAAATGTGCATGTGACCGGAGCAAGCCGTACGGACGCAGGTGTGCATGCATATGGAAATGTAGCTGTATTTGATACGGAATCGACAATACCTGGAGACAGATTCACATTTGCACTAAACAGATTTCTGCCGGATTCAATTGTTATTCAGGATTCATGGGAAGTGTCTTCTGATTTTCACCCAAGGCACTGTAACACAAGAAAGACTTACGAATACCGCATACTTAATACTGCTGTTCCGTTGCCTCAGAAGCGCAATTTCACATGGCATGTTACTGGAAGTATTGATATTGAAAAGATGAAAGAAGCTGCAGCATATATTGTTGGTGAACATGATTTCAAAAGCTTCTGCTGTGTGAGAACTCAGGCAGAATCGACTGTCAGAACTATATATTCACTTGAGGTCATGCAGGAAGGCAGTGAGATAATAATCCGTATTAAAGGAAATGGATTTTTATACAACATGGTAAGAATTATTACAGGCACGCTTATTCAGGTAGGAAAAGGAAGATTCAAGCCGGAATATGTGAAGCAGATGTTAGAGGCAAAGGACAGGACTGTTGCAGGGCAGACTGCTCCTCCACAGGGACTTACACTTGTTGGCATTGAATATGTGGATAATGATGACGCAAGGGTTGTCTGATGTGGATAACTTTTTTGGATAAAACATTTGCAAAAGTATATTGACACACGTGGTTATGTGTTATATAATTCAGAAATGTGGCGTGATAAGTGCGCCCATAATTAAGGTTTTAAGTGTTTCACCAATGCCCCGGAGAGACATTTATATACATTAATAATTAAGCATTATAGCAATATTTCAGGAGGAAAACTAATGAAAACTTATATGGCTAGTGCATCTACAATCGAAAGAAAATGGTATGTAGTAGATGCTGCAGATTATACATTAGGTCGTTTAGCATCACAGGTTGCTGCTGTGTTAAGAGGAAAGAATAAGTCAACTTACACACCATTCCTTGACTGTGGTGACAATGTTATCGTAATTAACGCTGATAAGGTTAAGTTCACAGGAAAGAAGCTTGACCAGAAAGTTTACTACAGCCACTCAGACTATGTTGGTGGTTTAAAGGAAACAACACTTAAGGAAATGATGGAAAAGAAGCCTGAGAAGGTTATCGAGCTTGCTGTTAAGGGAATGCTTCCAAAGGGACCTTTAGGACGTCAGATGTTCACAAAGCTTCATGTTTATGCTGGTCCAGATCATGAGCAGGCAGCTCAGAAGCCAGAAGTATTAAAGTTTTAATATAAGGACACATATAAGGAGGAATTAACAGTGGCTAAGAAAGCAAACGGAAAGTTCTACGGAACAGGTAGAAGAAAAAGCAGTATTGCTAGAGTATATTTAGTACCAGGTACAGGTAATATCACAATAAATAAGAGATCACTTGATGAGTATTTCGGTCTTGAAACACTTAAGGTTGTAGTTAAGCAGCCATTAGTACTTACAGAAACAGCTGATAAGTATGATGTAATCGTTAACGTACACGGTGGCGGATACACAGGTCAGGCTGGTGCTATCAGACATGGTATCTCAAGAGCACTTCTTCAGGTTGATTCAGACGAGTACCGTCCATCACTTAAGAAGGCTGGTTTCTTAACAAGAGATCCAAGAATGAAGGAGAGAAAGAAGTACGGTCTCAAGGCAGCTCGTCGTGCTCCACAGTTCTCAAAACGATAATTCAAACGAATATCAGAAAAGAGCAAATTTCCCCGAAAACATCGAGTTTTCGGGGATTTCTTTATATTCCGATAAATCTATCAGACACCACAAAAACACACGAAATTTCAACGGTAACTAACACATAACTAACAGGTAACTAACACGGAAAACACTGTCTTGTGCAAGACATTGCAAGTCTTATGTAAGACACATTTTCGCAATAAAAAAGGACGAATCAATCGCCCTTTTCATTGCAGTATTCAATGATACATGACCGGACATCCTTTTTCGTCCTGCAATGGCAGGAATGACCGTCCTTGAAAATGATGTCATATCCGTCGTGCATGTTTCCGGTGATTCCGGAAATCATTTCTCTGTTCTTTTCTGCAATCTGCATTGTATCAAATAATCCGCATTGGTCTTTCCTCACAAGGTCTTGAATATATGCATTGACCGACATTCCCTTGTCAGATGCAAGAGCCTTGATGATGTCTTTCATCCCTTTGGGTACTGCGAGATTGATTCGCTCATAATGCTCACGCCCGAAATTATTTTTGTATTCAGTTCTATTCATGGCACACCTCTATATTTTGTTGATAGCGTCAATCAGTTCCTCGATTTCAAAATGTGTATATACGACCTCTGTCACGCCCTGCCCTTTATGACCGACAATTTTCTTGATGACCTTGTCTGACACTCCGGCAACCGTCAACATGGAAATACATGTGTGACGGGTATCGTGAGGACGGTGTTTCATTCCGAGGGTCTCAATAAGTGGCGACCAGTACGAATCATAATAATTCCGGTATTTGAAATGTTCACCCTCCGGAGTAGAGAGGAGATATTCACAATCATTGAGGTTGTACCAGTATTCAAAGAACGGATGAACCTTTTCAGAGATTGGAGCGGTACGGATTCCGGCAGCAGTTTTCGAGGCGACAATCTTGAAGTATCTTTCCTCAAGGTTCACATTTTCTTTCTTGAGGTCGAGGAGTTCGCCGATTCTGCATCCGGTATATATCAACATGAGGATGACAGTATAATATATATTTGAATCCTTGACATCCCATATCTTTTTGACCTCTGTCTTTGAAAAAGGTTTCCGGTTGTATGCGTTCGGGTTTCCTGCCTTTTTGATGTCGAGGTACTCAACGAGATTCCGTTCTTTTGGAACAATCTCATGAATCACGGCGTATTTATACATCAGACCGAGCAGGACTTTCAATTTCCGGAGTGTTGGATAATTTTTGCCGGATTCATCGACAATCATTTGCAGGTGGTCGAGTTTGACATCGACAAACCGCATCCGTGCAAGCTTATCACACAACGCCCATGCTGCACGATAACCCTTGACGTTGGAATCACTGACGGTCGGAAAATGTTCATCAGACCATCGCTCATATACATCCTCGAATGTGACTTTTGCAGCATCCACATCATAAGGATTTGCATTGAACTCCGCAAGTGCGGTCAATGCCTCTTTACGGGTCGGGTAATATCCAACGACCGTATATAATTGTTTTGATTTACCTGTTTTCGGGTCAATTTCCCATCCTTTTGTCTTTTTGGCAACATAAGGATTCCGGCGATTTCCCGATAATTTGTAAACCGTTCCGAATCCGTTCGGTAGTTTCATAAAAATCACCATCCTAAAAAAGAGTATAAAAAATAAAACCAATGCAAAAAGCACGGTTTTATGATAGAATGGTGTTTGCAGGAACATTCTGTCGGTGCTTTTTGCAGGAGCATGAGACGGAGGTTTCACAAAGGCGATTCACATTGCAGTGTGGGTCGTCTTTTTTATTGTGCATTATTCATTTGCACGGCGTTCTTTTGCGACTTTTCTATACTTGCGACCGATGACAACACATGCGACACCGAACACAATAGCAATTATTCCGGCAACCGGAACAGCAAGCAATAGAATCAATCCTAAAAGTGCAAGGACAGCACCGAGAACAATCATGAGGATTCCGCAAACACTGTATGTATTTGCAGAGTATTCCTTTTTCTGCGGTGCATTTGTGGAACTGGATGCAGCAGGATTTCCGTTTGCAGCCGTCAATCCTTTTGCGATGTCGGACACGCCGACGGTAGTTCTGTTATACACTGCGTTGTATGCTGCCTTTTTCGGGTCATTGACGATTCCCATTCCCTTTTTACCATAAAGGGGATTGACTGCCTTTTTGACCTGCCGTTTGACTTTTCCTGTTGTTCTTGCCTTGATGCTTTTCTTGATGTTTGGCTTTCTGACACCGTATTTCATGAACACACCTCCGTTTCTTTATAAAATCAACATTCTGTAAACTTTCCTCAAGAGAGGAGGTGAGCAGAATGAAAATCCTTGTGTGGGAAGTGAGAACCTCAAAAGGGTTCACATTGATGGAGTTATCGAAGAAATCCGGAATCGGAAAATCTACGATAAACAACATCGAAAATGGTAAGGTGTCACCGACATTGTTTCAACTTGAAATGATAGCGATTGCATTAGGCGTGAACATCACCGACCTGTTTGAATCCGAATACAAATAATTGTACCATAATGCAGCGGGATTCCGGCAGCAGGAGGAACGATTTCCATGATTATGGAAATCAACCTCGATATTTCCACAATCATGGAAATATATGATACAATGCAATTCGGAAAGGGGGTGGTGTCTCCCTTGAATTACAAAGAGGCTATTGTCGAAATAGTCGGAAAGATACACAGCGAACGCATCCTCAAGAGGATATACAAATTCGTGTTGTATCTCTACACCCATGAGACTGGCAGTTGAAAGACTGTCAGTCTTTTTTTGATGCAAATAAATCTATGATTCTTTGAAATGCTGCGATGTCCTCGTCACTTGCCTCAAGTAATGCCTTGAAAAGATTCTTGCGGGCATCGTCCTCACCTACCATGATGCGGTCAATTCTTTCGATGAAATCGTCGTCGGTATCAACGAACATCTCACCGTCACCAGTAGTCAACCATATATAATCAACATTAAATTCACGGCAGATTGATTTGATAACCTGTTCAGTAACGGAGTTTTTTCCGTTTTCAATTTGACTGACAGAGTTCTTTTTCATTCCTATTTTCTCACCGAATTTTTCAAGGGTGAGACCGAGTGTTTTTCGCACTTCTCTGATTCGTTCGCCTTGTGTCATGTGAAATCACCTCCTCTATTTTCTAAAGCATAACACCGAAAGAGACAAAAATCAATAAAAAAGTTCTTTCAAAGAACAAAAAAGTGTTGACAATGTTCTTTTGAGGAATTATACTGTTCTTACAAAGAACACAGGAGGTACAAAACAATGATGAAATCTGAATTTGAAAACCTTGCAGGTAGAGAGGTAACAAACGAACAGTACAGAGCGATTGAAACATTATATATGAGTAGCAACCTTGAAAAAGCGGAATTTGTAAAGAGTATCAGAACAATGCTCAAGAGCATTCCGCAGCCGGAAAGAAAAAAAGACATCAAACGAATGGTAGTAAGAGATAGGAGCGGTTACAGAAAGACACCTGTTCCAACATCGAAAGAAAGTTATATATGCACTGAAAGAGATAACAGCAGGAGACCAGTTTGAAATTGAGATATATCCGCAGTTCCGGAGCATGGATGAAGTACCTCCGGAGGGGAGGACAATCAAGAAAGACAACAACAAGGCTCAAAAGAATCTGAATGATAAGAATGCACGGAAATATGTTGAGAGGCTAATCAATGAGAATTGTTATACTGGAAACCTGCGGGCAGCACTCAAGGCAGCAGGATTCGAGGTGCTGACAGAAAGCAAATATCTGACATCGGATGCATATTTATTTGCGGGAGACATTCTCCTCAACGACAACGCTCACGTTGCGACAAATCTGACAACAGGTTCAAAAGCGTCCGGAACATCAGCACCGAGCAAAAGCATCAATGAAGTAGCGAAAGAGGTCATCAACGGAAAGTGGGGAAACGGTAGCGACAGAACAAACCGCCTCGCAGCAGCGGGATATGATGCAAAGGCAGTTCAGAACGAAGTCAATAGAATTTTGAGATAGCAGGAGGAATAAACATGTTATACTATTTAGGCAAAGGAACAGAGTTCAAGAAAGAGGACTGCAAAGAGTACAAGAAACTTGATGCAGCATTAAGGGCAGCAGCAAAGGACGAGAGCCTCGTTGTTTGGGATGAAACCGGAAAGGTCATCGGTTCGCTCACGGATGATGTTCCGGAGGGAGCGTTGCAGACAAATCCGGACGGCAGTGTCAACACATACGATGCGGACGGAAACAAGACCGGAACAGTAGACGCAGAGACACTCAAGGAAATGACAACGGTCAATGACGATGTGAGCGAACTTGCAACCGGAGACAATGAGCAGGAAACATCGCAGAAGAACGCAGAGGACGACGAGAACGCCTCAAATGAGGATAAGGCGACAAATCCACCGACCGAACAGGAAAACGGCGAAAATGGGGCGAATACAGAGCCGGACAAGGCGACAGAGGAGCAGCAGGAGGACAAGGTCATCATTCCGCAGGGCAAAATGAGGGTGACAGTCATTTGTGACGGTTCACTCAATATCAGACGTTCGGCAGAATGGGGCAATGACAACATCTGCGGTCGTGCTATCAGAGGACAGTCATATTATGTGAAAGAGATTCATGTTGTCGACGGAAAGAAGATGGTCAGAACAATCGGCGACCTTTACCTCTCCGGAGAATCCGAGCATGTACAGTTCGAGCAGTTGTGATATAATAAAGCAACGGGAAAACGCTTGAGAGAATATGCGTAAAAGACGGGTAACTGACAAACGGTCAAAAAATGCCGTAAAATAGGCGTTTGGAGTTATCAAAGAGATAATATCTTTTTCTTGGAAAGCCTTATTTTACAAGGGTTTCAAAGAATTGCATCTTGAAAATGATGTTTATTTGATGTTTAACAGGTAGATTTTTAATGAATCTACCTGTTTTTTTATTACAAAGACGAAAGAATGTTTATAAAATATGAGTTGTAATTTTACTGCATTTGCGATTTAAAAGCATAGGATATAAATACACACATTAATAGCTAAAATCGCAAATACAGCAAGATTATCATTGTTTCCAAGCTATATATTACATAACAGCAGGATATTCCTTTTCTTCGCTTATTGAAGATATATAGTTGCTGATACCTACACTATTGATTCCGAGAACCTTTTCTGTTTTACCTAGTGCAAACGCTATAAGGTTGTTATTACCTCCGTCAATAGTTCTTTCTAAATCATCAAAAAATACTGTTGGACTTATAAATGACTGATTTCCATTTATATCAGTCTCATATGTGGAAAACATATTCTCGTCAAACTGATATGTCTGTATCCCCATTTCTGACAGCTTTGTGCGTAGATATAACAGCACACTTTCATCTCCCTTATATTCATCAATAATGTTCTCTACCATTGCAGGATTTAACGCTCCCGCTTTGTGCATAGTGCTAACATAATCAAGTGCATTATTATAATTCTGTGATAAATCAAAAGGTTTCCCAACGAACTTTCTAATCTCTGCTATACATTCTTTTATTTTTGCATTTGTAGAGAGTATATCTTTATTAAGTAATTCTTTACAACTTGCAATCTGCTCATTTTTAAATTCTGTAGTTCTGCTATTATCAGCGGATATTCTACTAATTGTCTGCATACAATCAGCCTTGTATCTGTTAATCAACATCATGTAATCGCCAATAGTTCCCAATGTCATTGTTAATTTTTCTCTTTCACTTTTTGTCATAATAAATAATCTCCTTTTCTGCATTAATTCATAATAATTAAAAATTCTGCTATTGCTACAATAATCACGGCTATAGTTGCAATCTGCCATATTCTAGCCTTTTTCTTCTCTGCTCTTAAAATATCTGTTGCTAAATTCTTCATATAATCACTTCCTTTCGTGGAATTTAAAAATATTTAATAAAGTTTACTATACTTGTTTACTTTGTTCGTCCAACATCTGCTCAAGATTCTCAATTCTGCTTATAATGTCTGCTTGCTCTCGATTCTTTAGTGATAAATCAAGAAGCGTTTGGGAAGCTCTAACCTTGATTCCTGCTGATACTTCGCTATCATCAAGAATGTTGATAAGTGTATCCAGTGCCTTAAAATTAGCGTCCTCTAGCTTGTTTGAAATAACTTGAAATTGTGTTGTTCTTGCGTTTTGTAGTTTCGTTCTAAAATCAGGCTTTCTTAATCGGCTATAAACTGATTGCTCTGAAAGTCCAACTGATTCACTGGCTTGTTTTATTGTGGGGCAAGATAAAAGTGCTGAAATTAAAGCATTATCCGTCACTCTCATTTTCTGTCTCACTTCCTTCCGATTCTGGTATATCATCAATGATGATAACATCTGCCTTAATAGTATTAATATCAACTGGTTTCCCGTCTAAATAATGCTTTCCGTTCTTATAATCAAGAAATACAACCTTTGCTGTTTTTCCGTCTGCAATCTTCTTGATTGCCTTTAGTCTATTTTCATAATTCTTCATCATATCAACTCCTTTCAATGATTTATCATTTCTTATAAGCCTTATAAAT
>OHMF01000590.1_pt1 | contig 16696 bp, 16 predicted proteins | sample 1569181 | NCBI WGS metagenome assembly OHMF01 (sample SAMEA3879559, study PRJEB24766) | human gut metagenome | biome: human-associated habitat; feature: feces | place: USA | collected 1985/1987
TGAGGCTTGAGTCAGAAGCATTAAAAAAGTAGGATATTGATGAAATAGGATATGAGGCCTTTTGGGGCAGAATTGAGGTACATATGGGAACACCTGAACTTTTTGATGAAATGGGACAACTTAATAAAAAAGATATTCAGGTCATAATAGCCGATGACAATATGTCTGCGACCCTTTTTTTAAGTGAACCTGCAAAAGAGGAAGACCCCTATACATATGAAGAAGTGATGCGGGCTTTGTCTAATGCCGGCGTAAAGATGGGGTTGGATGATGCCAGGATTCATCATATGGTGGAGGAGCAGATTTATAATACGGCGGTAGTCGTTGCACAGGGGAAGATGGTGCAGGATGGCGCAGACGGTTACTATGAATTTGAATTTGAAACGGATTTGAAGGCAAAACCGTCTGTGCGTGAAGACGGCTCGGTTGACTATTATAATATGAAGCTGTATGAAAAGGTGAGTGAGGGTGATAAGCTTGCACAGTATTATCCGCCGACGAAAGGTGTGTTTGGATTTGATGTAAAGGGGAAACTTTTAGCACCGAAGGCGGGCAAACCAAAATCCAATCTGCGCGGCAAAGGATTTACCGTGTCAGAGGACGGTAATACCTATTATGCAGCCATTGACGGTAAAGTTGAATACTGTAACTATGATTTAAGTGTTGTTAATGTATATGAGGTTAATGGTAATCTAGATATGAGCATGGGGAATATTGACTTTAACGGGGATGTTAATATTACAGGCAGTGTGAGAAGTGGTGTAACAGTTCATGCCATGGGAAGTATATATGTTGGAGGCTTCGTTGAGGGAGCAACACTTATTGCTGGGAAAGATATTGTATTAAAGGATGGTGTTAATACTAAGAATTCAGGAAAAATCGAGGCAGGGGGAAATATATCAGGCAGATTTTTTGAGAATACAGAGGTTATTGCCAAAGGAGACTTACAGTGTAATTATATTCTTAACTGCAGGGTGCTTACATATGGCAGGATATTTGTTGAGGGACCCATAGGTTCTATTATAGGTGGTGATGTAACTGGTGTTATGGGAATCAGTACTACATCATGTGGACATGAAAGCAATGTAAAGACTTTGTTGAGGGTTGGTTCGACCAAAGAAATCAGAAAAGAATATGCAGAACTTATTATGGAACTTAAGGAAGTAGACGGACAGATTGAAACTTTTGAAATGGCTAATAAGAAGTTTGAGATGATTAAACAGAACATGCCTGAAAAGTATGATAGTAAAATGGCATTGAGAGTTACCCAGTCAAAGATTGTAAAGATGGCTCAGAAAGCCAAGCTTGAAGAAAAGAGCAAGGCATTATACAATCTTATAAGAGATTCAGAGAGAGCAGTTGTTAAAGTAAAGAATCATATATATCCGGGAAGCAGGATATATATGGATGATAAGACTTACATGCCAAGTTCTGTATTTTCACATATTATTGTTAAGAAGACGCCAAGCACGATTATTCTTAGGGATTATGATGAATAAGTATATTACAGGGAGAGTATTATGATAGAAGAAGTTGTTTCGGTGGAATTGCCGGTGCATGAAAGGCTGGTAGTAAGAAAGAACAGACTTATGAATGAAGAAAACGGCATTGATATGCCAAGGATTTCTATAGTTACAGGCACTCATGGGGATGAACTTGACGGACAGTATATCTGCTATGAGGTTATCAGAAGGATTGAAAGAGAGAAGAATAAGCTTAAAGGAATTGTAGATATTTATCCAGATATTAATCCTCTTGGACTTGATACAGGTTCAAGAGGAATTCCTATGTTTGACCTTGATATGAACAGGGTTTTCCCTGGCGATAACAATGGTGCTATGGCTGAATATGTGGCAGCAGGCATTATTGAAGATATTATTGGAAGTGATCTGTGTATTGATATCCATTCAAGTAATATATTTGTAAATGAGATGCCACAGGTAAGAATTAATGATGATACGCAGGAAAAGCTGCTTCCATATGCGAAGATGATGAATGCACAATTTGTGTGGATATATTCGTCTATTACTGTGCTTGATGCAACTCTTGCCTATAGTCTTAATCATCTTGGTGTGCCTACTCTTGTTACGGAGATGGGTGTTGGAAACAGAATTACGCCAAAGTATTGCAGGGATATTGTTGATGGTATATTTAACCTTATGTCGCATATGGGAATATGGGATGATGAGCCAAAGGATGTTAATGACCCTATTATCTCTACAGAAGGTGAAGTTACATTTCTTACTGCTAAGGAAAGCGGAATATTCGTATCAGCAGTTGATTCTATGGGAAGGATTGGAATTGGAACGCATATAGGAGATATTATCGAACCTATTGAGGGAAGGATAATCCAGAGAATTGAATCACCTACAGATGGAATTATATTTACATTAAGAGAGAATCCGGTAGTACATAAGGGGGCTCTTATAGCAAGAGTTTATGGTGGCAGATAATGAAGAAAGAGATTATTTATTCGTTAAAGGGTATATATAGAGAAGATTATCAGATAGAAGGCTACAGATTCGGCGGTGGTGAGAAGTCGGCATGTATTGTTGGTGCATTAAGAGGTAATGAGATACAGCAGCTGTATATATGTTCGCAGCTTGTTAAGGCACTTAAAGAGCTTGAGGCTCATGGTGCAATATCGCACAATCATGAGATTCTTGTTATCCCATCTGTTAACAGATTTTCCATGAATGTTGGAAAGAGATTCTGGCCTACAGATAATTCTGATATTAACAGAGCTTTTCCTGGGGATGTTAATGGAGATACAACAAAGCAGATAGCAGGAACACTTTTTGACAGAATTAAAGGTTACAGTTATGGCATACATTTTGCAAGCTTTTATATGCCTGGTGATTTTATTCCTCATGTAAAGATGATGGATACGGGATTCCAGAGTGCGAGTCTTGCCAATCTGTTCGGACTTCAGTATGTTGTTATTAGAAAGCCGAAGCCAATGGATACAGTGACACTTAATTATAACTGGCAGATGAATGGTACTAATGCATTTTCAATATATACTAACAGCACAGATATGATTGATGAGAAGTCTGCAAGACAGGCTGTGTCATCTGTTCTCAGGTTTTTAACCAGAATGGGTATTCTTAAGTACAACAATCACAGTGGATATATTGCAAGTGTTATCAACGAATTTGACCTTATGGCAGTCAAGACTTATGATGCAGGATTTTACAAGAGACTTAAAGAGCCGGGTGACCCTGTATATCATGGTGAGCTTATAGCACAGATTCTTGACCCATGCGAGGGTACTGTTAAGAGTGAGATAATATCACAGACAGACGGTATTGTTTTCTTCGCACATACAGGTCCTACCGTAATGGGTAATCAGGTTGTTTACAAGATAATAAGAAGAATGCATGAATAGTTGTTTGAAAATATGTTTTATTGTGATACAATGGTTAAATATTAATAATTAATATAACTAATCTCAGGAGGAAGATATGAGCGGCGTAAAGAGAGTTTTTGTCGAGAAAAAGAAACCATTTGCAGTTAATGCGAAAGAATTACTTGAGGAGATAGGAGGATATCTTGGAATAAAGACTATTACAGATGTAAGAGTTCTTATCCGTTATGATATTGAGAATCTTTCAGAAGAAACATATAAGAAAGCACTTACTACTGTTTTTTCTGAGCCACCGGTAGATGATGTTTATGAGGGAACATTTCCAGCAGGAAAGGATGATTTCGTGTTCTCTGTAGAGTATCTTCCAGGACAGTTCGACCAGAGAGCTGATTCTGCAGAACAGTGTGTTAAGTTCTTTAACGAGAATGAGACACCGGTTATCAAGACGGCTGTAACTTATGTACTGACAGGAACTGTTACTGATGAGGAGAAGAACAGGATTAAGGAACACTGCATTAACCCTGTTGATTCAAGACAGGCAGCAGAGGATATTCCAGAAACTTTAGTTACTGAGTTCAAGACTCCTGCTGATGTTATTTATTTTGACGGATTCAAGGATATGCCAGAGGATAAGTTAAAGGAATTATATGATTCTTTAGGACTTGCCATGACATTTAAGGATTTTAAGTTCATTCAGGAGCATTTTGCTAGTGTTGAGAAGCGTGATCCTTCTATGACTGAAATCAGAGTACTTGATACATACTGGTCAGATCATTGCCGTCACACAACATTTGCAACAGAGCTTACAGATGTTAAGTTTAAGGACGGATTTTATAGAACTCCTATGGAGGCTACATATAACAAGTATCTTTCAGACAGAGCAGAAATATATAAGGACCGTAAGGACAAGTTCGTATGCCTTATGGACCTTGCACTTATGGGTGCTAAGAAGTTAAAGGCTGAGGGCAAGTTAGCTGATCAGGAAGAATCTGATGAGATTAATGCCTGCTCAATTGTTGTTCCAGTTGAGATTGATGGAAAGACAGAGGAATGGCTTGTTAACTTTAAGAACGAGACACATAACCATCCAACAGAGATTGAGCCATTTGGTGGCGCAGCAACTTGTCTTGGTGGTGCTATAAGAGATCCATTGTCAGGACGTACATATGTATATCAGGCAATGAGAATTACAGGTGCAGCAGATCCTACTGTTCCGGTATCAGAGACAATTCATGGAAAGCTCCCACAGAGAAAGCCTGTCACAGGTGCTGCTCACGGATACAGCTCTTATGGTAACCAGATCGGACTTGCTACAGGATATGTTAAGGAAATATATCATCCTGATTATGTTGCCAAGAGAATGGAGATTGGTGCAGTTATAGCTGCTGCTCCAAGAAGTGCAGTTAAGAGAGAGAATTCTGACCCGGGAGATATCATTATTCTTCTTGGTGGAAGAACAGGACGTGACGGCTGTGGCGGAGCTACAGGTTCATCTAAGGTTCATACAGAGAAGTCTATTGAGGATTGTGGTGCAGAGGTTCAGAAGGGTAATGCTCCTACAGAGCGTAAGATGCAGAGACTCTTCAGAAGACCAGAGGTTACTAAGCTTATTAAGAAATGTAATGACTTTGGTGCAGGTGGTGTATCCGTTGCAATTGGTGAGCTTGCAGCAGGTCTTAAGGTAGATCTTGATAAAGTACCTAAGAAGTATGAAGGACTTGACGGAACAGAGCTGGCTATATCAGAATCTCAGGAGAGAATGGCTGTTGTTGTTGATCCTAAGGATGTCAAGGAATTCCTTCAGTATGCTGCTGAGGAGAACTTAGAGGCAGTTGAGGTAGCTGTTGTAACAGAAGAACCAAGACTTGTTCTTAACTGGAGAGGCAAGGATATCGTTAATATCTCAAGAGCATTCCTTGATACTAATGGTGCTCATCAGGAGACTAAGGTTGTAGTTGATATTCCATCACAGGAAGACGATTACCTTAAGCCGGTTAAGGTTACAGATGTACGCGGTAAGTGGTTAAAGACTTTAGCAGACCTTAACGAATGCTCACAGAAGGGACTTGTTGAGAGATTTGATGGTTCTATCGGAGCCGGTTCAGTATATATGCCATATGGTGGTAAGTATCAGCTTACAGAGACACAGAGCATGGTTGCAAAGCTGCCAGTGCTTAAGGGTTCATGCGATACAGTAACTATGATGTCTTATGGATTTGATCCATATCTTTCATCATGGAGCCCATATCATGGAGCAATCTATGCTGTAACTGATTCTGTAGCTAAGATTGTTGCTGCTGGTGGTGATTTCAGCAAGATTAGATTCACATATCAGGAATACTTCAGAAGAATGACAGAAGATCCAGAAAGATGGAGCCAGCCATTTGCTGCACTTCTTGGCGCATATGAAGCACAGATGGGATTCGGACTTCCATCAATCGGTGGTAAGGACAGTATGTCAGGAACATTTGAACATATTGATGTTCCACCAACACTCTGCTCATTTGCTATTGATGTGGCTAGGGAAGGAGATATTATCACTCCTGAACTTAAGAATGATGGTGATGTATTAGTCAGATTTGATATTAAGAAGAATCAGTATGATCTTCCGGATTTCGAACAGGTTAAGGCACTCTACAGTGCAATACATGAGCTTATCCAGAAGAAGGCAATTGTGTCTGCATATGTTCTTGATGCTAATGGACTTGTACCAGCACTCAGCAAGATGGCATTTGGTAACAAGTTAGGATTCGAGATCAGTGCAGATGTTAAGGAAGATGACCTCTTTGCACCTGCTTATGGCTGTATCGTTGCAGAAGTTCCAGCAGATAAGCTTGGAGAGATTACTACAGCCTATACTAAGGTTGGTACTGTTAAGGATAATGGTAAGTTCACATACAAGGAAGTTTCAATTAATGTAGAAGAAGCATTAAGCGTATGGGCTGATACCCTTGAGGGCGTATTCCCAACAAAGGCTTCTAAGGAAACTACACCGGTTGAAAGCAAGTTATATGAAGCACCAAGCGTACATGTATGCAAGAATAAGGTTGCCAAGCCAACAGTATTTATCCCGGTATTCCCAGGAACTAACTGTGAGTACGATAGTGCCAAGGCATTTGAGAGAGCCGGTGCTGATACAATCGTTAAGGTATTCAAGAACCTTGACGCTGAGAGTATCAGAGAGTCTGTAGATGAATTTGAGAAGGCTATTAACCAGGCACAGATTATTATGTTCCCTGGTGGATTCTCAGCAGGTGATGAACCAGATGGTTCTGCCAAGTTCTTTGCGACAGCATTCCGTAATGCCAAGATGAAGGAAGCAGTTGAGAAGCTGCTTAATGAGAGAGATGGTCTTGCACTTGGTATCTGTAACGGTTTCCAGGCACTTATCAAGCTTGGTCTTGTACCTAATGGTAAGATTACAGGACAGGATGCACAGTCACCTACACTTACATTTAATACAATTAACCGTCATATATCTAAGATGGTATATACTAAGGTTGTCAGCAATTTAAGCCCATGGCTTGCTAATGCTGAACTTGGCGGAGTATACTGCAACCCAGCTTCACATGGTGAAGGAAGATTTGTTGCTCCTAAGGAATGGCTTGATAAGCTCTTTGCTAACGGACAGGTTGCTACACAGTACTGTGACCTTGATGGTAATGTATCTATGGATGAAGAGTGGAATATCAATGGTTCATACATGGCTATTGAAGGTATCACAAGCCCAGACGGAAGATGCTTCGGTAAGATGGCACATTCTGAGAGACGCGGCGATAGTGTTGCTATTAATATATATGGTGAGCAGGATATTAAGATATTCGAATCTGGTGTTAAGTACTTCAAGTAATACATAGAATATGTCAGCAGTGTGCCATTAGAATTGGAGGGGATATTATGGCAAGAGATAAAGTCAGCACAGATATATTATGGAAGGACAGGAAGAGAATTCTCTTCCTCGGACTTCCATGGTCATTTACAAGATACAGTGTATCTAAGGACAGATTCTTTATAAGTAAAGGATTTTTCAGCGTTAAAGATGATGAGGTAAGACTGTATCGTATTATGGATATTTCATTGGAGCGCTCATTCATGCAGAGACTTGTCGGAGTAGGAACTATTAAAGTATGCTCTGGAGACAAGACAATGGGTGACTTTGAGATTAAGAATATCAAGAGGCCTAAGGCTACTAAGGAGCTGTTATCAGATCTTGTGGAGAAGCAGAGAGATATCAAGAGAGTTGTCAACAGAGAGAATATGATTGATGGTCATGACCATTCAGATGGTCATGCGGATATTGATGACTTTGACAATAATGATGATGATGCACCATTTGACAGATAATTTGTAAAAATGTATTGACATATACATTCAAAGATGATATTTTAGTAGTTAGTTAAAGCTAACTGATGTAACGGGTATCCAGTTAGGATATCCGTTATTTTATAAATATGAGTTAGATAAAGCTAACAAGAGTAAGGCGAATGAAAGGACGAGAATATGAGCGTAGTTATTATTGGTGGAAATGAATGTATGGAACGCCAGTATCAGCAGATATGTAAGAAACACGGCTGCAAGGCGAAGGTATTTGTTAAGGAAAAAAGCGGATTTTCCAAGCAGATTGGAACACCGGATCTTATGATACTGTTTACTAATACGGTTTCTCATAAGATGGTTTTATCAGCTGTTACAGAGGCTAAGAAGAATGATGTAAATATAGTAAGAACACATTCAAGCAGTGCGGCATCGCTTACAAGTGTTTTAGAAACATATTTAAGCGAAAGCAGGGCATGCTGATAAAGAAGAGAATAAAGTGCAATATGGAAGGAAAAGAAAAATGGTCTGTACAGATGTATTGGGAAGAATTGAGCGGGAAGTTATAAAAGAGTGTTCTCCGACGCTTGCCGGATTAAAGACGGGCAACCTTTTTAATTACAGATATGATAATATATCTGATTTTAGGAAAGAGCTTGCAAGTGTAAACAGAAAACTTAACGCCAAAGGCGTGTATGTTACATTTTTAAAGCGAAATGAAAAGAGTGCACTTTTATATGTGTTCAGACCTGACAGATTAGAGAAGGATTTGTCACAGCCATCAGTACAAAATGTACTGAAAACATTTGGATATACAAATTATAAAGTTGGAGCAAGCATCAAGCATCTTAAACAGAGAGTGGGGGAGAACACATGCTTTCCACATGAAATAGGATTGTTCTTAAGTTACCCGGTGGAAGATGTAATCCAGTTTATAAGACAAAAGGGCTGTAATTACAAATGTTGTGGGGTATGGAAGGTGTATTGTGATGAGGCATTCAGCCAGAAGATGTTTGCACGTTACAGAAAATGCACAGAAGTATATTTAAGAGTCTTTGACCGAGGCAGAAGCATATCTGCATTAACGGTTTAAGCATATAAAAGTAAAAAAGGAGAGATTGGATAATGGGTAAAGTAGCAGTAGTTTATTGGAGTGGAACAGGTAATACAGAGACAATGGCTAACGCAGTTGCAGAAGGTGCTAAAGGAGCCGGAGCAGAGGTTGATGTACTTGTGGCAAATGATTTTAATTCAGGAAAGGTTGCTGAATATGATGGAATCGCATTCGGATGCCCGGCAATGGGAGCAGAAAATCTCGAAGAATCAGAGTTTGAGCCAATGTTCACAGAGGTAGAAGGAAGCCTTAGCGGTAAGAAAATTGCACTTTTCGGTTCATATGGATGGGGAAGCGGCGAATGGATGGCTGACTGGGAAGAAAGAAGCAAGGCTGCAGGGGCTGTTCTTGCAACAGACAGCGTAATCTGTCAGGAAGCACCAGATGATGATGCTGTTGAAAACTGCAAAAAACTTGGGGCAGCGTTAGCATAATTATTTATTGCCTGTAATATATTGAAAAGATTGCACATTTTGCCCCTGGTTGGTTATATCAATCAGGGGTTAAATTGTTCTAAAAAATATTATAAAAATATAACAAAAGTTGTTGACATCTAATGACCATTAGAATATACTAACCAAGGTGGTAATGAAAAACATTATCAATATGCTAAAAAGAGGAGATGAGCTTATGCCATTAACTATGATTGATGAAGGAACTCCATACACAATCCAGCGGATTGGTGGAAAGGAAGAAATAAGACGTTTTCTTGAGAATCTTGGATTCGTTCCGGGAGCAGTGGTAACAGTTGTTTCTAAAGCTGGCGGTAATGTCATTGTTAACATTAAGGAATCAAGAGTTGCCATAGGAAAAGATATGGCTAATAAAATTATGGTATAAAGGACTGAATATGCCAGTTCTTATATAAAACTAAAATAAGAAGGAGATAAACTATGACTTTAAGAGATGTATCTGTAGGCCAGACCGTTAAAGTTACCAGGTTAAATGGTGATGGTCCGGTTAAGAGAAGAATTATGGATATGGGAATTACTAAGGGAGTTGAAGTCTATGTAAGAAAGGTAGCACCTTTGGGAGATCCTGTAGAGGTTACAGTAAGAGGCTATGAATTATCGCTTCGTAAAGCCGATGCCGAGATGATAGAGGTAGGCTGATTTTTTTACATGCAGGTTAGCATAATCTAATTAATGTAAGAATTGTCAAATGTTTGTTAGCAAATGCATGAGCATTTATATAAAAGAAATGAGGTAGTCAAATGTCAATTAAAATTGCATTAGCAGGTAATCCAAACTGCGGTAAAACAACATTGTTTAATGCTTTGACCGGTTCTAATCAGTTCGTTGGTAACTGGCCAGGTGTTACAGTTGAGAAAAAGGAAGGTAAATTAAAGGGACATAAAGATGTAACTATCATGGATTTACCAGGTATTTATTCACTTTCTCCTTATACTCTTGAGGAGGTAGTAGCAAGAAATTATCTTATTAACGAGAGACCTGATGCAATCATCAATATCGTTGATGGTACTAACATTGAAAGAAACCTTTATCTTTCAACACAGATTATGGAACTGGGGATTCCAGTTATTATGGCTGTTAACATGGTCGATATCATGGAAAAGAACGGAGATAAGGTTGACCTTGCCAAGTTGGGAAAGAACCTTGGATGTGAAGCTGTTGAGATATCAGCTCTTAAGGGAACTGGCATTAAGGAAGCAGCAGAGAAGGCTGTTAAGCTTGCAGAGAGCAAGAAGCTCAATACAATTGCTCACAAGTTTGATGATAAGGTTGAGGCAGCTATATCTGCAGTAGAAGATAAGCTTGGTCTTGATATTGTTGAAGAACAGAAGAGATTCTTTGCTATCAAGCTTCTTGAGAAGGATGATAAGATTAAAGTTCTTATGAAGAATGTTCCAGATGTTTCAGCTGAGATTGAGACTCTTGAGAAAGAATTTGATGATGATACAGAAAGTATTATCACTAATGAAAGATATACATATATATCTTCAATTATCAGTGGATGTTTTGCAAAGAAGTCTGAGAAGAAGCTTTCTACATCAGATAAGATTGATAGAATAGTTACTAACAGATTCTTAGCACTTCCAATATTTGCAGTTGTAATGTTCATCGTATACTATGTATCAGTTACAACAGTTGGTACATGGGCAACAGACTGGGCTAACGATGGTGTGTTCGGTGATGGCTGGCATCTCTTTGGAATTGGCACTTCAGCTTACGAAGAAGTAGCTGATGAGTATGGTGATTCAGATGCAATCATCGGGGCATATATCGACAGCCTTGGTGATAAAGGTGAAGAGTATGCAGATGCTATTGATACAGAAGCTGATGATTATGATTCAGATGCAGCAGTAGCAGCATTAAAGAAACTTGAAAACACAGTTCCAGCTAATCTTACATTAGATTATGATGTAGAAGATGAGGAAAATCTTAGTGTAACAACAGAGACAACAGATGCAGCTGGTGTTAAGGAAGCTATTGAACAGTGTATAGACAATGATGGTGCAGCTCCAGATCCTGCTAATTATGGTGTATGGGTTCCTGGTATCCCAGTGCTTCTTGAGTCAGGACTTGATGCAATTGGTTGTGTAGACTGGTTAAAGGGTCTTATCCTTGATGGTATTGTAGCCGGTGTTGGTGCAGTACTTGGCTTCGTTCCACAGATGCTTGTATTATTCATATTCCTTGCATTCCTTGAGTCTTGCGGTTATATGGCACGTATAGCATTCATTATGGATAGAATTTTCCGTAAGTTCGGTCTTTCAGGTAAGTCATTCATTCCAATGCTTATCGGTTCAGGTTGTGGTGTTCCTGGTATCATGGCTTCACGTACAATTGAGAACGACAGAGACCGTAAGATGACAATTATGACAACAACATTTATTCCTTGTGGAGCTAAGCTTCCATTCATAGCAATGGTTGCCGGAGCTATCTTTGATGGTGCTCCATGGGTTGCTCCATCAGCATACTTCCTTGGAATATTCTCAATTATCTGCTCAGGTATCATCTTAAAGAAGACAAAGTTATTCGTTGGAGATCCGGCACCATTCGTTATGGAGCTTCCAGCATACCATCTTCCAACAGTTGGTACAGTATTAAGAAGCATGTGGGAGCGTGGATGGTCATTCATCAAGAAGGCCGGAACAATCATCACACTTTCAACAATCATTATCTGGTTCACAACATACTTCGGATTTGTTGATGGAACATTTACAATGCTTGCAGATGATCAGATTGACTTCTCTATTCTTGGCAGAATTGGTAAGGCAATCGCATGGATATTTGCTCCTTTAGGATTTGGTAACTGGCAGGCAACTGTTGCTTCTATTACTGGTCTTGTAGCTAAGGAGAATATCGTTGGTACAATGGGTATTCTTTACTCAGCAGGTGAGGGAACAGTATATGCTAACATGGCAGCTACATTTACAGTAGTAAGCGGATATGCATTCCTTGCATTTAATCTTCTCTGTGCTCCTTGCTTCGCAGCAATGGGTGCTATTAAGAGAGAGATGAACAACACTAAGTGGTTCTGGATTGCAATCGGATACCAGTGTGGATATGCTTACCTTGTAGGTCTTGTAATTAACCAGATTGTTGGTCTTATTACTGGCGACACAGCATTTAACGTATTCACAGTAATCGCAATTCTTATAATTGTTGGCTTCATTTATCTGTTATTCAGACCATATAAGGAAAGTAAGACATTAAAGGTTGATTCTAAGAAGCTTTTAAATGCAACAAAGTAATTAAATGATATATTATCGGAGGTGTAATTATGCTGGGAACAATTATAGTAGGAGTTATATTAGTGATTATAGTTGCGCTTATTGTACGCAGTATGGTACACGACAAGAAAAACGGTAAATCGTTCACATGTGGTGGCGACTGCGGTAAATGCAAAGGCCACTGCCATTAAAAGGAGGTAACGGGTGGTCAGAAATCCTGATAAAGACAAAGACATTATTATTTCTCGTCTCAAGCAGCAGGGTTGCAGGATAACTAAACAGAGGCTTATGCTTCTGGATGTAATCCTTGAAGAGGACTGCTCAAGCTGTAAAGAGATTTATTACAAGGCAGTAAAAAAGGATCCTAAGATTGGGGCTGCAACTGTATATAGAATGGTTAATACACTGGAAGAAATCGGTGCAATTAACCGTAAGAATATTTACAGGATAACTTGTGATGAGAATGATAATGGCGGTTATACTGTAAGATTAAACGATGATTCGTCAATTAATTTATCAGAAAGCAAATGGAGTAAAATAATTGAGTCCGGTCTTGAAGCCTGCGGCTATATTAAAGATCAGAAGATAACAAGTGTGGTTGGCAAGAAAAAGGCTGTGACAGTTAAATAATATTTGCTGATAAGGGAGAGGTGAAATAATTCATCTCTCCTTTTGCATGTTGAGAAAATTTATCAACTGGAAAATTTATGTGGAAATGTTGTATAATGTGTAATATAATAACCGTCAAACTTAAGAAACATTTGTTGTCCAATATGGACAGAGAGGAGCACAGTATGAAAATTAATAACTTAAAGAAACCAGGACTTTTTGCAGCAGGTGTATTATTTGGAACAGCTGGAATTAAGATTCTTACAAGCAAGGACGCAAAGAAGCTTTACACTAACTGTACAGCAGCAGTTTTAAGAGCTAAATCATGCATAATGAAGACAGCTACAACTGTTCAGGAAAACTGCGAGGATATATATGCTGATGCTAAGACAATCAATGAGACAAAGTATAACACAGAAGAAGTTGTACTTGATTCAGTAGATGAAGATGAGGAAGCGTAACAGAGTATGAAATTCATAATAAAGCATGATGTGCCCGGAAGAATCCGCGTTCACATGGATGCTTCTGGCATGACTTTTACACAGGCAGATACTTTGCAGTATTATCTTAAGAATCTGCAGGGCGTCACGAATGCCAAAGTGTATGAGAGAACTGCTGATGCAGTCGTTGAGTACAGATGTTCAAGAAAAACCGTGATTGAAGCTATTGCTAAGTTCAGATACAGCAATGTAGAGATTCCTGAAGATGTTCTTGCAACATCAGGAAGAGCAATCAATTCTCATTATACTGAAAAGCTGGCAGATCAGGTGTTGTGGAGAATGACTAAGAAATTGTTTATTCCGGCACCGGTATGTGCGGTATTAACAACGGTATCTTCAATGAAGTACATTTATAAAGGAATCAGGACACTGCTTGACAGAAAGCTTGAAGTGCCAGTTCTTGATGCAACTGCAATAGGAGTTTCTATCTTAAGAAGAGACTTTAATACAGCTAGTTCAGTAATGTTTCTTCTTGGTATAGGTGAGATAATAGAGGACTGGACACACAAGAAGTCGGTTGACGACCTGGCAAGAACGATGTCACTTAACGTTAATAAGGTCTGGTTAAAGACAGATGATGCAGAAGTACAGGTATCTGTGAAAGATGTTAAGGACGGAGATAATGTAATAATCCGGATGGGTAATGTAATCCCATTTGATGGAACTGTTATCAGTGGTGAGGCTATGGTTAATCAGGCTTCACTTACAGGAGAATCTGAGCCTGTAAGAAGAGGTGAGGGAACTTCTGTATTTGCAGGAACTGTAGTAGAAGAGGGCGAGATAGTATTCAGGGTTAAGCGTGCCGGAGGCTCAAGCAAATATGACAAGATTGTCAGGATGATTGAAGAATCTGAGAAGTTAAAATCAGGTCTTGAGTCAAAAGCAGAGCATCTTGCAGATAAGCTTGTACCTTATTCACTTGGTGGAACTGCACTTACATATCTGTTAACACGCAATACTACTAAGGCATTGTCAATACTTATGGTTGATTTCTCATGTGCATTGAAGCTTGCTATGCCTATTACGGTACTTGCAGCAATAAGACAGGCAAGTCAGGCGAGTGCAACAGTCAAGGGCGGTAAGTTCTTAGAGGCAATTGCTGAAGCGGATACTATCGTATTTGATAAGACAGGTACACTTACAAAGGCTAAGCCAACAGTAAGCAGGGTATATTCATTTAACGGAATGCCGGAAGATGAGCTGTTAAGAATAGCTGCGTGTTTAGAGGAGCATTTTCCACATTCAATGGCTAAGGCTGTTGTTAATGAAGCTGGCAGAAGAAACCTTATGCACGAAGAGATGCATTCTAAGGTTGAATATATTGTTGCACATGGAATATCAACATTTATTAATACAAGCAAAGTCATCATAGGAAGCCATCACTTTGTATTTGAGGATGAGTCATGTGTAATTCCAGCAGGAAAGCAGGAGCTATTTGACAGTCTTCCAGATGACTGCTCACATCTTTATATGGCAATTAACGGTCAGCTTGCAGCAGTTATATGCATAATTGATCCATTAAGAGAAGAAGCACCGGAGGTTATTGAAGGGCTTAAGAAGGCTGGAATATCAAAGGTTGTCATGATGACCGGAGACAGTGAAAGAACAGCCGCCTCTATTGCCAGAAAGGTTGGAGTTACTGAATATTATTCAGAGGTTCTCCCAGAAGACAAGGCTAAGTTCGTAGAGAAAGAGCGGGCAGCCGGACGAAAGGTAATTATGATTGGTGATGGAATTAATGACTCACCAGCGCTTTCAGCAGCAGATGTAGGTATTGCCATAAGTGATGGTGCTGAGATTGCAAGAGAGATTGCAGATATCACTGTCGGCGCAGATGATCTTAACCAGATACTTATGCTTAAGAAATTAAGTGACAGTCTGATTAAGAAGATTAACAGAAATTATCGTGTGATTGTCGGATTCAATTCCGCACTTATTGCACTTGGTGTAACGGGTGTCATACAGCCTACAACTTCAGCACTTCTTCATAATACATCAACACTTGTTATAAGTCTTGAGAGTATGAAGAATCTGCCGGTTTAAGACTATGAAACGGACTCATCTTCGGGTGGGTTCGTTTTTTATTTGAAGGCAAAAAGTTCTGATTGGATAAATATATACTATACCCATAAGGTACAACCCAAATTAATAATTACAGGATATTATTTCATTACAAGAAAATGAAATTATGTAACAAAAGAAAATTGACTAAGCCGTATGGCTTATATTATAATGTTTTTATCAAAACAAAGCCGCTCGGCTTTATTTGTGAGAAAATATGTATAATAAAGCCGTACGGCTTGTTTTTTGCGTTGAGGTGAATATTATGAAAATAACTGATTCAGAGGGGCTTGGAAATATAATCAGGAACAGGAGAAAAGAATTAAAGTATACGCAGGCATTTTTGTCGGAATATACTGGTCTTAGTGTAAGTTTTATATCAGATGTGGAAAGAGGTAAGCCGACTGTTGAGATTGGCAAGGTAATACAGTTAATTTCGATTCTTGGACTTGATATCAATATTGATGTAAGGGGGAGATAATGAGAAATTTAGAGGTATATATTGAATATAATGGAAATATGATTAATGTTGGCAGTATTACAGGGCATAATTCTGACGATGCTGTATTTTCATATTCAGAGGAATATATAGAAGATAAATCTTCAAGAGCAATATCAATCAGTTTACCGCTTGATGAAAGAAGCTTTTCACCAGAAAGAACACGATGCTTTTTTGAAAGTCTTTTACCAGAAGGATATACAAGAAGGTGTGTTGCGGGTTGGCTTCATGTTGATGAAAATGATTATATATCAGTTCTTTCAGAATTAGGAAGCGAGTGTCTGGGAGCAATAAGAATAGTAGAAGGTGATATGAATATAACAGAATCTTCTTACAGATTATTATCACATGAAGAATTGCTGGAATTTGCAAGAGAAGGTGCAACTAAGTCAGCGGAACTGGTTATTAAATCACATTTATCATTGGCTGGGGCATCAGGAAAGACCGGATTATATTATGACAGGAATAATAATGAATGGTATCAGCCAGCGGGACTGGCACCAAGTACACATATATTAAAGCAGAGCCATGTAAG
>OHMF01000629.1_pt1 | contig 15793 bp, 13 predicted proteins | sample 1569181 | NCBI WGS metagenome assembly OHMF01 (sample SAMEA3879559, study PRJEB24766) | human gut metagenome | biome: human-associated habitat; feature: feces | place: USA | collected 1985/1987
CACGGCCAGCGCTATCATATAGGCCGGCATATTGGGCCGCAAAAATTCCAGAGCCCCAGACAGTATCCATAAAACTGTAAGAAACGCACAGGCTATCCCCAGGTAGGCCGTCACACGGTGGCGGTTGGAGCGCTGTATATCCGGCAGACAGGCTTTGTACTCCTCCCGTGACATCTCCGCATACAGCAGCTTTCGCAATGCTTCCATAGCCATCCTCTTTTCAAACCGCATTCGTCCCCGCACTGCACGAGGGCGCACTTTCCCCTTTATTCTGCGGGTTTTTCTTATTTTATCATGAAGCTCCCAAAAAGAAAACATCCAGCGCATCCCAGCGTTTATTTTCTATGATATGCTAAAAAGCGGTAATTAAATTTAGCTATATTACCCATTGATCCTTCACTTTATTGTGCAGCAAAAAAGGGTGTGCAGCCCCTAAGAGACTGCACACCCCGTTGCGTGTGAAAGAAAAATCAGAATGCGGCAATATCGGCCGTGGTGATGGCCTTGCCGGGCAGAGTGCGGCTGTCGGCGTTCTCCGACAGGGCCAGCTTGCCTTCGCGCAGCAACTGCACAGCCTTCTGGTGATCGGCGGCCTTCCAGTTGTTGCCCACGATCTTCCAGTTATTGTCCACATGGGGCTCGATGGTGCCGCCCTTGACGGTGCGGATGTACTCGCCCAGCAGTTCGCGGATGCCGCCCACATCGCCGCGCACGTCGATCTCCAGCAGCTTGGGCAGCTCGTCGCCCTCCTTGAAGATGTCAGCATAAGCCAGCAGCTGGGTGGTGGCACGGTAGTTGTTGACGGCCACCACGAAGCTGTCATCGTCCTGCACCGGACGGCCATCCATCCAGGTCAGGTTCTGGATGCGGTTGCCGGGCTGCTTGGAGATGTCGAGGTCATACTTGACGCCTGCAAAGGCATCGTACAGGTAATAGCGGACGGAAGAGTCGAATGCGATGGTCACATCGCCCGGCTCCCAGGTCTTGAAGAAGGCAGCAGACCACTCCATGAACTGACGCAGCTGCCAGCCGTTCATCTGCAGCTTGTACAGGGTGTTCTGGTAGGTGTAGATGCTTGCCATGTCGCACTTGCGGATGGTGCCCTCGCGCATCTGGGAGGTCATGGAGGTCAGAGCTGTTGCGGCCACCTGAGCGTCGGTGTAGTACATCTGCACCTCGTTGATGAAGTCCAGCAGAGCGGTATCCTGCACCATGGCCTGCGGCAGGCAGTCGATCTCGTTTTCGGGGGCCAGATCACCGCCGACCAGCTGGCCGATGGGGGTCACGGCGTCGTCCTTGGCGCGCTGGTCGTACTCTGCCAGCAGAGCGGTCAGCTCGGGGTCGGGAGCGTAGTCCTTGATGGTCAGGTTCTCAGAGGTGCGGTCCTTCACCTTCCACTTGCCGTTCAGGCCGCGCTCCAGATAGACATGGATGTCGGAGACGGTGGCACCGGCATTCTTGTTCTCGACCACCAGCACGCCGTTGATCATCTTGTTGGGGATGCTCTTGTGGCCGTGAGCGGCGACGATGACGTCGAACTCAGGGCAGGCATTTGCCAGGTCGGTGACGCCGGAGCCATAGACGCCATACTCATTGTCAACATCCATATGCATAACGCCGATGATGACATCCACATTGTTCTTGATCTTATCAATGATCTTGCGGCTCTCGTCCACCGGGTTGGTGACAGTCCAGCCCTCGAGGTTCTTGGCGTCCCAGCGGGTGATGTTGGGAGTGACCATACCGATGACGCCGATCTTGACGCCGCCCTTTTTGATGATGGTGTAGCCGTCCGCCAGAGGCTTGCCTTCGGGGCTGTAGACGTTGCCGGTCAGCACCTTGGCCTTCTGCTGGGAGAGCACCTTTTCCAGCGTGGCCATGCCATAGTTGTACTCATGGTTGCCGGTGACGTAGACATCGTAGCCGATGGCGTTCTGAGCAGCGATCATGGGGTGGACATCGTCGTTCAGGAACAGCTCAGCGGAGTTTGCCTGAATGGTGTCGCCTGCATCCACGACCAGCGTGGTCTTGGTGCGGTTCTCCTTGATGGCAGTTGCCTGCTGGGCCACGCTGCCGGAGGCGTCGGCCTTGTTGGCGGCGTAATCCCAGGGGTCAAACTTACCGTGGGTATCGCTGGTGGCAAGGATCTGCAGGTCCATGCTCCACAGGTCTTTGATGCCGGCAGCGGAAGCAGCCGGGACCAGACCACCCATTGCGGCGGCGGTAGCCGATGCACCGGCCACGCGCAGGAAATTACGGCGGGAAATCTTATTCTGTTCCATAATAATTCCTCTCTTTTTTGCTTGGTATACACTCCGAAGCATTTGTAGCTCTAGTATAAGGCTTGCCGATATTGTTTTACAATGTACAAATAGGAGAAAAATTTCTTCCGGAATTGGACATGTTCTCCAATTTTTCGATAAGAACGACTTTTCTTTCGAAATTATTCTTTCAGATTCACTTTTCATCGTAAACCATCTTCATGCAAAAGATGTGTAAATTTATAGTGTTCCTCGTACAAAAAAAGACCCTCCCCTGCACGGCTTCCGCCATGCGGGAGAGGGGCTTATCATTCAGCTTTTACAGCTCGATCTTGCCGAAGCTCAGATCCGCGAAGTCATCCACACGCTCGGTGCGCTTGGGTGCCACAGGGGCAGCATTCTCGGCATCGCGCGGAGTGTAGGTGCGCTCAGGCACATTGGAGCGGTAGCCGCCCCGGCCGCCGCCATTGCGCGGGCCGCGGCCATTCCGGTCACCACGGCGCTCGCCGCCGCGATGATAGCCGCCGCTGCGGCCATTGCCGTTGCGGTCACGGCCGCCGCGGGGTCCGCGGGGACGTGCATTTGCGCTCTCAGCCACAGCGTTGGGGTCGGTGGAGTAGATGACCACACGGCGGTCACGGCCCTCGCCCTTGCTCTCGCTGCGGACGCCCTCCATCTTGCCGATGGCAGAGTGGATGATGCGGCGCTCGTAGGGGTTCATGGGCTCCATGGCAAAGCTGCGGCCGGTCTTGCGCACCTTGGCACCAATGCGCTGTGCCAGTGCGGTCAGGTCGCTCTCGCGCTTGTCGCGGTAACCGGCAACATCCAGACCCAGCTTGATGTAATCGCCCTCCAGACGGTTTGCCACAAGGCTTGCCAGATAGGACAGGCTCTCCATGGTCTCGCCACGGCGGCCGATGAGGGCGCCCAGCTTTTCACCGTCCAGACGGATGATGGTGGCTTCGCCCTTCTGCACGGCGCTGAAGGTCACGTTCTCCACGCCCATCAGGGTGATGACTTCCCGCAGATAGTCCACGGCGGCCTTCACCTTGGCGTTTTCTTCGATGACGATGGGCTCTTCCACCTCTTCTGCCTCCTCGGCAGCTTCGGCGGGCTGCTGGGCAGCGGGGGTCTGCTCTGCGGCGGGAGCGGCAGGCTCTGCCACAGCAGCGGGAACTTCCTCTGCCACAGGAGCAGTCTCCTGCACGGGGGCGGCAGTCTCAACAGGCTGCTCTGCCACCGGCTCCACCGGCTTTGCGGGTGCAGCGGCGGGGGCATCCGGCTCTTCCACGCGCACGCGCACCTTGGCGGGGGTGGTCTTTAAGCCCAGAAAACCGGTCTTCTGGGGCATTTCCAGCACTTCATAGCTGACATTCAGATCGTCGGCCTGCACACCCAGCAGGGCGCAGGCTTTGGCGCGGGCTTCGTCCACCGTCTTACCGGTGGATTCCTGTGTACGGATCATAACCGTTTACCTCCCTTGTTACTGTTTATCCTGCTTGTCAAGCTCGCTCAGCGGCACGGTGCGCTCGTCCTTGTAGCGCTCGGCGTCCAGTTGACGGGCATACTCCAGCCGGCGCTTGTTCATCTCGCTGGCGGAAAGGTTCTTTTCCACGCTCTTGCCGGTCTTGGGGTCGGTCACCGTGATGGTGGTGTTTTTCACACCACGCTTTTCCTGCTTGCGCTTGGCGGCGATCTCCGCTTCCACTTCCTTGCGCATCTTCTCGGGGTCGTAGAACTTGCGCATGACCTGGGTCTGTGCGGTCATGACGATGTTAGAAATGACGTAGTACAGAGAGAATGCCAGCGGGTAGGTAAAGCAGAAGAACAGGTACATCAGCGGCATCATATACATGGTCAGCTTCATGCTGCCCTGCATCTGCTGGCCGGAGGCCTTCATGCTGATATGGGTGGACAGGAACATGGTGATGACCGACAGCAGCGGCAGCACGATGTCCAGAGAAAGTCCCAGCTTCGGGATGCGGGTCAGGTCGATGCCAAAGAAGTTCATGTGCTGGCTGAACTCGGTGATGGTAGCGATCTGCTGTGCGGTAAAGCAGCCCAGCACGCCGCTGTTGCCGGCAACCACCTCGGCGATGATGTTGGTATCGCGGGTGATGGCGGTAAAGGAGATGCCGGCGGCGGTCATCGCCTCGCCAGCGCTGGCAAGTGCAGCGGCGCTGATGTGGAAAATGCGCTCCAGCGGGTTATACACCACGCCGATAACGCCGAACATGACAAGGAAATTCAGCAGCATGGGCATGCAGCCGGCGGTGGGCTTGTAGCCAAAGTCCTGCTGCAATTTCATCAGCTCAGCCTGCTGCTTTTCGGGCTTGTCCTTGTACTTGGTCTGGATCTCCGCGATCATGGGCTGGAAGGCGGACATTTTTGCCATGCTCTTCTGCTGGCTGGTCTGCAGGGGGATCTTGACGATGTTGATGAGCAGCGTGAAGATGATGATGTCCCAGCCGTAGCTCGGGAGCAGCTTGTAGATCCACTCCATGACATAGCCGAGAGGACCGCTCAGGATGTAAAAGAAGTTCATACCTTTGTCCATTCTGCCCCGGCTGTGGCCCGGGACGCATTATTTTTTTATCGTAGGACACGCCGCCCACAGTGCAGCGCGTCATAAGAAGCTGATTCAAATGCCGGGGGAACTCCCCCAGTCTCGCTGCGCTCGACAGCCCCCTCTGAGATGGGGCTCCTGACGCAACTGCAAACTTTGTGCTTTAGCCGAAAACTCTATCGCTATGCCAAGGGCTCCCTCTCCGAGGGAGCTGGCACGGCGCAAGCCGTGACTGAGGGAGTTTTCATAACAGGCTTATCCCCTGTGCCGCTTTTCAAACAGCTTTGCGGGATGTAGGTTGCGGGCGGGGCTTTGCCAGCGGCCGGGCGGCGGCACGGGGTCGTAGCCCCACCTGCCCAGCGGATTGCACCGGGCAATGCGCCATGCGCCCAGCAAAATGCCCTTTACACAGCCGTGGGTCAGGATGGCCTGCATGGTGTAGTTGCTGCAGCTGGGCGAAAACCGGCAGCTGCGGCCGATCCATGGGCTGAGGGTGTACTGGTAGATGCGGATGGGCACGCACAGCGCCCTGCGGCAGAGCATTTGCAGCCGGTTCACGCGTGGGACTCCGGCTTTTGCTTGCGGGCAGGGGGCACGGTGGCGGGCGGCTTTGCGTCCGGGCGCTTGGCCTTATCCGGCAGACCGGCCTGGGCAAACAGCTTTGCCACAACGCTGCTCAGCTGCCAGCTTTTCAGTTTGGGGGTCATGCCCCGGGCCACGAAGATCAGGTCGTAACCGCCGATATTGTGATCCAGATGCTCGTCGATGGCGGCTTTCATCACGCGGCGGGCGCGGTTGCGCTGCACGGCGTGGCCGATCTTTTTAGTGGCGGTCAGGCCCACCCGGGTGTTGCGGCCGCGGGTCTTGAGCACATACAGTACCAGTGCCGGGTTCACATAGGACTTGCCGCGGGCGTACACACGGCCAAACTCGCTGTTGCGGCGGATCGGACGATAACGCATAACGTCGGCACCTCCTTTCGTCCGGGTGCACATGGGTGCACTCTTTAGCCAGTATATCAAAAATTTTTGCAGTTTAAAAGCCCATCCGGGCATTTTTACGAAAAAACTTTTGACGGGTAAAAAAATAAGACCGCCAATGGGATATCAGCGGTCTTTTGTGCGCATATTCATTTCTGCGCCGGATCTCACCTGCAAGGCAGAGATCAGACAGTCAGGCTCTTGCGGCCCTTTGCACGGCGAGCATTGATGACCTTACGGCCGTTCTTGGTGCTCATGCGGGTCAGAAAGCCATGAACTTCCTTGCGCTGACGCTTCTTGGGCTGAAAAGTTCTCTTCATGGTTGTATCCTCCGTAAAAACTTATCCCCGGTATGGGGTCTTGATCGGTCCCAGATTGGGGACAGGCTTGCAATTCAACAGTATATCGCATAGTATGACGTTCTGTCAAGCATTTTTTGCAGTTTTCTGCAAACTTTTTTCTGATTTTTCTGTTAAAAGCTTTTCAACTTTTTCACCATTTTGCTGTGGAAAACTTTTTTCTACCAGATATTGTGGTCTTTTTGGCGTTTTTCCACAAGGCTGCTGTACCATCTTATCTTATGTATTATAAATTACATTATAGTAATATAGACGCAGGGAGATTTTTGTGGTATACTAACGTGGTATCAGCAGCATTGTTGAAAACTTCGACCGATTCAATGGAGTGGATGTTTTATGGATTCTTTCAAGGACGTTTTAGAAGCGGCCCAGATGTACTGCAAGGCGCAGATGGCCGAGCCAACGTACAATCTCTATATCGACGGGTTGGAGCCCATCAGCTTTGAGGACTCCAGCCATATCACCCTGTCGGTGCGCAACGATTTTATCTGCAAGATCGTCACCGACCGGTACCTTGGCCTGCTCAAGGAGGCCTTCAAATCCGTGCTGGGCTTTGATGTGGACATCACCCTTGTGGTGCCCAGCACCCCGCCCCACGAAGTAGTGCTGGCCCAGCAGTACGAGGCAAACCCCGCCTCCCCGCAGGGCAACTACGAGTTCACCTTCGAAAACTTCATCAAGGGGCCGTCCAACCAGTTTGCGTTTGCTGCTGCGCAGGCTGTGGCGGCAAACCCCTCCGGGGCCTATAACCCCCTGTTCATCTACGGCGGCTCCGGCCTTGGCAAGACCCATCTGCTGACCGCCATTCAGACCGAGATCAAGCGCACCCACCCCGATTTCGTCATCATGTATGTCACCTGCGAGCAGTTCACCAACGAGCTGATCGCCGCCATCCGCGCCGGCAGCACCGAGGACTTCCGCATGAAGTACCGCGTGGCAGACCTGCTGCTTGTGGACGATATCCAGTTCATCGCGGGCAAGGAGTCCACACAGGAGGAGTTCTTCCACACCTTCAACTCCCTGCATGATGCCCACAAGCAGATCGTCATCGCTTCCGATCGCCCCGCCAAGGAGATCAAGAGCCTGGAAGAGCGTCTGCGCACCCGCTTTGAGTGGGGTCTGACCGCCGATGTGCAGCCGCCGGATTTTGAGACCCGGGTGGCCATCGTGAAGCGCAAGGCAGAGCTGCTGCATCTGGACCTGCCCGAGGACGTGGCAGAGTTCATTGCCAACCACCTGAAAAACAACATCCGCCAGCTGGAGGGCGCAGTGAAAAAGCTGAACGCCTATTATATGCTGGAGGGCATCCAGCCGGTGATCAGCGTGGCGCAGAACGCCATCAAGGATATCCTCAACGAGACCCAGCCGGTGCCGGTGACCATCGAAAAGATCATCGGCGAGGTGTCCCGCACCTTCAACGTGTCCCCTGCCGACATCCGGGGCACCAAGCGCAACGCCAATGTGGCTTCCGCCCGCCGCGTTGCCATCTATATCCTGCGGGAAGTCACCGGCATGAGCATGGAGGAGATCGGCCGGGAGTTCTCGGGCCGTGACCACTCCACCATCGTCTACTCCCTCAAGACCATGGAGCGGGACATGAAGAACGACCAGCACCTGCGCGAGACCGTGAGCGATATCATCAAGAACGTGAAAGCCTAAATCGGGGAAAACCGGGCAAAAGTCATACTCATTTCAGGGTGTGACCCCAAAATATGGGGAGAAACCGGAACAAAAAGGGGAAAATACGCCTATATCTTGTGGCAAAAAGGCGAAGCTTTCCACACTTTCCACTTAGTTTTCAACATTTAACATCAGTTCTTCACATCGGCTGTGGAAAGAATCACCGTTCCCCACCTTTCAACATTTCCTTCACGAGCCTTCCACAACCCGGTGGAAAGCCAAAGCCCCGCATCCCGGCAAGACATTTCCGGGTTTTCAACATCTTCCCCACCCCCTACTACGGTTACTACAACAAGTTCAATATATTACTGCCTTCCGGCAGCAGCCCAAAGGACAGATATTCCGCCGGAAGTGTGAAAAAAGGAGAGATACTGTTTTGAACATCGTCTGCGATAAAACACTGCTCAGTGCAGCCATCGACGGCGTTTCCAAAGCTGTCACCATGCGCTCGTCCATCCCGGTGCTGGAGGGCATTCTGCTGAAGGCCGAAGGTTTTCAGCTCACCCTGACCGGCTACGATCTGGAAATGGGCATCGTGACCACCATCGAAGCCAACATCAAGGAGCCCGGCGAGATCGTGCTGAATGCAAAGCTGCTCAGCAGCATGATCAGCCGGATGCCGGCAGGTCAGATCAGCATCGTGGCTGCCGATAACGGCAAGACCACCATCCAAAGCGGCGTGGCACAGTTCGAGATCCAGTCCATGCCCGCCACCGATTTCCCGGATCTGCCCAACACCGGCGCGGAGCAGACCCTGATCATCAAGACCGGCGTGCTGCGGGACATGATCGACCGCACCCTGTACGCCGTCAGTCAGGACGAGAAAAAACCCGCCCACACCGGCGAGCTGTTCGAGATCGAGCTGGACAAGCTGACCATGGTGGCGCTGGACGGCTACCGCCTTGCCATCGTGGAGCGCCCCATCACCGCCGTGAAGGATATCCGCATCATCGTGCCCAGCAAGACCATGACCGAGGTGTCCCACCTGCTGGCCAACGATGACGAAGAGGATGTGCACATCAGTGCAAACCGCCGCTATGTGGTGTTCACCACCGCTGGTTACACCATCATGAGCCGCCTGATCGAGGGCGAGTTTTTGAATTACCGCAACGTCATCCCCGCCGGAAGCCGCACCCGGGTGACCATCGACACCAAGGACTTCATCTCCACCATCGAGCGCGCTTCCCTGATTATTACAGAGCGTTTAAAAAATCCCCTCCGCATCTCCTTTACAGAGGGTAAAGTCGTGGTGCGCTGCCAGACCAACCTTGGCCGCGTGGTGGACGAGTTCAGCGCCGCCTGCGAGGGCGATGAGGTGGAGATCGGCTTCAATAACCGCTACCTGCTGGATGCGCTGCGCAACGCCCGCACCGAGCAGGTGCGCATGGAGATCAGCGGCCCCTTGAGCCCGGTGAAGGTGCTGCCGGTAGAGGGCAACGATTTCCTGTATCTGGTACTGCCGGTACGGTTTAAAAATGACTAAGGAGCGCGTTTTATGCAGAAGATTCTTATTCATACCGAGTTTATCAAGCTGGATGCCCTGCTCAAATTTGCCGGCCTGTGCGAGACCGGCGGCGAAGCCAAGGAGCTGGTGCAGGGCGGTGCTGTGAAGGTGAACGGCGAGGTGTGCACCATGCGGGGCAAAAAGTGCCGCGCCGGGGACGTCATCGAGCTGGACGGGCAGAGCGTAGAGATCGGGCAGGGTCAGTAAATGCGTCTGCTTTCGCTGGAAGTACAGAACTATCGCAATATTTGTGCGGCACGGCTGGAGCCCGGCCGGGAGCTTACCGTCATCTGCGGCAACAACGGGCAGGGCAAAACGAACCTTCTGGAAGCCATCTGGCTGCTGACCGGCGGCAAAAGCTTCCGGGGCGGCAAGGATGCCGAGCTTGTGCGCCGGGGAGAAGCATTTGCGGTGCTGGAAGCCGACACCCAGCGGGACCGGCCGGAAGGTTGTGAGCCCGCCGAGCCTGCCCATATCCGCATGACCGTGGGCACCCCGGAAGCCGCAAAGCCCGGCCGCTATGCGGCGGTAAACGGCGCAGCGCCCAAGCGGGCGGCAGCGCTGGCGGGCAGCTTTCCGGCGGTGGTGTTCGACCCCGGCCACCTGAGCCTGGTCAAGGGAGCACCCGAGGGGCGGCGCAAATTTCTGGATGCCGCCCTCTGTCAGCTCTACCCCGGCTACCTGACCCTCTACCGCCGCTATGTCCGGGCTTTGCAGCAGAAAAACGCGCTGCTTCGCCGCTCTTCCAATGGTATTGAGCGGCCTTATGCCGAAAAGCGGGCCTTATTAGAAGTGCTGAATGTGGAGCTTGCCCAGCAGGGCGAGGCCATCCAGCAGCGGCGCAGAGCCTATCTCGCCGCCCTCTCCCCGCTGGCCTGTGCCAACTATGAGGAGCTTTCCCGCGGGGCGGAAACACTGAGTCTGCGGTATGCGGCCCAGTTCGAGCCGGGCGGTCTGGCCCAGCTTCTGCGGCAGAAAATGCCCGAAGAGCTGCGGGCCGGGCAGAGCCTCTGCGGCCCTCACCGGGAAGATCTGGACCTTCTTCTGGATGGTCAGCCTGCAAAAGTGTATGCGAGTCAGGGACAGCAGCGGAGCGTCGTGCTCAGCCTGAAAATGGCCGAAGCCGCCGCAGCTGCCTCCATCACGGGCGAACACCCGGTGATGCTGCTGGACGACGTACTCAGCGAGCTGGACGATGGCCGCAAGCAGTATCTGCTCACCCGGATGCGGGAAAAGCAGACCTTCGTGACCAGCTGCGACGACACCGCTTTCCTCAAAACGGACGGCGAGGTCTACCGGATGAACGGCGGCGTGCTGACGAAAGTGTGATGCAATGTATGTACACCTTGGCCGCGATTATGTCCTGAACGACCGGGACATCATCGGCATCTTCAATCTGGAGACCACCACCGTCTCCCCCCGGGGGCGGGAATTTCTCAACTATGCCCAGAAGAATGGGGCCGTGGTCAGCCTTTCGGATGACCTGCCCCAGTGTTATGTTCTGGCCGATGCCCCTGTGGACACCGTTTATCTTTCGGAGTTGTCCAGCGCGGCCATGAAGCGGCGCACCGAAATGTCGTTCTGAAAAAATCAACAACGATCCAATCGATTGAAAAAATATCAAGTAAAGGGAGAAAGGATATGGCAGAGGAAATCATCACCAGCACCAATGTGGAAACCGCGACCGACCATGAGTATAATGCCAGCGAGATCCAGGTCCTGAAGGGTCTGGAGGCCGTGCGCAAGCGTCCCGGCATGTATATCGGCTCCACCGGTGAGCGGGGCCTGCATCATCTGGTCTACGAAATCGTGGACAACGCCATTGATGAAGCGCTGGCCGGCTACTGCAACCACATTGAGGTCAAGATCTTAAAGGATAACATCATTCAGGTCACCGACAACGGCCGCGGCATCCCCGTGGATATCCAGGCCGATACCGGTCTGCCCGCCGTCACCGTCGTCTATACCATCCTGCACGCAGGCGGTAAGTTCGGCGGCGAGAACTCCGGCTACAAGGTGGCCGGTGGTCTGCACGGTGTTGGCGCGTCCGTGGTCAACGCCTGCTCTGAGTGGCTGACGGTCAATGTCCGCCGCGACGGCCATGAATACGAGCAGACCTTCCGCCGCGGCGACCCGGACGGCCCCCTGAAGTGTCTGGGCACGGTGGCCGAGGGGGTCACCGGCACCCGCGTTACCTTCAAGCCCGACCCCGAGATGTTCAAGGACACCACCGTCTATAACTTCGAGACGCTGGAAAAGCGTCTGCGCGAGGAGAGCTTCCTGAACGCCGGTGTCAAGATCACCCTGACCGATGAGCGGGAGCTCTATACCCCCGTTCTGGAGGATGGCCAGGAGGGCGACCCCTGCTACCGCACCGAGGTCATGTGCTATGAGGGCGGCATCAAGAGCTTTGTTACCTATCTGGGCGAAAAGCGCAATCTGGAGGTGCTCCACCCCAATGTCATCTACCTCAAGGGCCAGACCGAGCGGGGCATGGCCGAGATCGCGCTGCAGTATAATTCCAGCTACAACGAGCTGCTGCTGAGCTTTGCCAACAACGTCAACACCCCGGACGGCGGTACCCATGAAGAGGGCTTCAAGGCCAGCCTGACCCGCGTGTTCAACGATTACGGCCGCAGCCATGGCCTGCTGAAGGACAAGGACGAGAACCTGTCCGGCGCAGACGTGCGCGAAGGTCTGATCTGCGTCATCTCGGTCAAGCTGCAGGAAGCCGAATTTGAAGGCCAGACCAAGGCAAAGCTGGGCAATACCGAGATCCGCACCCTCGTTTCCAACATGGTCTACTCCAAGCTGATGGAGTTCTTTGAGGAGAACCCCGGCGTGGCAAAGGCCATTTTTGAAAAGGCCACCCAGGCCGCCCGCGCCCGCGCCGCCGCCAAAAAGGCCCGCGAACTGGTGCGCCGCAAGAGCGCGCTGGAGACCAGCCGGATGCCCGGCAAGCTGGCAGACTGCCGCGAAAAAGACCCCAGCCGCACCGAGATCTTCATCGTCGAGGGCGACTCTGCAGGCGGCTCTGCCAAGATGGGACGCGACTCTGCCATTCAGGCCATTCTGCCGCTGTGGGGCAAGATGCTGAACGTGGAAAAGGCCCGCGCCGATAAAATTTACGGCAACGACAAGCTGATGCCGGTGGTGCTGGCACTGGGCTGCGGCATCGGTGACGAGTTCGATATCTCCAAGCTGCGGTACGACAAGGTGTTCATCATGGCCGATGCGGACGTGGACGGCTCCCACATCTGCACCCTGATGCTGACCTTCTTCTTCCGCTATATGCGCCCGCTGATCGAGCAGGGTCATGTGTATGTGGCACAGCCGCCCCTGTTCAAGGTGCAGAAGGGCAACACCATCAAGTACGCCTACAACGACGCGGAAATGGCCATCCTCTCGCAGGAGATGCCCGGCGCAAAGGTGAACCGCTATAAGGGCCTTGGTGAGATGAACCCCGAGCAGCTGTGGGAGACCACCATGAACCCGGACAACCGGGTCATCGTGCAGATCACCATCGAGGATGCCGAAAAGGCTGACGAAGCCTTTACTATCCTGATGGGCGATCAGGTGGAGCCCCGCCGCCGCTTTATCGAGACCAACGCCCAGTACGCAAAGCTGGACGTGTAAGACACGGAGGAACAAATGGAAGAAGATTATGTGATGATACCGGGCAGCGGTACCAAGATGATCATCCGGGACGTCAAGAAGGAGATCGAGACGGCGTTTCTGGATTACTCCATGTCGGTCATCGTGGCCCGCGCCCTGCCGGATGTGCGTGACGGCCTGAAGCCCGTCCACCGCCGCATCCTCTACACCATGCACGAACGCGGCAACGACCCCAGCCATCCCTACCGCAAGTCGGCGGATACCGTCGGTGCGGTGCTGGGCTCTTACCACCCCCACGGCGACGCCTCCGTTTACGACGCCATGGTCCGTCTGGCACAGGATTTCTCCCTGCGCTACCCGCTGGTGGATGGTCAGGGTAACTTTGGTTCTGTGGACGGCGACCCCCCGGCTGCTTACCGTTACACCGAGGCCCGCATGAGCCGCATGGCGGTGGAGATGCTGACCGATATCGAGAAGGACACCATCGACTGGGACCCCAACTTTGACGAGACCAAAAAGGAGCCCAGCGTGCTGCCCTGCCGCTTCCCGAACCTGCTGGTCAACGGCAGTCAGGGCATTGCGGTCGGTATGGCCACCAACATCCCGCCCCACAACCTGAGCGAAGTCATTGACGGCTGCATCGCCTATATCGACGACCCGGACATCGACCTGCCCGGCCTGATGGAGCACATCAAGGGACCGGACTTCCCCACCGCCGGCATCATCATGGGACGCAGCGGCATCCGCGCCGCCTACGCCACCGGACGTGGCAAGATCACCCTGCGCGGCCGCGCCACCATTGAGGAGACCAAAAACGGCCGCACCCAGATCGTGATCACCGAGATCCCCTATATGGTCAACAAGGCGCGTCTCATCGAGCACATGGCAGACCTTGTCAAGGAAAAGCGCATCGAGGGCATCACCGGCCTGAACGATGAGACCAACCGCAAGGGTATGCGCATCGTGGTGGACATCCGCAAGGACGCCAACGCGCAGGTCATCCTGAACCAGCTGTATCAGTACACCCAGCTGCAGGACACCGTGGGTGTAATCATGCTGGCGCTGGATGACGGCGTGCCCAAGATCATGAGCCTGAAGACCATGATGCAGCGCTATCTGGACTTCCAGTTCCAGGTCATCCGCCGCCGCACGGCGTATGAGCTGAAAAAAGCCCAGGACCGCGAGCACATCCTGGAAGGTCTGCGCAAGGCTGTGGATATTGTGGATGAGATCATCGCCACCATCCGCGCCTGCAAGGGCGGCTTTGCAGAGGCAAAGGCGGCCATTATGGAGCGTTTCGGCTTCGACGACCCGCAGGCCGATGCTATCGTAAAACTGCAGCTGGGACGTCTCGCAGGCCTGGAAATCCTCAAGATCGACGAGGAGTTGGGCCAGCTGCGCGCCAGCATTGAAAATTACAAGGATATCCTGTCCAACGACGCCCACACCATGGAGATCGTCAAGACCGACCTGACGGCTCTGGCCGACAAGTACGGTGACGACCGCCGCACCTCCATTGAGGCGGTTTCCGGCGAAGTGGACATTGAGGACCTGATCCCCGAAGAGACCTGCGTCTTTACCCTGACCCATGAAGGTTACATCAAGCGCACGGCGGTGGACACCTACAGTGCCCAGAACCGCGGTGGCCGCGGTGTGGCCGGCATGACCCAGAAAGACAATGACTTTACCGAGGAACTGTTTGTTGGCTCCACGCATGACTACATGCTGTTCATGACGGACAAGGGCCGTGTGTACCGCCTGAAAGGCTACCAGGTAGCCGAGGGCAGCCGCACCGCCAAGGGCAGCCACATTGCCAACCTGCTGCAGCTGCAGGAGGGCGAGAAAGTTACCATCATGATGCGCCAGCCCGCCAACATGGACGAGGATGCCAGCTACATCACGATGGTAACGCGGCAGGGCCTGATCAAGCGCACGCCGCTTTCCCAGTTCCGCAACATCCGCAAGGGCGGCCTGAACGCTATTGCGCTGAACGAGGACGATGCCCTTGTCTGGTGCCACCTGACAGGCGGCGAGGACGAGCTGATCGTGGCCACTCATGATGGTGCCGCCATCCATTTCAGCGAGGCTGGAGCGCGCGCTATGGGCCGCACAGGCCATGGTGTGCGCGTCATCAAGCTGCGTGATGGTGACTATGTTGTGGGCGTGGGCGTCTGCCGCCCCGGTGCAACCGTGCTGACCGTCACCGAGGACGGCAAAGGCCGCCGCAGCCTGATTGATGACTACCGCATTACCAAGCGCGGTGGTCTGGGCATCCGCAACTACACCCGCGGCGGTGTGGCAGGCATCAAGATTGTGGATGACACCGATGACCTGATCCTCATCAGCCAGGACGGTATTCTGATCCGCATGCACGCCAATGACATCAACGTGCAGTCCCGCTATGGCAGCGGCGTGCGCGTGATGCGCCTGATTGGCGAGGACAAGGTAGCCGTGCTGGCCCGCGTGGACCGCGATGCCACCGCCGAAACAGCCAAGCCGGAGGATGATGGCGAGACTGACCCGACCCCTGAAGAACTGGAAGCCATTGCCGCAGCCGAAGCCGCCGAAGAGGCTGCTGAGGACGCCGCACCGGACACTGAGGGCGAGGACGAAGAATAATTGGAGTGACGAGGTTCCTTCTTTGAAAAGAAGAAACTTTAATACAGAATAAGATAAACAAAAAGGGCACAGCGCCGGGTGAAGAACCGGGGGCTGTGCCTTTTTATTGGGTTTATTTACAGGCAGAAAGCGAAGAGGAAGAGATAACAAAACCCCGCCCCGCGCAAACCGTATCGGATGCGCGGGGCGGGGTTTTATATTACTGGTTT
>OHMF01000631.1_pt1 | contig 15770 bp, 7 predicted proteins | sample 1569181 | NCBI WGS metagenome assembly OHMF01 (sample SAMEA3879559, study PRJEB24766) | human gut metagenome | biome: human-associated habitat; feature: feces | place: USA | collected 1985/1987
AGTCCTTCGTGGAGTTTGGGCTGCGAACAGTTATTTTATTTCTGTTTCCCCCTCATCATTCCTTTCTTAAATAGTAAACGGAATCTATGTATCACTCTTTTCATCTGCCTGCTGGTTATGCTGACAGGTATGCATCTGACTGCTGAAGAACAAATTAAAGCATACTGGTATGTAAATCCAATCACCCGCCTGCCGGACTTTTTTGTAGGTGTTTTACTTTATCAGTTTTATCGGTCGATATTCAACAAAAAGACTTCTTATTCCACCGGAACACTATTAGAAATAGGAGTAGTCATTTTATTTTTTGTTTTCTATTTTTGTGCCGCAAACATTCCCAAAGTATACCGCTATTCTTGTTACTACTGGCTACCCGTTTCTTTGGTGATACTTATCTTTGCCTTACAAAGAGGGTATATATCCCGGTTACTATCCAATCGGGTCTTAGTGATAGGAGGAGAAATCAGTTATAGTTTCTATCTGATACATTTATTTATTATACTCACATACCTCCAAATGGCTACTCTGTATCAATGGAACATACATTGGATGATAAGTGTCCCCGTCATTTTTTGCATCACTATTGCACTTAGCTTACTTTCTTATTATTATTTTGAAAAGCCTGCCAATAGATGGGTAAAACGAATACTAACTAAAAAACAATCATAAATTAGCCCCATGGAATTATCAACAAAAACACCCCGAATTGAAGTAGTAGATGCTCTTAGAGGATTTGCTGTAATGGCCATCCTTCTGGTTCATAACCTGGAGCATTTCATTTTCCCCGTATATCCGGAAAGTTCTCCTGAATGGCTCACCATTTTGGATGCCGGAGTATTTAATGCGACATTTTCACTGCTTGCCGGAAAGTCTTATGCCATATTCGCTCTGCTTTTCGGATTCACTTTCTATATCCAGTCGCACAACCAGCAGTTGAAAGGAAAAGATTTTGGTTACCGCTTTTTATGGAGAATGATATTGCTGGCAGGATTCGCCACTCTGAATGCCGCTTTCTTCCCGGCAGGAGATGTCCTGCTTCTGTTTGTTGTAGTCAGTCTTGTACTATTTATCGTACGTAAATGGAGTGACAAAGCGATTCTAATCACCGCCATCTTGTTTTCACTGCAACCGATTGAATGGTTTCATTATATAATGAGCCTTTTCAATCCTGCCTATACCCTACCCGATTTGAATGTCGGAGCCATGTATGCTGAAGTAGCGGAATACACCAAAGCCGGAAACTTTTGGGATTTTCTGATAGGTAATGTTACTTTAGGACAGAAAGCAAGCCTGTTTTGGGCTATCGGTGCCGGACGTTTCTTACAGACTGCCGGACTTTTCCTGTTTGGCTTATATATCGGACGCAAAGAATTGTTCGTAACTACCGAATCTCATTTGAAGTTCTGGATGAAAGCACTTATTATTGCAGCTATCAGTTTCGCGCCACTGTATTCTCTGAAAGAACAGATCATGCAAAGTGACAGCAGTTTAATTCAGCAAACGGTAGGTACTGCCTTTGATATGTGGCAGAAATTCGCATTTACGATTGTACTTGTTGCTTCTTTCGTGTTGTTTTATCAGAAGGATCAGTTCAAGAAAACTGTATCTAATCTGCGATTCTACGGAAAAATGAGCTTGACCAATTATATTTCTCAATCTATTTTGGGAGCCATTATCTATTTCCCATTCGGATTCTATCTTGCTCCTTACTGTGGATATACTCTTAGCCTGATTATCGGTATTATTCTTTTCCTGGCGCAAGTTAGGTTCTGCAAATGGTGGCTGTCTAAACATAAACAAGGACCATTGGAAACAATATGGCATAAATGGACTTGGATAGGCACGAAGAAATAACAGAAAAAAAAGAAATAGCACTGACTGAAAAATAGACTAAGAAAGCAGGCCACGAAATACACATAACTACAAACGAACAACTTACGAATATGAAACTGAACGTATCACTCTAAAGCATCAACAAAACATGTGTATCCGCAGCCTGCGGGTTGAAATTGAGATGATGTCAATACAACAAGATTCTCGCAAGAAGGATTAGCAAGTGGACTTAAAGAATGCAAAGGAAATGAAAGAACTGTGCCAAGTTGGGGAAAAAGCCCGAAAATAGACAGAATCAGGGCTATGTATAGAGAAAAAGAAGCGCCTCCATAATCTTCGAAAAGACCATGGAGGCGCTATTTATTATTTATCTTTCGTTATCTATATCTGAAATTTCAGAAGAAACAAAATCAGATACCCAATGATTTCTTCACTGCTTCAATCTTTTCCATTGCGGCAGATTCGGCAGAAGCATAACAATTGCGGCAACCCATTTCACCCTGAACTTCCATATAGAACTTAATCTTAGGTTCTGTACCTGAAGGACGAACAGAAACTTTGCTACCGTCTTCAGTGAAATATTGAAGTACGTTAGATGGTTCCGGCATATCGATTGCAGTTACGTTACCTTTATCATCTGTCTGTTTCAGTGTCTTATAATCTTTGCTTAAGATCACTTTAGAGCCACCCAATTCTTTCGGAGGATTGGCACGGAAGTTCTCCATCATAGCTTTGATTTCTTCTGCACCGCTCTTACCCGGTTTCACTACGTTTACAGTAAACTCTTTAGAGAATCCGTATTCTACGTAGATATCCAGCAACAACTGATACAAGGATTTACCATTATCTTTTGCCCATGCAGCAACTTCAGCAATCAAACAGCAAGCTGATACGGCATCTTTATCGCGAACGAAATCTTCGGCAAGGAATCCGTAGCTTTCTTCACCACCACCTATATATTTCTGTTTGCCTTCACGCAGACGGATTTCACGGGCAATCCATTTAAATCCGGTGTAGCAGTCAAGCATTTCGATATTGTTCTTATCTGCTATTTTGAAATTGTCGTGTGCCCATGAATAGGAATCTTTCTGTATCTTGAATGTTGAAACAACTCCGGCCCCTTTCGTTGGATAGATACGTTGGGACGATGGATAAGTGGATTCCGGAATATAGGAATCGCTGCTTGCATCGAGAATCTTCTCTGTGTATGGATCGGCTATACGTAGTTCTGTATCTTTTTCTCCTTCTACAGAACTCTTCTTTCCCAGATAATATTGGAATGCGTATTCTTTGGTTGGCTCAAGACCGCTTAAAGTAATCCACCAACATCCCGCTGATTCGTCATAATACATTTGAGAGTTTTCATCATTGCTGCGTTTCCAATTATTGAAGTCTCCCATGACATAAGCATAATCGTAATAACGGTTACCGTCTTTGTCTTTCTCATACAGTACCAAAGCTACTGTATGATTGTCGATAATATTGATACCATGTTGCAGTCCGGAAGGCATTGACTCCAACTTTATCTCACCCGGAGTAAAGCTGTTGTACTTATCATCCTCAATATCGACAAAGGTATCTTCTTCTATTCCTTTTTTGCCATCAGTAGTACGGATAATCAGTCCTAACTGTTCAATAGGAGTTGAACCGCTTCCGAACCAATCGCGTATAGTAGGTGAGAGGGTGATTTTCCATACATTCTCCTTTACACGAACCATTTTACATTTTTCGGTATCTTCTGTCCAAGCAGCCGGTACATACATCCAAGTACCTTCCGAATATACACCGGCATGGAGATAGCACGCTTCTTGATAACCCAATAACGGGCATTCTTTTTCTCCTTCTGCTAACTCTTTACCTTCTGCATAAAAATAGATATCCAAAGCTTCGTCCGCATTGGGTAACTCGTTTGTTTCAGCCTTGGGATTCAGGTTGAAGCCGAATTTCAGCAGATTTATGTCAATGTCATCCTCTACAATAGGTTCTTCCTCTTCTGCTTTTGTCAGGAGACTCAGTTTGTCGGAGTCTGTCCACTCGTCACTGCATGAGCTTATATAGGGCGCAGTGAATAGCAGTAATAATATATATATCAAATATTTCTTCATAAAGCTTTTCTTTTTTGATGGATGGGTTATTCTTTAATGACTATTACGTAAGGAGTCGGTTCGTTGAAATACCAACGTATCTCGTAATTGCCGGTTCGGCTTACGGTAAATTGGCTTTCGTCAGTAACATCCGTTTCGAAATGTCCTTCGGCATTTTGTGGAGTCACTTCCATGTTCAACATCTGTGAACGTATTTGCCACGTATTTCCGGCTTGCATCTTTACTCCTTTCTTTTGTAAATACCACTTTTTATTACTTTCATCATAAACGATTTCCATTTTGGACTCATCACTGAAAGAATAATTGTTATGTTCACCTAATAACATCCATGACTTTTCTTCATTACTCATGGTGAGACGACCGTTGTTTGGATTAAATTCTACGGTGTAGCTGGTATTGTTGTTATAACCATAGTTTGTGACATTATTTCCATATTGAGTCATAATACTATTATTAATAGGACCTCCCCAATTTCTATTATTCCAATTAGGTTTGTCGGTTATTTTCCATCCGTCATTATTGGGATCCTCACCTGTGAGATTATTGGCGATAATATTTCCTTTGTACGAGCCACTTTTTGTTAGGTATAGCTTTTGACAGTTAGCAAAGTTCCAATTGCAATATTTACCTATAAAATAGAATGCTTCCGGTGTATTCTCGCTATTATCATAAGTCACCGCTACAGCTTTTGCTTCTGATAATACTCCTGTCTCAGTATTACCGAAATAAGCTTTTACCCGAAACTCTACCTCCTGTTCTGCACTAAGAGTCACTGCGTTATGTGCTATTTTCAGATATTTGATGGCCTTGCTTAGGACTGCATTGTTTATATCTAGGTTTGTACTGGTCAAACCGTTTTCCAATATTGCTCTTTGTGAAAATTCTGCGTCTTTTATATCCATTTCCACTTGGTATTTAGCTCCTTCTACAGCTTCCCATGCTAGAGAATAAGAAGTGCCGGAAATTAAATCCATATTTTCCGGAACAGTAGTGAATGTCGGAGTAGCTACATACGGAGTGATACTGATAGTCAGAGGTTCGGAAGCCAGAGCTTTGATATATCCGCTTTTAGTCGCTGAAATAGAGAGGCTGATTTCTGTTTTTCCTACTTCCTTACTATATTTTGCCAATAGACTGACAAGTGCATCATTCAGATCTTGGTGAGTCAGATTGTATGAGGTTTCTTGAGTAGTCTTGACAGTCACTTTCTTGCTCCAATTATATTCCGTGTTTGTTTTGGGCAGATTTATTTCTATTGCATAGCTGATACTTGCATTATCACCCAAATAAGCCTGTTGCCACGTTAAGGGTAATGCCGTTTCTTCTTTCTGACCGGTCGCTAAAACTAGTTCGCTAATGTCTGTTGATGTGATGACTGCTGCTTTGTAGCCTGTATTTTCATTGTCGTATGGAGTGACAGTGGAAGAAACGATATTTGAAACAAGAGGAGCTTTCGCCTCTGAAATGACAGAGGTTACACGAAATTCCAGATGAACGGTTTCTATGGTGTATATTCCTGCTTCATCAGCATAATTCTTGAATAGAGACAGTACATAGTCATTCAACTCTTTATTCGTAAATGAAACAGTCGAGTTATTCCCTACCAACGAAGATAAGATTACTTTTTTATCTCCGAAGTTGTTTTCGCCTTTTATATCCATCTCCAGATTGTTCGTGATCGATGCATTATATCCCATTTGGGGTGCACTCCACTTGAACGTCAGTGCAACTTCATTTTGTTGCAGCGGGTTGATGGTATACGTTTCCGGTAAAGCCTCCAATACAGCAGGCTGAGCCTGTCCGTCGCTATAATAGGCTTTGTCTAAGTTACTTTCACAGGCTTGTAATAAACAAGCTGCGATCAGTATACCTATATATCCGTATATTGTTTTCATGTACATTCTGATTTTTAGATTAATAACCTTCGTTTTGTTGTAAATTACCATTAACGCTGATATCGCTTACAGGTATGGGGAAAAGATTGTAGCGTTTGTTTACACCTACTCCGGTGATAACTCCTCCTTTTTCAGCCCACGTATAAGTATTCGAGGTAAACAGTCCGTAACGGATTAAATCGGTACGGCGGGTGGCTTCCCAATAAAGTTCACGACAACGTTCGTTTAATATATTTCCAAAGTTTACGCTGGCAGTGCTTCCATTGATGGATGCGGAGGCCTTCAACCAAGCTGCATCCACTTGGCTATAACCGGTTTTGGCACGTTTGCGCAAGTCCTGTATGTATGTCACAGCTTGGGATTCGCTTCCCCCTTCTCCACCACGGGCTACGGATTCCGCATACATCAGATATACATCAGCCAGACGGAATAGTGGAAAGTCTGTGTCAGGGAATACGGAATTCTTTCCCGGAGTACCGTCACTGTTCAGGTTCGTGAATTTGAATACCGACCAACCTTCTGTGGTAAATGTACCGATAGATGAGGTTTTGATATCCAATGAACGTCCTGTGCTATAAAAGATGGCACGGTTGTCGTGTGAATTTAAATTGTCGGCGGTCCAGGCTGATTCTTCCGCTTCATATTCGAACGCACGTATCAGATTTCCTGTAGAGCGGAAGCCATCCCATCCACCGTTGCATCCGTAGTTGACAACAGTGCCTTCGCTACTTGAACGCGAGCCGACAATGATAGCTCCTATTCCATAAGACTGAGTAGTGTTGCCGTCAGCCAATACCGGGAAAATGATTTCTTTTCTGGCATTGGTATTTTCTCCGTTGTCTGCCATAAAAAGTTCGGCATAATTGTCTGCCAATGAATAGTCATTACTGCCCAGAATATATTTGCAATAAGTGATACAGTCAGTATAACGGGGTGTTCCTGTATAAACTTCGGCATTGAGATACATACGTGCCAATAGGAACTCAACGGTATGTTGATCTGCACGTCCGTATTCGTCTGTCTGTTCGGGAAGGAGACTACGAATAGCAGTAAGTTCCTTTTCTAGCCAGCTGAATAGGTCTTTGCGATTGATTTGCTCCGGTAGCGTTGAGGTTGTTTCTTCAGTGACAAAAGGTGGATTGGCAAAAGCATCCATCAGCACGTAGTAGGCTAAAGCACGGCAGAAACGTGCTTCGGCACGATAACGTTCCCGGTCTACTTCGTCGGGGGCATTGTTCAGTTGTTTCAGAAAATCATTTGCAATACTTACGATGTACATAGAACGGTGGTAAAGCCCTTCCATTGATTCCACCTTAGCTGTATTCCAGGATAATCCGTTAACTTGCGGTACCCAGCTATCCGACCAGGCGCATTTTACTTCGTCTGTAGTACTTTCTTGCAGTGTCCACCAACAACGCAGGAGTACTGTGTTACCGGCATTCAAATCACTCAAATCCGAAGAACCCGCATCTTTTTGTCCGGAGAGGGCCCATACCGAATAGATCTTTTTCAATCCCTGTGTGTAACTTTCGGGAGTAGAATAGGCGTCTTCGGCCGTCATGACATTCGGATCGAGAGGCATCACGTCCAAATCACCTATACATCCGCCGAATAAAGTGAGGGCGGAAACCAATATGATCGATTTTATAGAATAGAATTTCATAATGCTGACAGATTAAAAGTTAAGATTGATTCCGAGAGAGAACGTGCGTGGACGCGGCCATAGACTTTGATCAATGGCGTTGCACTCTGGATCGAGTCCGGAATACTTGGTGATAGTAAACACATTCTGCACCGATGCGCTGATCCGACCGGATAACTTGCTGGTGAACAAATTCTTGAAGGTGTATCCCAAAGTAATGTTATCCATCTTCAGGAAAGAAGCATTTTCCAAAAAGAGATCGCTTGCTTTTTGCTCGGTAGAACTGGTGAGAGTGAATCCGGTGCTTTCTACTGCCGATTTATAATAATTGGTGATAAATCCTTGATTGGAGAAAGCATTCAGTGAACCGTTGTCCGCTGCACTGGCGTTGTAGACATAGTTCCCGATACTGGCACGGAGATTGAAGCCCAGATCCCAATTCTTATATGTAAACTGCGAACTCAGTCCCATGTATACGTCCGCCATCGGACTCTTTTTAGTCATATACCGGTCGTCATTCGTAATCTGCCCGTCGTTATTGCGGTCTACCACTGCGTTTTGTACCGGTTTTCCATTCTCGTCGTATACCTGTTGGAAGAGCCAGTAAGTGGAGGGGGCATAACCTACCTGGTGCTTTTGTAGTACTGTGCCACTACCGTATGAAGCAGAACCGGCATTGATTCCTTCATAATCCGGATTGTAGGTAGCGGTCAATTTAGTAATTTTGCTGGTGTTCCAAGTCACGTTATAGCCTAATTCCCAAGAGAAATCTTTAGTCTGTATAGCTACGGCATTGATATTGAATTCCAAACCTTCGTTTTTCATAGATCCCACGTTGGCTGTTATCATATTGGTAAAGTTGCTTCCTGCCGCTACGCTGACTGTGTTTAATAAATCTTTCGTACGCTTCTGATAATATTCGATACTACCGTTGATACGATTGTTCAGAAATCCGTAGTCGATGCCGACATTGTATGTCGCAGTCTGTTCCCATTTCAAATCGGGGCTGTACCCATCCGGTTTCAGCAGATATGAACCCATATATTGTGAAGTCGTATTGTTACCCAGCGAGTAGTTAGTGATATAGAGATAATCGGTAATCTCCTGCTGACCGGTGACACCATATCCTACACGCAGTTTCAAGTTGGACATAATATCGCGTGCCTTTTCCATAAACGGTTCGTTGATAATGCTCCATGCCAACGCTGCGGAGGGGAAGAGTCCCCAACGGTTGCTCTTGCTGAAACGTGAGGAACCGTCCTGACGTAACGTTGCAGTGAGCAAATAACGTTCTTTGAAGTTGTAATTCAGTCGTCCGAAGAAAGAAACCAGATAATTTTCCCAAGGTGAGGGAGTGTTATTGTTTTGTATGTAACGTCCTTCATCGTCGTTATAAGTCCATCCTTCTTTAGTTCCCAGGTTTTCGGTAACATTTGATTTGTAAATACTCAGGTCTCTGTAATAGAAATGTTGCCAGGAATATCCGGCCATTACATTGATATTGCTTTGAATGGATTCTATGTTTTTGGCGTAGTTCAAATAAAAGTCCAACAGATGGTTGCGGCGCAGATTGTTCCAATCATTACCACGTCCGATATTCTTGAAATCACTGTCTTTGGCTGTTTGGAAAGAACCGGGAACGGTATAGTTTCCACCTGTGCTTTTTGCTACGTCATAACCTACGTTCAAGTTGGCATGCAAATCTTCTAATCCGTGTATTTTATAATCTAACTGGATATTGCCGAGACTTCGTTTAGTAGTTCCCGCATTGTCCACATCGTAGAGTAAAGATAACGGATTGGCGGAAGAAAGCGTGTTGGGAGTATTCTTGCCGGTGCTCCAGTTCCAATAACCGTTATAGTTATATAAATTACTACCGTATGTAGGGTCTTCTGTGTCAATACCATAGATTGGTTTGGTAGGGTCAAAGAAAGCAGCTGCTCCTACTGCTCCCGAATCAGCAAAACGATTTTTGTTAATCGTTCCTTTTACATTGATATCCACCCTCAAATGATCATCAAAGAACTTCGGACTTAGATTGACAGATGCGGTATATCTTTCATACTTGGATGTCTTGATTGTACCTCGTTCGTTGTTGTAACCTAAAGACACGCGGAAAGGCATGAACCCTGCTTTTCCTGCTACGGATATATTTTGGTCGGTGCTCAGACCACTTTGATAGATAGCATCCTGCCAATCGGTAGACTGTTGAGGGTAGAGATTAATCAGATTGCGTGCTGCATCGCCTAAAGCGGTGCCTTCGGCATATTGGTTCGTCACTGCCTGACGGAACTCATCTGCATTCATCGTTTCAAAACGCTTATAAGGATCTTTGAAAGTATAACTGCTGTTATAAGTTACCTTGATTTTTCCTTGTGTCCCTTTCTTGGTAGTGATGATGATAACGCCGTTTGATGCACGTGAACCGTAGATGGCCGTTGCTGATGCGTCTTTTAATACGGTAAAAGTTTCTATATCATTCGGATTAATGGTCGATAAAGCATTCGGTGTACCCGGAGCTGAATTGTTGGCTACGGGGATTCCGTCTATGACGATTAGCGGGTCATTGCTGGCATTCAGAGAAGAACCGCTACGGATGCGTAGCGTAGAACCTGAACCCGGACCACCGTCACCTTGAGCGACTGCCAATCCCGGAACTTTTCCCATGATCAGTTCTTCGGGTGAAGTGACTGCACCTTTGTTCATCTCTTCAGCTTTAATGGCAACGACTGATCCGCTCAAGTCTTCTTTCTTAACGGAGCCATATCCGATGACCACTACGTCGTCCAACTGTTTTGAATCATCTTTCAGAACAACTTTCATTTGTGCTGCGGCCGGTAATTCCTGTGTCTTATATCCGATGAAGGAAATGACAATGATGTCTCCTTGCTTGGCCTGTAATTTAAACTTCCCATCCAGATCGGTAATGGTGCCATTGGTAGTACCTTTAATTACTACATTTGCTCCGATAACTCCCTCTCCGGTGGTACCGTCCTGGACGAGTCCACTTACTGACAGGTTTTGTGCAACTGCCTGTACCGTAAACATAATGGCTACTAAAAATAGCAGCATTATTTTACCCGGTTCATTCATTTTTTTTGTTTTCATGTTATTAAATAAGTTTGTCAAAAATAGTACTTCTATATGAATACCTATTGAAAACTATGGAATCTTAATTAAACTTGTTTAAGGTCTTATTTTATCTCTTTGACTGAGATGGCGTATCCCCCGCCTATTGCAGCTTTCAGTGTAAGTTTGCTTTTATTGTTTATTTTCTTTTTTGTGATAACGTATGCTTGCGGATTTTTGTCCCAACTTGCATCTTTGGCGTCAGCATAAATGGTAGCTTCATATTTTTTCCCAGGTTCGAGGAAGTCAAAGCTTAATTTAGATTCATGTCCCTTTTCTCCGGCAGTGCAACCTATATACCAGTCATTCGTTCCTTTGGCACGACGGGCTATCGTGATATATTCTCCTGGCTCCGCTTCCAGATACTTACTTTCATCCCAATCAATAGCTACATCCTTGATAAATTGGAAGGCATCCATGAAACGCTCATAATTTTCAGGAATATCAGCGGCCATCTGCAATGGACTGTACATAGTTACATACAATGCCAGTTGGCGGGCGATAGTAGAGCGAACCTGAGAGTTATTAGCCGGATTCATTTTGTTGCAATGTGTTTCGAAGATCCCCGGAGTATAATCCATCGGTCCTCCAACCAGACGGGTGAATGGAAGAATTGTAGTATGGTATACTTTGTTGCCGCCGAATGATTCATATTCTGTTCCACGAGCGGATTCATTACCGATCAAGTTCGGATAAGTGCGACAGATACCTGTCGGGCGTACTGCTTCGTGAGCATTCACCATAATCTTGTAGTCTGCTGCTTTCTTCACCGCATACAGATAATGATTATTCATCCATTGTCCGTAATGGTGCTCGCCACGGGGAATAATATTGCCGACATAACCGCTCTTTACAGAGTTATAGCCGTTATCCACCATAAATTGATAAGCTTTATCCATATGGCGTTCGTAGTTACGGGCTGATGCGGAAGTTTCGTGGTGCATCATCATTTTGACACCTTTGCTTGCGGCATAACGATGAATCTCTTTTACGTCGAAATCGGGATAAGGAGTGACGAAATCGAATACATAATCTTTGCTGTTACCGAACCAGTCTTCCCAACCTTCGTTCCATCCTTCTACCAGTACTGCATCAAAACCGTTGGCGGCAGCGAAATCGATATAACGTTTTACGTTAGCGGTGTTAGCGGAATGTTTGCCGTTAGGTTTGGTTTTTGAATAATCTGTTTCACCCAGTTTTACACTAGTCAGCTCATCGGTGTAGGCCCATGAGCCCTTTCCGGTTATCATATCCCACCACACACCGATATATTTCACAGGTTTTACCCAAGAGGTTGCGTCCGGTAACTTGCATGGTTCGTTCAGGTTGAGAGTAATACGGGATGCAAGGATGTTGCGTGCATCATCACTGACAATGACAGTACGCCATGGCGTATGGCAAGGTGTCTGCATATATCCTTTGTCCCCTTTCGCATCCGGAGTCAGCCAAGATTCGAATATCATGTTTTTATCGTCCAGGTTGAGGTGCATACAAGAATAATCGATGAGGGCTGCCTCGTGAAGGTTGATGTAAAGACCATCATCCGTTTTCATCATAAGAGCAGTCTGCACACCTGTCGGTGAGAAAGGAGTTTGAGACGAATTGGGGGTGATTGCCTGTTTCATCAACCCTCTGATTTCCGATAAGCGGGAGATAGTATAATCATATTCCTGCGTATCATAATCGCCCGGTATCCAAAAAGCGGTATGGTCGCCTGACATGGCAAACTGGGAATGTTCTTCTTTAATAACGAAATAATTCAATGATTTTTGTTGAGGGAACTCGTAACGGAATCCCAGACCGTCATTGAATAAGCGAAAACGGATCAGGATGGAGCGCTCATTCATTGGCTGGTATAGTGTCACTGCCAATTCATTATAATGATTACGGATTTCTTTTTCTTCTCCCCATACCGGTTGCCATGTTTCATCGAATGTATCGGTCTTTGCATCCTTTAATTCAAAACCGTTATAAAGATTTGTTTTTGAGTCAAGTTTGGTGAGATCTCTACGGTCTACCCAGTCGAAGTCTGTCCGGGTATTGTCTTCTTTCTTTAATTCTAAACCTAAAGTACTGGGTTTGATTACCGTTTTGCCTTTATAAATCAAATCATACGTTGGAGCACCTTCCTTGTTTACCTGAAAGGTCATTACCAGATTTCCATCCGGTGAAGTCAGTTTCTGCTGCGCATTCGCTATAAATGAAATACAGAGGAATGCAATGAGTAAAAGATTCTTTTTCATTTTATTTATTGGTATTAAATTGTAAGCTAACTAATGTTTCTACTCCTTTTTATTTCGGATGTTGCAAATGTAGCGACCTATTGAATCGGAAAAGGTGTCTAGAATAAAAATATAACCGCTTTATGATTTTATTTAATTGATTATCAGTTGTATATTATTGCTTGGAATCGGCGAAAATATAAGTGGAAATTAAATAGTTTGGCTTATCTATTTCATTGTGATTACTATATTCATTATATTTGTGACATCTTTAAAAAGTAACCTATGAGAAATATAGCCTATTGTGTATTGTCTTTTCTTTTGGTTGGTTCTGTTTCAATGTTTGCAAAACAGACAGATAATGTGGCAGCTCTTAAAAAGCTGGACGACATCATAAATAAAAAGGAGACTTATCAGATTCAGAAAGAAAAGGAAATTGAAGGCTTGAAATTGCAATTGGCGCATTCAAATGCCCCTGCCGACAAATATCGTCTATACGGTTCCTTATTTGATGCTTATCTTCATTATCAGGCTGATTCTGCCCTTCATTATATAAATAAGAAGCAGGAGTTGCTTCCGCAACTGAATCGCCCTGAATTGGACAATAAGATTATTATTGATCGTGCAACGGTGTTAGGGGTAATGGGAATGTATATTGAAGCTATTGAGGAATTGGAGAGGATGAATCCGACGAAGCTGGACAAAGAAACCTTGCTGGCTTATTATCAGACTTATCGTGCTTGTTATGGTTGGCTGGCTGATTACACTACTAATAAGGAAGCGAAAAAGAAATATCTCGAAAAAACAGATTTATACCGGGATTCTATTATTAGTGTAATGTCACCGGAAATCAACAGAACGATTGTTCTGGCCGAGAAATGTATCGTCAGTGGTAAGGCGGATACAGCTCTGGTGATACTTGATGAGGCTTTGAAAGAGGCGGTTGACGAACGGCAGAAAGTGTATATCTACTATACATTGTCTGAAGCGTACGGTATGAAGAAGGATTTTGAGAAAGAAGTTTATTATCTCATATTGACAGCTATTGCAGATTTGGAATCTTCGGTCAGGGAGTATGCCTCTTTGCAAAAGTTGGCACATCTGATGTATGAACTAGGAGATATTGACCGTGCTTATAAGTACTTGAGTTGTTCGATGGAAGATGCCGTAGCCTGCAATGCCCGTTTGAGGTTTATTGAAGTGACGGAGTTTTTCCCGATTATCGATAAGGCCTATAAGTTGAAAGAAGAGAAAGAACAAGCCGTTTCCAGAGCGATGCTTATTAGTGTCAGTATGTTGTCTTTATTTCTTTTGATAGCTATTTTCTTTTTGTATCGCTGGATGAAGAAACTGTCTGCTATGCGTCGTGATTTGAGTTTGGCTAATCGGCAGATGTTGGCTGTGAACAAAGAACTGGAGCAGACGGGCAAGATAAAAGAAGTATATATTGCCCGTTATTTAGACAGATGTGTGAACTATCTGGATAAGTTGGAGATGTACCGCCGCTCATTGGCTAAATTGGCTATGGCTTCCCGGATTGAGGATTTGTTTAAGGCTATAAAGTCCGAGCAGTTTATCAAAGATGAACGAAACGAGTTTTATAATGAGTTCGATAAGTCTTTCCTGAAACTTTTTCCGAATTTCATTTCCGCTTTCAACGATTTGTTGGTAGAGGAGGGACGGATATATCCGAAATCTGATGAACTGCTGACTACCGAACTTCGTATTTTTGCTCTTATCCGTTTGGGGGTGGTAGACAGTAATAAGATTGCTCATTTCTTGGGTTACTCATTGGCAACGATCTATAATTACCGTAGCCGGATGCGCAATAGGGCCGCTGGAGATAAGGAACGGTTTGAACAGGACGTGATGAATTTATAATATTATTTGTTTTGTAACATCAGAAGTAGCCTTTTTTTATACCTTTGTAGGTGGTACTAACTAATCTAATAATAAATTTGCTAAAGAATGAAAAAGTTAATCTACACATTGTTCTTTGTCCTTATTTCCGTTGTGGCCAACGGTCAGGCAAAGTATGTATTCTATTTCATTGGAGATGGGATGGGAGTCAACCAAGTGAATGGTACGGAGATGTATCAGGCGGAACTTCAGAACGGACGTATCGGTGTTGAGCCTTTGTTGTTTACTCAATTTCCGGTTGCCACGATGGCGACTACTTTCTCTGCAACTAATTCCGTGACCGATTCTGCCGCCGCAGGTACTGCGTTGGCTACAGGAAAGAAAACCTATAATCACGCTATTTCTGTGGGGGAAGATAAGAATGCGATTCAAACTGTAGCTGAAAAGGCGAAGAAAGCCGGTAAGAAAGTCGGTGTCACTACTTCTGTCAGTGTTGATCATGCTACCCCTGCCGCATTTTACGCGCACCAACCGGATCGTAATATGTATTATGAGATTGCTCTTGACTTGCCGAAAGCTGATTTTGACTTTTATGCAGGTGGCGGATTCCTGAAACCGACAACTTCTTTTGACAAGAAAGAGGCTCCAAGCATTTTCCCTATCTTTGAAGAAGCTGGATATACAGTGGCACGTGGTTACAATGACTATAAAGCAAAATCAGCTAAGGCTGAAAAAATGATTCTCATTCAGGAAGAGGGGGCTAATCCGTCATGTCTGCCTTATGCCATTGACCGCAAAGAGAATGATCTGACGTTGGCGCAAATTACGGAAAGCGCTATCGACTTTTTGACTAAAGGCAAGAATAAAGGCTTCTTCCTCATGGTGGAAGGTGGAAAGATTGACTGGGCTTGTCACGCGAATGATGCAGCTACCGTATTTAATGAAGTAAAAGATATGGATAACGCTATCAAAGTGGCTTATGAATTTTATAAGAAGCATCCGAAAGAAACACTGATAGTCGTTACTGCCGACCACGAAACAGGTGGTATTGTATTGGGAACCGGAAAATATGAACTGAACTTGAAAG
>OHMF01000633.1_pt1 | contig 15734 bp, 15 predicted proteins | sample 1569181 | NCBI WGS metagenome assembly OHMF01 (sample SAMEA3879559, study PRJEB24766) | human gut metagenome | biome: human-associated habitat; feature: feces | place: USA | collected 1985/1987
CATCAGGAGGGGGTGGACGGTGTAGACTACGCCCACAAAGAATGCTTTGAGTGGACAAGTATGATCCGCCTGCCGGATTTTGTGACCCGGGAAGTGTTCGATTGGGCCGTTCAGGAAGCGACTGCAAAAAAGAAGAAGGATTTCTCCAAAGTGCAGTTCCTCCACTATGATGAGGGACTTTGTGTGCAGTGTATGCATGTTGGTTCTTATGATGCCGAACCGGAGACGCTGGAGCAGATGGATGCTTTTGCGCGGGAACAGGGCTATGAGACAGATTTTACAGGGTACCGCCGCCACCACGAAATTTACCTCAGCGATCCGCGCCGGACAGCACCGGAAAAATTGAAAACGGTACTGCGGCATCCTGTTCGTGCAAAATAAAATCGGGAAAGTTCACAAAGACTGTCGATTTTCGTTGTGAGATGTGCTATACTAAATCTACCTATAGAAACATCTCGAAAAAGGGAGGAGAACATCATGCAGCATGAAACTGTCATCGTGCTGGACTTTGGCGGCCAGTACAATCAGCTGATCGCGCGCCGTGTCCGCGAGAACAATGTCTACTGTGAAATCTATTCCTACAAAACTGACCTGTCGGTCATCAAGGCGAAGAACCCCAAGGGCATCATCTTCACCGGCGGCCCCAACAGCGTCTATCTGGAAGATTCGCCCACCATCGACCCCGAGATCTTCAACTGGGGCATCCCTGTGCTGGGAATCTGCTACGGCAGCCAGCTGATGATGCACCTGCTGGGCGGTCATGTCTGCCGCGCCCCTGAGCGTGAGTACGGCAAGACCGAGGTCTTTGTGGACAACAGCAGCAAGATGTTCGAGGATGTTCAGCCCTCCACCATCTGCTGGATGAGCCACAACGACTACATCGAGCAGGCAGCCCCCGGTTTCAAGATCACCGCACACACTGTGAACTGCCCTGTGGCTGCTGCAGAGAATGCCGAGAAGGGCCTGTACGCTGTTCAGTTCCACCCGGAAGTGCTCCACACCGCTGAGGGCAAGAAGATGCTGCGCAACTTCGTGTACAACGTCTGTGGCTGCTCCGGCGACTGGAAGATGGATTCCTTTGTAGAGAACAATGTCAAGGCTCTGCGGGAGCGCATCGGCGAGGGCAAGGTGCTGTGCGCACTGTCCGGCGGCGTGGATTCCTCCGTGCTGGCCGCTATGCTGGCCAAGGCCATCGGCAAGCAGCTGACCTGTGTGTTCGTGGACCACGGTCTGCTGCGTAAGAACGAAAAGGAAGAGGTCTGCTCTGTCTTTGGCCCGGGCAATGCCAACGGCTTCGACATCAACTTCATCTGTGTGGATGCCCGCGACCGCTACTTCAGCAAGCTGAAGGGCGTCACCGAGCCGGAGCGCAAGCGCAAGATCATCGGCGAAGAGTTCATCCGCGTGTTCGAGGAAGAGGCCAAGAAGATCGGCAAGGTGGACTTCCTTGCACAGGGCACCATCTACCCCGACGTGGTGGAGAGCGGTCTGGGCGGCGAGTCCACCGTCATCAAGAGTCACCACAACGTGGGCGGCCTGCCCGATACTGTGGACTTCAAGGAACTGGTGGAGCCTCTGCGCAACCTGTTCAAGGACGAAGTCCGTCAGGCCGGTCGCGAGCTGGGTCTGCCCGAGTATCTGGTCAGCCGTCAGCCGTTCCCCGGCCCCGGTCTGGGCATCCGCATCATCGGCGAAGTGACCCCCGAGAAGGTCACTATTGTGCAGGACGCTGACGCCATCTGGCGCGAAGAAATCGCCAAGGCCGGTCTGGATAAGGAAATCAGCCAGTATTACGCTGCGCTGACCAATATGCACAGCGTTGGCGTTATGGGCGACGAGCGCACCTACGACTACGCCGTTGCGCTGCGCGCTGTGACCACTACTGATTTCATGACCGCAGAAAGCTACGATATGCCGTGGGATGTTCTGGGCACTGTCACCAGCCGCATCGTCAACGAAGTCAAGCACGTCAACCGCGTGTTCTACGATTGCACCGGTAAGCCGCCTGCAACGATCGAGCTCGAGTAATCCCCAATAGCACCATCACCCCGGAGGGTTCCGTTAAAACGAAACCTCCCGGGGTGTTTTTTCTTCTGGTAGGGTCAAATAGACTGTAACGTTCAAAGTATCTCCTGTATCAGAGCAAACGGTAACCCTTTTATAGCAGTTTGCATTTTTAATGCCCAAGCAACATCCGCAAACTGCATATCGCAAATATGCCGTTTTGATAGGCACTTTTTTGAAAATTGCGATAAACGCAGTATTTTGCACAAAAAAGCCCTAAACCCCTTCCTTCTCCGCCCGCGGGGGAGTATAATAGGATCCGTTGTTTGCAAAATAGGAAAGGGGAAGTATCAACTATGGAATCGAAGCAGAGGCTTTTGGAGCCGCAGCTCGTCCAAACGGGAAGGGCGGATCAGTTCAGCCGCAAGGTGTTCTGCGATGGAATGCGGGACGGTGTGCCCATTGCGCTGGGCTACTTTGCGGTATCGTTTTCGCTGGGCATTGCGGCGCGCAAGGCGGGCTTTACGCCGTTTCAGGGGTTTCTTGTCAGCCTGCTGAACAACGCCTCTGCAGGAGAATATGCCGCATTTGCGCTGATCATGGCAAACGCCACCTATTTTGAGGTGGCAGTCATAACCCTGATCGCCAATGCGCGGTATCTGTTGATGAGCTGTGCACTGGCACAGCGCTTTGCACCGGAAACGCCCTTCTGGCATCGGCTGCTCATCGGCTACGATGTCACGGACGAGCTGTTTGGCATTACCATCGCCCGCCCGGGCAGCCTGAACCCGTACTATACCTATGGAGCCATCCTGCTGGCGGCACCGGCTTGGGCTTCCGGTACGGCGCTGGGCATTATAGCGGGCAACCTGCTGCCGCTGCGGGTGGTCAGTGCCCTGAGCGTGGCGCTGTACGGAATGTTTTTAGCCATCATTATCCCGCCGGCTCGCAAAGACCGGGTCGTTGCCGTACTGGTTATCATCAGTTTTGCGCTGAGCTTTCTGTGCAGCTATCTGCCGGGTATCTCGGCACTTTCCGAGGGTACCCGCACCATTCTTTTAACGGTGGCGATCTCCGGCGCAGCAGCGGTGCTGTTCCCGGTCAGGCAGGAGGAAAACGAAGATGACGCATAACAATTATATCTATATTGCGGTCATGGCGCTGGTATCTTATGCCATCCGCATTCTGCCGCTGACGCTGATTCGCAAGCCTATCAAAAATCGCTTTATCCAGTCGTTTTTGTACTATGTGCCCTATGTGACGCTGGCCGTGATGACTTTCCCTGCCATCATTCAGGCAACGCAGAGCCCGGCAGCGGGTGCCGTTGCACTGGTAGTTGGCATCGCCGCCGCATGGTTTGGCGCAAGTCTGTTTCAAGTGGCTGCGGGCTGCTGTGCCGTGGTGTTCGTGCTGGAATTTTTCATCTGAAATCTTATAACAGGAGAACAAAATGAAAAAGATCCTTGTAACCGGTGCCGGCGGCTTTGTAGGATCCCGCGTGATGCAGCAATGGGCGGGGCGTTACGAGCTGTGCGCCTTTCCCAAAGGCTTTTTGGCAGCAGCAGGGGAGGATGCCGTGCGGCAGGCTATTTTTCAGCAGCGCCCGGATGTCATTCTGCATACCGCAGCTATTTCGGATACCGGTTACTGCGCCGACCACCCGGAGCAGGCTTACCGCGCCAATGTGGAGCTGCCGGTCTGGCTTGCCCGTGCCGCAGCGGAAACAGACGCAAAGCTGGTGGCTTTCAGCTCGGATCAGGTCTATGCCGGTGTAGAGCAGTCCGGTCCACTGCCGGAAACCATTCCGCTGCAGCCTGCCAATGTGTATGGGCAGGGCAAGCTGGAAATGGAGCAGCAGGTGCAGGCGCTCTGCCCGAGCGCCGTGTTGCTGCGCGCCACATGGATGTACGACCTGCCGGGCTACCGGCTGCCCATCCGGGGTAACCTGCTGCTGAACCTTTTGCGTGCGGCACAGCAGGGAGAATCTCTCCGCTTTTCTGTCCAGGATTTCCGGGGCATCACCTATGTCCGTCAGGCGGTGGCGCTGCTGGAGCCTGCCCTGACCCTGCCCGGCGGGGTCTATAACTTCGGCAGTGAGAACGCTGAAAATATGGTGTTGACCGCCCGGCAGTTTGCTAAGACACTGGGGATCACGGTCGATATTCAGGAAGCCGACTGGGCACGGAACCTTGCAATGGATTGCAGCAAGCTGCGGGCGCAGGGCATCGTATTTGACACCACACAGACCGGTCTTACGCGTTGTCTGCGGGATTATGGATTGCGCTGACCTCAGAGAATCAAATTTTTCCGTATCGCACAAAAAACAGAGAAAAGCACGAAAAAAGCAGGGGATTCTGTATGCTGCCAGCCCGACAGGGTGGGACAAATCATACGGAAACCCTGCTTTTTTGCTTATCTGCCGGAGAAAAGTTCGCTTATAGGATGCAGCATTTCTTTATGTAAAAAGTCATACTTATTTTACATCTTATCTGCATTTTGCTATAATATTTTCGCTTTTTTGCAAAGCATCCGAACCGCATAAACCTTTAAAACCTTGAGGAGAGTGGAATTTTTGAAGGAAGTCAAGCTTGAAGAAGCGGCTTATCAGTTTGAAGCCAAAATGTCCCTGCGGCAGGCCATTCCGCTGGGCTTGCAGCACGTCTGCGCCATGTTCGTGGGCAACCTGACCCCGCTGCTGATCATCACCAGCGCCTGTGGCATTGCAGGCGGCGAGTTTGCAGACCTGCAGGTCACCCTGCTGCAGAGCGCCATGTTCGTGGCAGGTATCGTCACGCTGGTGCAGCTGTTCACCATCGGACCCGTGGGCGGCGCAGTACCTATTATCATGGGTACCAGTTCCGGCTTTATTGGCGTGTTCAACAGCGTTGTGGGCACGATGGGCGGCGGTGTGCTGGCCTATGGCGCGATTATGGGCGCATCCATCATCGGCGGTATTTTTGAAAGCGTGCTGGGCTTCTTCCTGAAGCCGCTGCGCAAGTTCTTCCCGCCGGTGGTTACCGGCACGGTGGTGCTTTCCATCGGTCTTTCGCTGATTTCGGTAGGCATCAACTCCTTCGGCGGTGGCAACAAGGCCAAGGACTTCGGCTCTGTGGAGAACCTGCTGCTGGCACTGTTCGTGCTGGTGGTCATCTTGTTCTTCAAGCACTGGACCACCGGTTTCCTCAGCTCCTCCGCTATCCTTATCGGCATTCTGGCCGGTTACGTGGTTGCTTTCATCATGGGTCTGGTGCTGCCCACCACTGGCGTGACTGCTGATGGCGTAGAGTTCACCAAGGCATGGGTGCTCAACTGGAGCAAGGTGGCGCAGGCTTCCTGGTTCGCAGTGCCCAAGCTGATGCCGGTCAAGGTGGTATTTGATGCCCGTGCGATCCTGCCGGTGCTGATCATGTTCATCGTTACCGCAGTGGAGACGGTGGGCGATATCTCTGGCGTGATGGAGGGCGGCATGAACCGTGAGCCCTCTGATAAGGAGCTGTCCGGCGGCGTCATCTGTGATGGTCTCGGCTCTACCTTTGCCGCACTGTTCGGCGTGCTGCCCAACACCTCTTTCAGCCAGAACGTGGGTCTGGTGGCCATGACCAAGGTGGTCAACCGCATGGCACTGGCTTCCGGCGCTGTGTTCCTGATCCTCTGCGGCCTGATCCCCAAGCTGGGCGCGCTGATCTCCATCATGCCGCAGGCCGTTCTGGGCGGTGCTGCCGTTATGATGTTCTCTTCCATCGTGGTCAGCGGCATCCAGCTGATTACCAAGGAAAAGATGACCCCGCGCCACCTGACCATCGTGTCCGTGGCACTGGGCGTGGGCTACGGCATGGGTGCCAACAGCGGCATTCTGGCACAGGCACCGCAGGCTCTCCAGCTGATCTGCGGCGAGTCCGGCATCGTTCCGGCCGCCTTTGTGGCGATCCTGCTGAACGTTCTGCTGCCCAAGAACGATATGGCAGAGTAAAACTTAGTTTTTTAGCTGGGCAAGGGCTTCCAGCTGTTGCAACACCTGCGGGGTGTCCGCATCCAGCAGCTCCATAGGGGCTGCAATACAGACCGTGCGTACCTGCGCAGGGTACTTTTTAAGCAGCACGTTGCCGCCTTTATTTTCCGGCAGGGTGAGCAGTTCTGAAAAGAAGCTGCTTCCAAACAGAACGGGACTTCCGACAAGCGGTGCCGGGTCGTTTTCGGCCACGGCACCCAGACGGAAGATCTCCCGTTCTGTTTCTTTTTGCCATTCTGCCGGGCATGGCAGCTCTCGGCAGAAGCGCTCTGCCATGGCTTCTACCGTCTCCCGGCGCAGCAGGGGCTGATCCCCGGGCAGAAACATACAGCCGCTCAGTTCCGGCAGCTGCTCCAGCAGCGCCGAAAGCCCCAGCCGAACGGTATCATTGCGGCCGGGCAAGCTGTGCAGCAGCACCGGGACGCCCTGCGTCCTGCACAGTGCCTGTACATCTTCCGAGCGGGTCACCACGATGCGGGCAGCGATACCGGGTGTGGCAGTGGCGGCAAAAGCCCGGCAGAGCATAGGCTGGCCGCAAAAATCTGCCAGCAGTTTATTTGCGCCAAACCGGCGGCTCAGCCCGGAAGCCATGATCACACAGCCGACCGTAAGCGACTTCTTCATACAAAAACACTCCTTCAGCAGCATTTTATAATAGTATTATACCGAAAGCTGTGCTAAAATAAAAGAAGAGATATCGCAGCGATAGAAAAGAGAGGTACTGCACATGATGACGATCCGAGAATATAAGCGGGCAGAAAGTCTGGAGGAAGCGTGGCAGCTGAACCAGAAAAAGCCAAACCGCATTTTGGGCGGCATGATCTGGCTAAAGATGGAAACCATCAATGTCGGCACCGCCATCGACCTTTCCGGTCTGGGACTGGATACCATTGAGGAGACCGAGGACAGCTTTTCCATCGGCGCTATGGTCACCCTGCGCCAGCTGGAACAGCATCCGGGGCTTGCCGCCTATACTCATGGTGCTATGCGGGAGACTGTGCGCCATATCGTGGGCGTACAGCTGCGCAATCTGGCGACCGTGGGCGGCAGCATTTACAGCCGGTTCGGCTTTTCGGATGTGCTGACCATGTTCCTAGCCATGGACTGTGATGTAGAGCTGTACAAAGGCGGTATCCTGCCGCTGCATGAATATGCCCAGCGCCCCTATGACCGGGATGTTCTGGTGCGGCTGATCGTAAAAAAGACACCGATGCAGCTCTATTACCAGTCGGTGCGCAACAGTCAGACCGATATTCCGGTGCTGACCTGCGCCGCTGCCCGGTTGGAGACCGGAGATTACCGCATCGTCATCGGCGCACGTCCGCTGCGCGCTGTGCGGTTCGAGCTCCCGGCAGAGCCTGCCCTTGCGGCAGAACAGCTTGCCGCACAGTTTGCGGAAAGCATAAAGGCGCAGATCGTTACCGGCTCCAATATGCGCGGCAGCGCCGAGTACCGCAGGCATCTGGCAGGCGTGCTGACAAAGCGCGCGGTGCTGGAACTGGAACAGCGTAAAATGCAGGAGGAAAAGTAAATGCAGATCACACTTACATTGAACGGTGTCCGGGTATCCGAGGAGATCGCCCCGGATATGCTTTTGATCGATTTTGTCCGCGCACACGGCTGCAAGAGCGTCAAGCGCGGCTGCGAGACCTCCAGCTGCGGTCTGTGCACCGTGTTTATGGACGATAAGCCTGTGCTGTCCTGCTCCGTGCTGGCAGCCCGCGCCGATGGGCATAAAATCACCACGTTGGAGGGCTTGCAGCAGGAGGCCGCCGAGTTTGGTGCCTTTATCGCAGATCAGGGCGCAGAGCAGTGCGGCTTCTGCAACCCGGGCTTTATCATGAACGCGCTGGCTCTGTTCCGGGAGCAGCCGTACCCCACTGAAGAGCAGGTAAAGGAATACCTTGCCGGAAACCTGTGCCGCTGCTCCGGCTACGAAGGCCAGCTGCGCGGCATCATGAGCTTTCTGGCATGGAAAAAGCAGAAGGAGGGCGTACAGTGAAAACCGTCAACAAACCGTTCCGCAAAAAAGACGCGATGCAGCTGGTCACCGGCCAGCCTGTTTATATGGATGATATCATCCCGCAGGACTGCCTGATCGTCAAGCTGTTGCGCTCGCCCCATGCAAACGCCATCGTCCGCAGCATCAACACCGCTGTTGCCAAAAAGGTGCCCGGCATCGAAGCCATCTTCACTTGGGAGGATGTGCCGCAGGATGCCCGCCGCTACACACAGGCCGGCCAGACCTACCCGGAGGCCAGCCCCTACGACCGTCTGCTTATCGACCGCCACGTCCGCTTTGTGGGAGATGTGGTGGCTATCGTAGCCGGTAAAGATGAAAAGTGCGTGGACAAGGCGCTCAAGCTTATCAAAGTAGACTACGAGGTGCTGGAAGCTGTTCTGGATTTCCACACCGCAAAGGATAACCCCATCCTTGTGCACCCGGAGGACAACTGGGAAAGCCTTGCCCCCGTGGGTGCCGACAACAAGCGCAACCTCTGCGCCCACGATGCGTGCGGCAGCGGCGATATTGACGCTGTGTTGGCCGGATGTGATGTGGTCATCGACCATGTGTACCACACCAAGGCCTGCCAGCAGGCCATGATGGAGACCTTCCGCACCTATTGCTCCATTGATACTTACGGGCGGCTGAATGTGCTCAGCTCTACCCAGATCGTGTTCCATGCCCGCCGCAACATCGCCAATGCACTGCACATTCCAAAGTCCATGGTGCGTGTCTCCAAGCCCCGCATCGGCGGCGGTTTTGGCGCAAAGCAGACCGCTGTCAGCGAGGTTTACCCGGCCTTTGTGACTTGGATGACCAAAAAACCTTCCAAGCTCATCTTCAGCCGGGTGGAAAGCCAGACGGCCTCTTCGCCGCGCCACGAGATGGAGATGCACGTCCGTCTGGGCGCTACCAGAGACGGCATCGTGAAGGGTATCGACCTGTACACTCTGTCCAACACCGGCGCTTACGGCGAGCATGGCCCCACTACTGTGGGTCTGTCCGGTCACAAATCCATCCCGCTGTACGGCAAGGCCGAGGCCTTCCGCTTTGTCAGCGATGTGGTATATACTAACCATATGTCTGCTGGTGCATACCGCGGCTATGGTGCTACGCAGGGTCTGTTTGCGGTAGAATCTGCGGTCAACGAGCTGGCACACAAGCTGAACATGGACCCCATTGCACTGCGCCTGAAGAACACCGTGCAGGAGGGCGATGTGATGCCCGCCTATTACGGCGCGGTAAATACCAGCTGCGCATTGGACCGGTGCGTGCTCAAGGTGCGCGAGATGATCGACTGGGAGCACAAGTATCCTGCCCGGGATATGGGCAACGGTAAGATCCGTGCCGTGGGCATGGGTATGGCAATGCAGGGCTCCGGTATTTCCGGCATGGACGTGGGCAGCGCTACCCTCAAGCTGAACGATGACGGTTTCTATACCCTGATGATCGGCGCTGCCGATATGGGCACCGGCTGCGACACCACGCTGGCGCAGATCGCCGCCGAGGTGCTGGATTGCCCGCTGGATAACATTACCGTCTTTGGCGCGGATACGGATTCCTCGCCCTATGATTCCGGCTCCTATGCTTCCAGCACCACCTATGTCACCGGCAAGGCCACTGAGAAGTGCGCCATGAAGCTGCGGGAACAGATCTGCAAACTGGGCGCAGAGCTGCTGGGCTGCCCGGCGGATGCTGTGGAATTTGACGGCAAGGTCGTGTTTGAAAGCGCCGATCCCACCCGGCAAAAGACTCTGTCCGAGATTGCCTTTGCTTCCCAGTTCGGCCATAAGATCCCGCTGGAATTTACCGAGACCCACACCTCACCCTTGTCGCCGCCGCCGTATATGGTGGGCGCTGCCGAGGTAGAGGTGGATACCGAGACCGGCGAGGTGAGGGTGCTGGAATTTGATGCCTGCGTGGACTGCGGAACTCCCATCAACCCCAACCTGACCCGGGTGCAGGCCGAAGGCGGCATCCTGCAGGGTATCGGCATGACCCTGACCGAAAACATCACCTACGACAAAAACGGCTACCCGGAAGAGAATTCTCTGTTCCAGTACAAGATCCCTGCCCGCAACGATATCGGCCACATCCATGTGGAGTTTGAGAATAGCTACGAGCCTAACGGCCCCTTTGGCGCAAAGTCCATCGGTGAGGTGGTCATCAATACGCCGCTGCCCGCCATCTCGGACGCCATCTACAACGCCATCGGCACCCGCTTCTACGAGCTGCCCATCACCCCGGAGCAGATCGCCATGGCAGTTGCAGCCAAGCACTAAAAGCAGATGCTGAACGAAAAAGAGCTTCCGTTTCTGGCAGAGAAAGGGCATATCGTTTCTCTGGTAGGCGGCGGGGGCAAAACCACCCTGCTGTATGCCATGGCAGACCACTGTGCCCGCAAGGGCTGGCGGGTGGTTGTGATGACGACCACCCACATCCGGCAATCGGTAGCCTACTATGCACCGGATGACGCAGCGCTTACAACTCTGTGGCAAGCGGGTCACTACGCAGTGATCGGCACTCCGGCTGAAAACGGGAAGCTGACTTTGCCGCCGCAGCAGCTTTTGCGCCGGATGGCGCAGGCAGATGCGGTATTTATAGAAGCGGACGGTGCAAAGCACCACCCCTGCAAGGTTCCGGCGGCGCACGAGCCGGTGCTGCTGCCCCAAAGCGATATCGTTTTGGCGGTAGCAGGGCTTTCGGCGCTGGGCAAGCCCTTGCGGGAGGCCTGCTTCCGCTATGAAACCATCCGTCCGCAGTTTTTAGCGGCTGCGCCGGATGCGCCCCTTACGCCGGCCATGTTGGCGCAGCTGCTTGCAAGCACGCAGGGCGGCCGCAAGGCGGTGGGTGACCGAGAGTTTTACGCTGTGCTCAATCAGGTTGATACGCCGGAACTGCAGCAGCAGGGCATACAAATACAACAGCTTTTGCGTCAGCAGGGCATACCGTGCGTGCTGACGCATTTCAAAGAGGAAGAACGCGCATGAGCAAGGAAGATAAGATCGTATTCTGTACCGGGGGCGGCTGCACCGCAAAGCTGGGTGCCGGGGTGCTGAGCCGTATTCTGGAAAAGCTGCCCCGGGGCGAAAAAGACCCGGATCTTCTGGTCGGCTATGACAGCCGGGATGATGCCGCAGTCTACCGCATTACGGACGACATTGCACTGGTGCAGACCGTGGACTTTTTTCCACCGATGGTGGACGACCCCTACACCTTTGGGCAGATCGCTGCCACAAACGCCCTGAGCGATGTCTACGCCATGGGCGGCGAGGTAAAGACTGCACTGAATATGGTCTGTTTCCCGGAGGATATGGACTTGAACGTACTGGGCGAAATTTTGCGCGGCGGTGCCGAAAAGGTGGCAGAAGCCGGCGGCAGCCTTGCGGGCGGGCATTCCATCGCGGACAGCGGGGTAAAATACGGCCTTTCCGTGACCGGCCTTGTAGACCCGCACCGGATGTACACCAACGACACCGGTATGCCCGGCGACAAGCTGGTATTGACCAAGGCTTTAGGCGTGGGTCTGCTCTGCACGGCAAACCGCGTAGGTGAGGCCGCCCCAGAGGAGATGGAAGCAGCTATCCGCTCCATGACCACCTTAAACAAAACGGCGGCAGAACTCAGCCGCAAGTATCACGTCCATGCTGCTACGGATGTGACCGGCTTCAGCTTTCTCGGCCATCTGCACGAGATGATGGGCGGCAAACTTTCCTGCATCATCCACGCAAATGCCGTGCCGGTGCTGCCGGGCGCAGAAAAAGCAGCGAATGCGTTTTTGTACACTGCCGCCGGGCAGCGCAACCGCAACCATACCGGGCCGTTCGTCCGGTTTGAAAACGTAAGCTTCGCCATGGAGGAGGTCTTGTTCGACCCGCAGACCTCCGGCGGGCTGCTGCTGGCGGTAGACCCGGCGGATGCAGCGGCACTGGAGCAGGAATTGTGTGCCGCAGGTCTGCCTGCAAGCATTGTGGGAGAAATCCTGCCGAAGCAGGAAATCGAAATCACTGTAATAGACAAATGAGAGGAGTAATCAGCATGGCTGAGTTTATTAAAGTAGATGCACTGGGCGATGCCTGCCCGCTGCCGGTCGTCAAGGCGAAAAAGGCGATTTCTGAGCTGCAGGGCGCGGGACAGGTGGAGGTACTGGTGGACAACGAGATCGCCGTACAGAACCTGACCAAGATGGCACAGCAGAAGGGCTATCAGTATAGTGCTGAAAAGCTGGAAGAGCGCAAATACCGTGTGCTGTTCACGCTGGGAGAAGCGGCAGACGCCCCGGCAGAGCAAGCCCCTGTATGCGCACCGGATGCCCGCACCGATACGGTGGTGGCTATTTCCGCTGCCGTTATGGGCGAGGGCAGCGAGGAGCTGGGCAAGACCCTGCTGAAGGCTTTTCCATGCTGGAAGATCTCAAGGCACTGGAAGCACAGGGCGTGGAGATCCTGACCTGCGGCACCTGCCTGAACTTTTACGGCCTTACCGAGAAGCTGGCTGTGGGCAGCGTGACCAATATGTACACCATTGCCGAAAAGCTGACGCAGGCCGGGAACGTGGTAAAACCGTGATCTATCTGGACAACGCAGCTACAACTCTGCATAAACCACCGCAGGTGGAACAGGCTATTCTGGAGGCGCTGCACACGGCAGGCAACCCCGGGCGCGGCGCACACGAGCCTACCCTTCACGCCGCACGGATCGTGCTGGACACCCGTCTGGCGCTGGCAGAGCTTTTCCATGCGCCAGACCCCTCCTGCATTGTTTTTGCCGCCAACGCGACCATGGCACTGAACACAGTACTGAACGGCGTGCTGCATCCGGGCGACCATGTCATCACAACGGTATGCGAGCATAACTCCGTTCTGCGTCCGCTGTACCGGCTGCGGGCGCAGGGAGTAGAGGTCTCCTTTACCGGGGTGGATGACGCTGCACGGCTATGCTACGACCAGTGGGAAGCCTTGCTGCGTCCCACGACCCGGGCACTGGTGGTGACGGGAGCTTCCAACGTGACCGGCAACGGCACCAACCTTGCCCGCGCAGCAGACTTTGCCCACCGGCACGGTCTGCTGTTCATCGTAGATGCTGCCCAGACTGCCGGTGCACAGCCCATTGATGTGCAGCGGCTGGGCATAGATGCCCTCTGCTTTACCGGTCACAAGGCGCTTTTGGGGCCGCAGGGTACTGGCGGTGCTTATGTGCGCCCCGGGTTACAGATCGCGCCGCTCCTTGTGGGCGGCAGCGGTGTGCACAGCTTTGACGAAGTGCACCCTTTACAGATGCCCACCGCACTGGAGGCCGGCACGCTGAACGTGCATGGCCTTGCAGGGCTATGTGCCGGGGTGCACTGGCTGCTGGAGCAGGGCGTAGAATGCCTTGCTGAGCGGGAAAATGCTCTTGCTCTCCTGTTTTATGAGCAGGTGTGTACTGCGCCGGGCGTAACAGTATACGGTGATATGACCATGCAGCACCGTGCGCCCATTGTGGCGCTGAACATTGGATGGGAGGATTCTGCCCGGGTAGCAGATATCTTGTGGGAGGACTACGGCATCTGCGTGCGTGCCGGGGCACACTGCGCTCCGCTGATGCACAAGGCCCTTGGCACGGCCGAGCAGGGCGTGGTACGGTTCAGCTTTTCTCATTTTAATACGGAGCAGGAGGTGCAGCAGGCGGCGCAGGCAGTCTGCGCACTTGCCCGGGAGCTTTTATGCGAATAAAACGAAGCTATATCGTGCTTTCCTTCCGTACCACCTTAGAAGCTATGGAGTGGGAAAAGCAATGCCATGTCCGACAGGTGCCCGGGCGGCTGATTCCGCTGCCGCGTGAGATCTCGGCAGGGTGCGGGCTTGCATGGCGTATGCTGCCGGAGGACTGGCAAAGCTGGCAGGCAGAACTGGACGAAACACGGTTTGATAAGGTAACGCCTGTGGAGCAATAACAGAGGGAGAGAAACACCAATGAACAGACAAACGCTTGCGGACGTTCTGCAAGATACAAACCAGACCGGCAGCTATACGCTGGCTACCGTGCTGGAAGGCGCAGAGGCTGGCAGTCAGCTGCTGCTGCGGGACGGAGATGCCCTGTGGCAGACCCCGAGCGCTGAGCTTTTGCAGCGTCAGCTTGCCGCTTTGCAAGACTGTACCGCTACGGGCTTTCTTACACTGGACGGGCAGCGGGTATTTGCCGAGCGTTTTGGTGCAGTGCCCCAGCTGGTGGTCTGCGGCGGCGGTCATGTGGCTGCTGCCCTTGTAAAACAGGCAAAGCTTCTCGGTCTGCCGGTGCTTGCCATAGATGACCGGGAAGAATTTGCCCAGCAGCTGCGCGCCGCTGGAGCGGATACCGTGCTTTGCGCCCCCTTTGCACAGGCACTCCAGAATGTGTTCGGCGGAGCAGAGACCTATTTTGCGGTGCTGACCCGCTCCCACGCCTTTGATCTGGACTGCCTTACCCTGATCCTGCAAAAGCCCGCGGCCTATGTGGGCATGATGGGCAGCCGTGGCCGTGCCGCATTGGTGCGCCGTCAGCTGTTGGAGACCGGGTTGGACAGCCAGCGAGTGGAGTCGCTCTGCGCACCCATCGGCCTTGCCATCGGGGCGCAGACGGCTGCGGAGATCGCACTTTCCATTCTGGCGCAGATCGTGCAGGTCAAGAATGCCCGCCCTCAGACCGAGGGTTATCCTATCGCATTGCTGGATGCAATGGTGCAGGCAGAAAATGCCCGCACTCCGGCGGTGCTGGCGACCATCGTTGCACGGCATGGTTCCACCCCGCGGGATGTGGGCGCAAAAATGCTTGTTCTGCCTGATGGCAGTACCGTGGGCAGTGTGGGCGGCGGCATTATGGAGCATTACACGGTACAGGCTGCCCGGAAGATGTTGGCACAGGCTGCGCCCGCCCTGCAATGCTTACAGCTTTCGGCTGACGGCAAAAACGAGGACGCAGCCATTGCTGCCTGCGGCGGCTCCATGGAGGTACTGTTGCAGACACTTTGCCCCGGGGAGGAAGCAAAATGAAAAAGGATGCCTTAATTATCGTGCGCGGCGGCGGCGACCTTGCCACCGGTACCATCCACCGGTTGTGGAGCGCCGGGCTGCGGGTGCTGGTATTGGAAACTACAAAACCCGCAGCCATTCGCCGTCAGGTAGCCCTGTGTGAAGCAGTGTATGAAGGCGAAACAACTGTTGAGGGTCTGCGCGCTGTCCGCATTGAAACATTAGAGCAGGCGCAGTCCGTCTGGGCGCAGAGCGCTGTTCCGGTGCTCATTGACCCGGAGGGAGCCTGTATTGCCCGGGTAAAGCCTGATGTTGTGGTAGACGCCATTCTGGCTAAGCGCAACCTTGGCACCCGCCGGAATATGGCACCGCTGACCATTGCCCTTGGCCCAGGCTTTGTTGCTGGACAGGACGTGGACGCCGTGGTGGAGACCAAACGCGGCCACCGGCTTGGACGGATCATTCGGGAGGGGAGCGCTATCCCCAATACCGGCATCCCCGGCGTTATTGGCGGGTATGGTGCAGAGCGGGTGATCCATGCACAGGCCAACGGCGTTTTTATGAATGTGCGTAAAATTGGCGATTTGGTAGAGAAGGGTGAAGCTATTGCTACCATCCGCACCCCGGAGGGAACGGACATCCCGGTCACCGCACAAATTTCCGGTATCCTGCGCGGATTGCTGCGCAGCGGCTATCCGGTCACACCGGGCTTTAAGATTGCGGATATC
>OHMF01000645.1_pt1 | contig 15512 bp, 14 predicted proteins | sample 1569181 | NCBI WGS metagenome assembly OHMF01 (sample SAMEA3879559, study PRJEB24766) | human gut metagenome | biome: human-associated habitat; feature: feces | place: USA | collected 1985/1987
CCTTCACTTCTTTACATTACTTCGTCAAAATCACTTCATCCCATCTTTTTTCTATGTTTTTATCAAAAAAGTATTGTAATTTTTTTCTGAATAGGTGTATACTTGGAAAGTATTTTTTTCACATTAACCCCAATATACTACGGAGGAGGAAAGACACTATGGCAGTAAAATATGTATTTGTAACAGGTGGTGTTGTTTCCGGTTTAGGAAAAGGTATCACTGCCGCATCTTTAGGCAGACTGCTTAAAGCCCGTGGTTTTTCTGTAACCATGCAGAAGTTTGACCCTTATATTAATATTGATCCAGGTACTATGAACCCTATCCAGCACGGAGAGGTTTTCGTAACTGATGATGGTGCTGAGACAGACCTTGACCTTGGTCACTATGAAAGATTTATTGATGAGAGCCTTAATAAAAATTCTAATGTAACTACCGGTAAAGTATACTGGTCAGTTTTACAGAAGGAACGCCGTGGAGATTTTGGCGGAGGTACAGTTCAGGTAATCCCTCATATTACTAATGAAATAAAGAGCCGTTTTTTCAGAGATTATTCAACTGACGAAACTAAGATTGCAATTATAGAAGTCGGCGGTACTGTCGGAGATATCGAAAGTCAGCCTTTCCTTGAAGCAATCAGACAGTTCCAGCATGAAGTCGGACATGAGAACGCAATTCTTATTCATGTAACACTTATTCCTTATCTTAAGGCATCTGGTGAGATGAAGACTAAGCCTACACAGGCAAGTGTTAAGGAACTTCAGGGAATGGGAATTCGTCCGGATATTCTTGTGTGCCGTACAGAACATCCACTTGAGGCCGGTATCAAAGATAAGATAGCACTTTTCTGTAATGTACCTAAGTCTCATGTACTTCAGAACTTAGATGTTGAGATTCTTTATGATGCACCTCTTGCGATGGAAGAAGAACATCTTGCACAGGTAGCATGTGAATGTTTACACCTTGACTGTCCAGAACCAGACCTTGATGAATGGAGAGCAATGTGCAAGGCCTGGAAGAATCCTACTAAGAAGGTAACTGTTGCATTAGTTGGTAAATATATCCAGCTTCATGATGCTTATATCAGTGTTGTAGAAGCATTAAAGCATGGTGGTGTATATAATTCATGTGATGTAACTATCAAATGGATTGATTCAGAAACTGTAACTCCTGAAACTGCTGATGAGCTTCTCTCTGACGTATCTGGCATATTAGTTCCAGGTGGATTCGGTGACAGAGGTACAGAAGGAAAGATTGAAGCTATCCGTTATGCCAGAGAACATAATATTCCATTCTTAGGATTGTGTCTGGGAATGCAGCTTTCAATTGTTGAATTTGCAAGAAATGTTATAGGATATGACGACGCACACAGTGTTGAACTTAATCCTAACACAACTCACCCTGTTATACATCTTATGCCAGACCAGGAAGGCATTGATGATATCGGCGGTACATTAAGACTTGGTTCTTATCCTTGTGTACTTGATAAAACAAGCAAGGCTTATGAACTCTATGGCGAAGAGCTTATACATGAACGTCACAGACACAGATATGAAGTTAATAATGATTACAGAAAAGTTCTTACTGAGAATGGTATGATGCTTTCAGGAATATCTCCTGACGGAAGAATTGTTGAGATGATAGAATTAAAGAATCACCCATGGTTTATTGCCACACAGGCTCATCCAGAGTTAAAGTCAAGACCTAATCGTCCACATCCATTATTCAGAGGTTTCATAACAGCAGCACTTGAATATCAGGATAAAAACCATTAATTATATAATATATGCATAACAAAAAAGCATCACCTAACGAATCCGACTTTCGTATCAGGTGATGCTTTTTATTGCTTTTGCTAATGTAATTGTTACTTATTAAGACCATTAAGAATCTTCTTAATTCTCTTAATTTCATCATCTTCTAACTTCTGTGATTCACAAATAGAAGCAACCATATCAACAGCCTTTCCGTTGAACCAGAAATCAGCTTCTTCCTTTAAAAGCTGTCTTCTATATTCTTCTTCTGAACGAAGTGGATGAATGAAAGCTGCCTTTCCTTTACGGTATGTATCAACAAATCTCTTGTCCTTCAACTTACCTACGAAAGTAACAACTGTTGTTCTTGCGTAATCCTTACCATAATCGTCTCTTAACTGATCAATAAGTTCCTGTACAGGAATATCCTGTGGTGCTTCCCATATAAGCTTCATAATTAATGCTTCACATGGACTTAATTCATTAAAATGATTTCTGCTCATAAACCCTCCTTAGGCTCTTCCATAGATATACATATTCTATATTATACTGCCATTATTAATATTTTTCAACTGTATAATGAATAGTCGGATATGGATTTCACAATTGTATTACCGATAAACTGAATCCATCAAATTCCTTTTCTACAATAGTGAAATTCTGGGGAAGTCCGCATATATATGCTTTCATTTTCCCTTTCTCTAATCTATAAACTATTTTGTCCAAAATGTCAAGCACACCTTGACCTGTAGCCTTGCCATAAGCCTCTTTTAATGTCCATATTCTGAAGAATCTTTGATCACTATCGCACTCTTTAATCCATTCTGCTTCAGATATGTCAAAGAAGCGTTTTGCCAGATTCTGTCTACCTTTGCGGGCTTTTTCAATATCAATTCCTACCGGTCTGTCGCCTATCACGCACGCTACATAATTAGACGAATGTGAAATATTGAAAAAAATTTCACGATTTGACAAAAAATAAGGTTTTCCTTGCGAATTATATGCTATTTCATAATCAAAGTACGGATTATTCGCTTCAATCAAAGAAATAATATCCACCTTCTCATATAGATTTTCATCTGTTTTATAATCTCTTTCTTCTGTTTTTATAGACCATTTTCCTACCGCATAATTAAGAAGTAGGCCTGCCGTCACGGTTTGCAGCTTATTTTCACGCATTTTCATCTTATCAGCCTTAGTTTTCCTGTATTCCGGAATAAGCGAATAGGCCTTTTCATATAACTTTTCATCAGTTAATGAATCTGTCGTTGTCACAAATATCATCATAATCATTCACCATCTATACACTTATTGTCTGTGCATCTGCCATATAACGCTTTGAGAACACAAATACTATATCACCTGATTTAATCAAGGTATCACCATTAGGAACTATTGCATTATCACCGCGTCTTATCATAACTATAAGTGTATGCCTTGATATATCAAGTTCTTTTATCTTGTGTCCAACCCACGGATGATGTTCACGCAGTTCCACCTGTTTTAGGTTTACATCAACATTAACATCACAGTCTCTTGCTCCGATTACAACACAATCTCCCTCAAAAAGCTTCATATCTCCCTTTGGCATAAGTGTCTCACCATTTCTTAACACTGCTGCAAGAATAAGTCCTCTCGGAAGACTAAGCTCGCATACCTTCTTTTCATTCCAGTTGTGGTCCTTAGTTATAATAAGCTTAATAAACTTAAGTTCCTTCTCCATAAGGTAATCTGTAGACTTCTTAATAAGGCTGTACTGCTCAACGAAACCTGCAGATAAGATACCTGTTGGAATAGCGACCATTCCGACGCCAAGAAATGTAATGATAATACTGAACATTTTTCCAAGCACTGTCACAGGATAGATATCGCCGTAACCTACTGTAAGAAGTGTTGATACCGACCACCATATTCCTGAAAATGCATTCTTAAACACTTCCGGCTGTGCCTCATGCTCTAAACTGTACATGCACAGTGATGATGCTATGATAAGCATCACAATGATGAATACAGAGGATAATATCTGGTCCCTTTTTCGCCTTATTACCTCTGTTATAACATTTAACGCATCATAATATGAGTTGACACGGAATATCCTTAGGATTCTTATAACCCTGAACATACGGAAAGCAACTGCTCCTGCCGGGAAGAATACAGGCAGATAATTTGGCAGGAACGATAAAAGGTCAACAATACCGCTTACTGAAAAGATGTATTTTATTCTCGCAATACCTGTACATTTATTAGGATACAGATATTCTGCCGTCCATACACGCAGTATGTATTCAATTGTAAAGCCGATAACTGTAATCCACTCTATAACATCTAACACCGGCTGGTACGGAATTGACTGTTCAAATGTATCAAATATCGCAATGAACAGGTTGATTATAATTGCAGCAGTTATCGCAATATCAAATGTACGGCTTGCAACATCGCCCGCATATCCAATCTGGATAATGTCAAATATACGTTTTTTCTTATTATTCACCGTATCCCATCCTCCTACTTAAGCATATACCACGGAAGCAGCAATGCTCTTATATATTTTGCAAATGGCACATATGCCGTTATGTTAATGAATACCGGACATAATATAAGACACGATATAAGAAGCACCGGTATTATTGAAATCATTGCACTGGCACTCCTTACAGGTATTGCCACAAGCCATGCAAATAAAGTAACTGCTATTACATACACAGCTATATGCAGTATATCTGCTGCCCCCTTAAGTTGTCCTGCCACCGCAAGTGTTAACATTGCTGATACTGCAAAAAGTACACACGATATGAATGCATACAGCGGCTTTCCTGCAACACGGTACATACGAGGCAGTGTTATAAATGTTCCTGAATTCTTATCAAGATAATATTCCACGATTCCAAAAAGTCCGCCTATATATACAAGAATTATAAGCAATGCCCTTAACGGAAACTCTCCTGTCTTATCTTCAAGCTGTGTCCCATTATCCTGTGCCCCGTCTAGCACCTTAAAATCAATTCTGAATGTGTCATCTCCGGATATGTATTCCTCGTACCCTTTTCTTATCTCTTCCTCTGCCTTTTCTGAATGCTTTTTAAATATGTCTACAGAATTAACATAATTAACTGCAACCTCAGGCGAATATGCCTTAAACATAGCAGAAAAGAATATCTCATCAGTCATTGAGCTGACAAAATCTGACCTGCATATAATGAGCTCTATAATGTCTCTGTAGCTGCCACTGTCAAGCTTATCCTTAAGCCCGGTACCAACTACATAGCCACACTCTGTGTATTTATTCATTATATCCTGCTCAAGCTTTTCCTGCGATTCTGCTTCGTAGAATTGAACTGAATAATCGCCATTTACAAGATAATCTCTTGTCATTATGGCAATCTTATCGTCATCTTCAAGCACTATCCCAACCCTTACAGGCTCTTTCTCCTTAAGAGACGCTGTATTCGTAATTATTAACGCTGCAACAGGCATTGCAATAAGCACCACGACAATCACAGGATTCTTTAACTGCCTTTTAACAAGCAGATACAGCCAGTATAACAATCTCTTCATTATCTGTCTCTCCTTATCTTAACCGCCAATGCCCCTGCTGCCTGAAATATAATTATCCACAAAACATTTGTCATAATAGTACTGATATCCACAGTTCCCTTGATTATCTGACATGCAAGTGTGAATAAGCCGTTAGTCGGAAGATACATGCCAATAACCCTCACACCCGGCGCAAGAAATGCTGATGAAACAATACATCCGGATGCATACATGCACGCCATTCCAAGGATACACACCGTAATAACTGAATACACCGTGTCGTCGACTACGGAGAATATACAGTTAATAAATGAAACTGCCGCATACACAAGCACCACAATCCCCAGTATGGAAGCAATGAATTCTCCAACTGTCGAAACTGCCATAACTCCTGATATTGCAGGTATCCCCAGCCTCATTATATTAATTATAATAAAAAGCACTTCAAATATCACTATATACACAATGCCAACTCCGGTAGTTCTTGCAATTCCGGTATCAAATGCTGATATTCCCGCACCTTTAAGACTCTTTGCAAGCGACCTGCTATAGTTCTTCATATTACCGGCACATGTTATTGCGCTAAGTAAAAGCAGCATTACAATTGCTGTACATACATAAAACTGTACTGTACTCAGACCTTCTTTAGCCGATATATCCCTTGTCTTAAAGTATATGCTTCTGTTAAGCGCATATGAAAGATATATGTCATTAAGCTTATTCTCATGTGTTCCACGCAGCCCCCTGTAATTCTTAAGCACACCATTGAACAAATCGTCAAATGTATATATCCCCGCTTCTGCAGTTGCAAGGTCAGAGCCTCCTGCCCTCACCATCTCACGGAATATCATCGAAGTATTATTAACACCCTCTGACTGACACACAACCTCAACAGGTGTATTCTCGCCCGACATAATATCACTTATCATATTCTCCGGCACAATAATAGCCATAACATAATAATTATTTCTTAAACCATCTATAGCCTGCTGCCTGTCAGTATATTCAAATGTACAGACATTCTTAATTGTGTCTATTTCACTGACATAATTGAATGCCATCTTAATATATCGAAACTCCTTATTATTATCTGCCGAATCAGAGTTTTCTGTATCATTATAATCAGGATACACAACAGCAGCCTTCATCCTCATGTCACTGTCCTGTGCCGTTGCAATGCCTACGCATGTACTTATTGCAATAACAAGCACTGCCGTCACTATCGTACCCAGAATTATCTTCGGTATAGATAAAAATGCGGATTTAATCTGCAATTTTAATAATTCCAGTTTCCTTCTCATCTAATCCCCCAATTAAATCTATCTGTGAATAATCTCTAAAAGCTCATTGCCTGTAACCGGATGGTCAAGTTCATTAAGTTTACCATTCTTTAAAAGATACATTCTGTCAGCAAGCTTTAATTCACCTTCTTCGTGGCTTGTTATAATGACTGTACCCCCACTTTTCGTGTAAGCAGACAGATAATTCATAATATCCTGTTTACACACAATATCCAGTGAAGCGCCCGGCTCATCTAATATAAGTACAGGTGGATTCTTAGCCAGTGCACAGCATATGCTTAAACGCTTCTTCATGCCTCCTGACAGCTTATCAACACGTTTGTCAAGATATCCTGACACTCCTAACACAGCAGGAACACCACCCTGTAAGTCAGCTTCCATATTTCTTCCGGTATCACAGTACCAGAATTTAAGATTGTCCCTTGCCGACAGCTTCTCCATAAGTGGATTCTCCTGCGGCACAAAACCAATATATTTCCGAAACACCAACGCATCTGCAAATGCATCAATGCCGTCTATCTTAAGACTTCCTCCATCAGCCTTAAGACTTCCTGCCAGTATCTCCAGAAGAGTAGATTTGCCACAGCCGTTGGCACCGACTATGGCAATATACTCTCCGCTGGCAGCATGAAACGAAGCGCCGTTAAGCACTATCGTTTTCCTGCCATATGATTTTCTAATATTCTCCGCCTCTATAAACATACATATATCTCCACATTAATTCTGCGCTGCTGTATCAAACTGGCTGTAATACAGCTTGTGATAGAATCCGTTCTTAGCCAGTAATTCTTCATGATTACCCTGCTCTATAATATGTCCGTCTTTCATAACAAGAATAACATCCGCAGACTGGATAGTTGAAAGTCTGTGGGCTACAATAAAGCTTGTTCTTCCCTCCATCAGCTTTGCAAATGCATTCTGTATCTTTATCTCTGTTCTTGTATCAATAGAAGATGTAGCCTCATCAAGAATAAGCATTGGCGGCTTTGCAAGCATAATTCTTGTTATACATAAAAGCTGCTTCTGTCCCTGTGAAAGGCTTCCACCATCCTCGCCTATAACTGTGTCGAATCCGTTAGACATTCTCTTGATGAATCCATATGAATGTGCTGCCTTGGCTGCTGCAATAATCTCTTCCTCTGTAGCATCAGGCTTACCCATTACGATATTCTCTCTTATAGTTCCTGACTTGAGCCATGTCTCCTGAAGAACCATACCAAAACCCTGTCTTAAAGACTTTCTGGTCATCTGTCTTATATCAGTTCCTGATACATCAATGCTTCCACTGTTAACATCATAGAATCTCATAAGAAGATTAATAACTGTTGTTTTACCACAACCTGTAGGTCCTACAATCGCAATTCTCTGTCCCTTCTTGACATGAAGATTGAAGCCCTCAATAAGCTTCTTATCTGGCACATAAGAGAAGCACACATCATTAAGGTCAACTGTTCCATCAACCTCATCAACAACCTTTGCGTCTTTTGCATCAGGAATCTCAGGGTCTTCTTCAATAAGTTCAAATATTCTGGCTGCACATGCAAGAGCATTCTGAAGCTCAGTAACAACACCTGATATCTCGTTAAATGGCTTAGTATACTGATTGGCATAGCTTAAGAAGCTCGATAACTGGCCAACTGTAATCCCGCCATTGATAGCTGAAAATGCACCAACAATAGCAACACTCGCATATACAAGACTGTTTACGAATCTTGTTGAAGGATTAGTTATAGATGAGAAGAAGATTGCCTTTAAGGAATACTTCTGAAGTCTTTCATTAATCTCATCAAATTTTCTTACCGCCTCATCTTCATATCCGTAAGCCTTAACTACCTTCTGTCCGCCAATCATTTCATCAATAAGTGCTGTCTGCTCGCCTCTTGTCTCAGACTGGAGTTTGAACATGCTGAAGGTCTTCTTGGCAATAAAGCTTGCAACTAAAAACGAAAGTGGCGTGATAACAACAACAGCAAGTGTAATCTTAGCACTGATTGTAATCATGAATATAAGTGTTCCAAGTATAGTCATGACACCTGTAAAGAACTGTGTGAATCCCATAAGCAGACCATCTGCAAACTGGTCAACATCAGCTATTACACGGCTCACAATCTCACCATATGAATGTCCGTCAATGTACTTGAGTGGAAGCACCTGAATTTTTTCTATAGCCTCATTTCTTATATCTCTTGTTACTTCATATGTGATTCTGTTGTTACATATGTTCATAAGCCACTGTGAAAGTGCTGTAATTCCAACAAATATACCAATTCTTATAAGTATATTCACAATCTTTGCAAAATCCACATTATTCACACCGATAATGCAGTCAATTCCACGACCTACAAGAATTGGCACATAAAGTGTAGTTGCAACAGTTACTGCTGCCATAATAAGCGATAATATTATAAAAAAGCTGTGCTTCTTAATTCTTTTAAGGAGTTTTACAAATGTTGATTTATTCTTCTTCATTATGCTACACCCCCTTCTGAATCTGCTTTCTTAAACTGTGATTCATATATCTCTTTATAAACCTCACAATTTGCAAGAAGCTCGTCATGTGTTCCCATTCCTGCAACCTGTCCGTCATCTAATACGATAATGAGATCAGCATACATAAGTGATGCCGCTCTCTGTGAAACTATGAATACTGTAGGAGAATTGTTCATTCCCCTTATAGCTTTTCTAAGGGCTGCATCAGTTGCAAAATCAAGGGCTGATGCACTGTCATCAAGAATAAGCACATCCGGCTTTCTTACGATTGCTCTTGCAATAGTAAGTCTCTGTCTCTGACCACCTGAAAGGTTCTTACCTCCCTGCTCTATAACATAATCCAGACGTCCCTGCTTAGAATCTACGAATTCCTTAGACTGTGAAATCTCAAGTGCTTCATCTATCTGCTCATCAGTAGCCCCCTTCTTTCCCATCCACATATTCTCTCTTATAGTACCTTTAAAAAGTACTGCTTTCTGCATAACGATACCGACCTTATTTCTTAAAGCCTCAATATCATAATCTTTAACATTTACACCATCAACAAGTACTTCACCCTGTGTAGCATCGTACAGTCTTGGAATAAGATTAACAAGACTTGATTTACCTGAACCAGTACCACCGATAACACCGATTGTCTGGCCTTTCATAGCCTTGAAATTAATTCCTTCAACTGAAGGTGCACCTGAACCACTGTATGTAAGTGAAACATTCTTAAATTCAACACCTGGCTGTTCTTCCTTAGCTACAGCTTCCTTAACGCTGCCATCTGCCATTCCAGATGTTACATCGAATACAGACTCAATTCTTCCTGCACATGCAAGTGCCTTAGTTATTGTAATGATAAGATTGGCAAGCTTGATAAGTTCAACTAATATCTGTGACATATAATTGTAAAGTGCAACGACCTGTCCCTGTGTAAGCGCACCGGCGTTAACTCTTACTCCACCAATCCATATAAGTGCAATTATTGATACATTTACAACAACATAAGTAAGCGGATTCATAAGTCCTGATATCTTACCAACATATTTCTGTAATCTGTTAAGGCTTTCGTTATCGTTTTTGAAACGCTTAACCTCATCCTGTTCCTTATTGAATGCTCTGATAACTCTCACACCGGTAAGGTTCTCTCTTGTTATTCCAAGAATCTTATCAAGTCCTGACTGTACATTCTTGTACATAGGTCTTGTTGCAAGCATGATACCGAATACGATAAGTGCAAGTACCGGGATTGCCGCAACGAATACAAGTGCTGCCTTCACATCAATAGTAAATGCCATAATCATCGCACCAAATACAATAAATGGTGAACGAAGGAACAGTCGCAGTACCATGTTGATACCATTCTGTACCTGATTAATATCACTTGTCATTCTTGTTACAAGTGTCGATGTACCAAGTGTATCCATCTCTGTGAATGAGAATGTCTGGATATGTGCAAATAAACTGTGTCTCATTCCTGTTGCTGCACCAACTGCAGCCTTGGCACTGAAATACTGTGCTGTGATGGCACATACAAGTCCTATGATTGCAAGAAGTATAAGCATAAAACACATCTGCATAATGTATCCCTTGTCTGCATTAACAATACCCTTATCGATAACTGATGATACTACCAGCGGCACAAACAGCTCAAATATCGCCTCAAGCATCTTAAAAAGCGGTGCCAGAACACATTCCTTTTTGTAATCCTTAAGGAATCTCATAATCATTTTCATAAGAAAACTTCCTCCATTAATTCAGTGACACTAAAGCATCCATAAGAAACTTATACGAATAGCATCTCTTAGTGCCAAAGTACTCTCTATAAACTTCATAATTGTAATATGAATGTTCAAACTGTCTTGAATACAAATGTGCTATATCAACGCGCATTGTAAAATCTGGCATACAGCCGGACACCTGATTAGCTGCTGCCATAATGTCCACTGCAAGTATGCCTATAACCGCATTCTTGGCTTTAAGCAGGATATCATAATCATTCACTGCGTCAAGCATGTATCTATACACATAGTACATTGCAAGCTGCTCATATTCATGTGCAAATGCTTCACTTCCCGCATGGTAAGTTTTCATTACCGCTGCAAGCCCAGAATCATCCGCCAGCCCGTCTAGGAACTGTCTTACTCTCGCCACATGAATATTCCAGTCAGGATTGATTACCTCCATTCCTTTAAAGTCATCAAAGAAATGTCTCAATCCCTTTATCAGCCTTTTGCCATGCAGCTTCTCATCCCGGCTTTTTAGTCTGTCAAGCAGCTCCTCTCTGTAATCAGCTCCACAGAACCGCTTTGCAACACCAGCTATAAGCTCGTCCCTTTCAGCATCAAGATGCTTCTGGATACGCTTTGCATAATCAAGATAGAGCATCAGCCTCTCAAATATACTTATATCCCTGTCTGATATTATTCCAAAAGCCACTATTCTTGCCTGCCGAAGCTGCATATATGTATATGCGTCTATATCATTAGGCTCAGGCGTAAGGCTGTTATCCTCAGCCGTATCAAATGTAAGTTCATCTTTATATGAAAACATCAGCTCACCAGCCGTCTTACACGAAGGGGCTATGCCGATTTCTCTTATATTGCCATAATCGTTAATAAATCTTGGAAACTCTGCACATGTTTCACACAGCTTATCCTCTCCAAGTTCTATATATAAATCGCACAGATTATCATTATTAAGAAAAGGACATCGTCCTCCTTCTTTCAGTGTAAATGTACATTCTCCGTCCTGGGATGGTACCATTACACTCTTCAGGCGCTTTCCAAAAGCACCTTTAACTGTTTTATAATATTTGTAAGAATTCTTATCAACATCGACATCCCACCCGGCACAGCATGTATCTGTACAGGCTCCCGCAATGCATCTGAAATCCTTATAATAATGTGGTGTCATTACTTTCATTTTATTATCTCCCGCATATAAACCGGCATATTAAGCGCATCTGTTAACTGCGCAAAAATTGTCTGCCACACCTTATTAGTGCAGCAGACACATTTACATGTACATATTATTATAATTACTGTTCTTTTTCTTGTCTACAATATACTTATACACTGTGACACACGCAAGAATAATCATAAACCCCTCTGCTGCCATGTATGTGTAGAACAGATATGGCTGTCTTAACGCTGACACAAGAAGCGGTGAGTTGACTGCAAAATCATACATTCCAGTATCGCCTATATATCTAGACATGACAACCGTACTCATGATTGTTATATTAGGAAAAGACATATTACCAAGCACAAGTGCCACAATCAGCACCGTATTGCGTATCAGAAAAAATGTCCTGCTCACCTTAGCTTTACTAAGACAGCTCATAACAATGCCTCCAATTATACATACAAGAAATAAAAGAAACATCATATACATCTCAGAAGCTGCAAATGCAGACACTTCTGTTGTCGCAGTCTCATACCCTGTAAGCAGTGCAAAGAACCCAAATATAGAGCGGCCACCCATAATACATGCCGCCACAACAAATAATAATAGTAAAAAATTCCTTCTGTTTAGCTTCCTGTTATCCATAATTCCTCCATTTGCATTATTATCGCAATTATGGAGACAGATTTCAATAAATATTTTCGCAAACTTCATATTTTATTGTCACCCGCCTCCACTCACCCCTCAGGCACGCACTGGTCCGCAGGGGTTGGAACGATTCGTTAGAATTGCGTTAATTTATCAGGTGGTGTTTTTGGCTTAATGTTTGCGTCCATTCGCAGATGAACATTTCTGGCATTGTGTCCGCCTGTGGCATACGCCCTCAAGGATTGCTGCACTTAGTGGGAGTAAATGCCGCTATCTACAAAGCTTATTACGGTGTGCTAAATCAAACGTGCTCCGCTTGAACGTGCTTTAGCACACCGCCCTTATGTATATAGCGGCATTAACTCCCACACAGTTCGCAATATATCGGGCGTAGGTCACAGGCGGACATAATGACGGAAGTGTACAGATGTCGAATGAACACAAACAATAGAAAAAGCCAAAAGCACCACCTGCTAAATTAGCAATTCTTAACGTGTTCCAGACCCCTGTGGACCAGTGCATGCCTGAGGGGTGGGTGGAGGCGGGTGGCTTATTAATATAAAGTTTGTGTCTATATAAACTTACTCCGCCACTTAATTGCCTCATCCCTATACGCAATTGCCGTCTCCATAAGTTCATTATACTGTGCCTTTACACTTTCTATTGTTGCCTCAAGCTGGCTTATTGTCTGTATTGCCTGTCTGTTTTCCTGCATATATGTATTAAGCTGGTTTTCGTACTCTGATATTTTCTGTTCATTCTGCATCAGCATGTCTGTATCCTGACATTTAATGAATTTCCCATCTGATGTTATTTCGTAGAAACTGTCTACATACAAAAATGCTTTTCCCTGCATTCCAAACACTTCATACATATCAACATTTTCACAATCAACAGGAATATTAAGACTGTCACCTTCTTCCAGTGGGTAGACAGCTCGCAGCGACAGTCTGTCCGTAAGCGGGTTTGTCACCATATAAAACAGCATTAACCTGTCTTTATTTACTACAAGCTGTGGACAGTGCATATCTGGGTTCTCGCTGCTTTTCACACGAAAAAGTGCTTCGTTGTTCATCACATTTTTAACAAGAATATCTCCGTTCTGGTTCTGATATGCATAATATATTGTGTCTCCCAACACTACATCTGAAAGTCCGTCCAAAAAGTCTGACACAAGCATTATCGGGCGTTCTATACCGTCTATGTACGCCGTTCTCAAAAATATATATCGTGATATGCTATAGATTATAAGCCGTCTGTCACTGCCTGCTGTGTATACATTTGCCATAAAAGGACACTCCCGTTTTTATATTATTATATGGTCACGCGAATGTAGATAGAACATATAATGTAGTAAAGAAACGAAGAAGGAAAAGATAATGGCTAAATGTAAATGCAGCAAATGTGGTTCTACCCGCATTGTAAGCAATATTGTGCAGAACATGCCTAATGGCTGCTTTGATGTATGCACGAACCCGATATGCGGTTCCCCCGATGAACTCAGTATTCTTGCCCCTCTTATCTATGATGAGATAGGTATTAATCTGTGTACCACATTCGCTGTCGGCACAGATATTTCAACGACTTATCCAACAGCTACCAACGCATCAGTCAGTGTTATAGATATAGCCTACACTTATGGTGATGAAAATGTTGAAATCACCCAGATAGCCGGAAGGCCTAACTGCTACTCTGTGAAACTTGCCAACCTTACTGTAACATTTGCAATAACGCTTTATGATGAGTCATGCAGAGCATTAGCAACTCTTACCCCAACGGCAGTCTACCTTCCTAACTCAACTACTGCTGCAACTTATGATGAAGATACCAATCCGACATCTGTCACCCTTGAAATATTCGCTCCTTACGGAGTTTCCTACAACTCGAATAACGCAACTCCACCTGTTTATACGCCTGCACTTAACAGTATAGGTTTCTTGTCATCTGCCAATGTTGTAACCCAGGGACTCAACCTTTATGCAATACCTAAGCTTTTAGGTCTTGATACTACAGATGACGAGATTACTGTAGGTCTCACTCTCATCTTACAGAGCCTTTACTTCTGTGGATACCGCGTAACAAGTGCCGGCAGAATCTCAACGCCTAAGGGAAGCATTGTTTCCGGTGAAGAATCTGACTGCATCAAGTTTGTTTGCGGAAACCTCTTAGACAGAGCCATCAAGCCTCTCGATTTAAGTCCACCTTCATGCGAAGGTAACTTAAAAAAAGACTGCAAGAAGCCTTGCATGAATGACTGCACCGACACTCTTAATACTAACAGCACAGCCTGCCAGAGCGCATGTAATAATGGCAATAACAGCCAGACTTCCTCTGGTGCATGCACCGGACCTTGCAATGGCATATGCAGCAAGACTAACTAATAACCTCAATCTGTGGGAACAGACGCCTGCCTGGCGGCTGTTTCCATGTACATATTTTCTTCCTTTGGACTTCTGCGCGCCTTTCCTCCGCTTCAACGTCCAATCCACCGCTCTTTCTTGCTCCTTTTGGACTTCCTCCGTGTATTCCTCTGCTTTAACGTCCAATCTGCCACTCAATTTCTTCCCTTTTGGACTTTTGCTTGCCTTTCCTCTACTTCAACGTCCAATCCTAATCTATACGCTCACATTTTCTTCAATCGCAAATATTTTAATTGCTAATTTCCCTACTATGTGTGTATAATTAATGAAATATATTATATTGAACTGTTGTATACACAGTCGCAAAGTGAATATATTTAGCTGTGGATGCTCTTCGGAGCAGCCGGCACTTGGTAAACCGCAAGCGGCTTTTGAAGAAAGCCTAATTGCGGTGAACTTAGTGTCCGTTATAGCGACAAGAAGCGAAAGCGTGCTCCACAGCTAAATATATTCGCTTTGCAGCGTCCGTATACACC
>OHMF01000661.1_pt1 | contig 15191 bp, 11 predicted proteins | sample 1569181 | NCBI WGS metagenome assembly OHMF01 (sample SAMEA3879559, study PRJEB24766) | human gut metagenome | biome: human-associated habitat; feature: feces | place: USA | collected 1985/1987
TTTAGAGTCGGATAGTACTAATATTGCGGAAGTATATACTAAATATTTAATTCTCAATATAGAAATAGTTTCAAATGAAACCACTACCTTTGTGCCGTATTTACCAATATATGAATAATATGACTTATCATCATTTATCTGTCCTCGTACATCGACGGGCAGAGAAGTATGGCGACAAGGTGGCTCTGAAATACAGGGATTACGAAACGTCGCAGTGGATACCCATTACTTGGAATCAATTCTCACAGACAGTTCGACAAGTTGCGAATGCACTCGTAGAGTTAGGAGTGCAGGAGGAAGAAAACATAGGAATCTTTTCTCAGAATAAACCAGAATGTCTTTATGTAGATTTCGGGGCATTTGCTAATCGTGCGGTGACCATACCTCTGTATGCTACCAGTTCACCTGCACAAGCGCAGTACATTATCAATGATGCTCAGATACGTTATATCTTTGTAGGCGAGCAATTCCAGTATGATGCAGCTTTCAGTGTATTTGGCTTTTGCCAATCATTACAGCAATTGATCATTTTCGACCGTGCTGTAGTACGCGACCCTCGTGACATGACTTCTATTTATTTTGACGAATTCCTGGAAACAGGAAAAGGTTTGCCGAACAACGATATAGTGGAAGAACGTACTTCCCGTGCATCGGATGATGACCTTGCCAATATTCTTTATACATCCGGTACAACTGGTGAACCGAAGGGGGTGATGTTGCATCATTCTAACTATATGGAGGCCTTCCGTATCCATGATATCCGTCTGGTAGATATGAGTGACCAAGATGTGTCCATGAACTTCCTTCCTTTGACACATGTCTTCGAGAAAGCATGGACATATCTTTGTATCCATAAAGGTGTGCAGATTTGCATCAACCTCCGTCCGGTAGATATCCAGACTACTATTAAAGAAATCCGTCCGACATTGATGTGCAGTGTTCCCCGCTTCTGGGAAAAAGTATATGCCGGTGTGCAGGAGAAGATTGCTCAGGAAACGGGGTTGAAGAAAGCTATGATGCTAGATGCCATCAAGGTGGGTAAGATACATAACATCGATTATCTGCGTAAAGGTAAAACTCCGCCGTTGATGAATCAACTGAAATATAAATTCTACGAAAAGACGGTTTATGCTTTACTGAAAAAGACGATTGGTCTGACCGAATCGACTGCTACTGTTTCTTGTTTCCTTAACCAGGGTTATGAAATTGGTTCCGTAGGCACCGTGATGCCTGATGTAGAAGTGAAGATCGGTGACGAGAATGAAATACTTCTGCGTGGAAAGACTATCACGAAAGGCTATTATAAGAAGGCGGAAGCTACTGCCGCCACTATTGATAAAGATGGCTGGTTCCATACCGGTGATGCCGGTTACCTGAAAGGCGATCAGCTTTATCTGACTGAACGTATCAAGGACTTGTTCAAGACTTCCAATGGTAAGTATGTCAGTCCGCAAGCTTTAGAAACGAAACTGGCTATTGATCGTTATATCGATCAGATTGCCATTATTGCCGACCAGCGTAAATTTGTGTCTGCCCTTATTGTACCGGTCTATGGTTTTGTGAAAGATTATGCCAAGGAAAAAGGCATTGAATATAAGAATATGGAAGAACTTCTGCAACATCCCAAGATTATGGGTTTGTTCCGTGCCCGCATAGATACCTTACAGCAGCAGTTTGCCCACTATGAGCAAGTGAAACGTTTCACACTTTTGCCCGAACCTTTCAGTATGGAACGTGGCGAACTGACTAATACTTTGAAGTTGAAGCGTCCTATAGTTGCAAAGAATTACAAGGAAGTGATAGATAAGATGTACGAAGAATAAAACTTTGTTTTTTTGTTTATAACCGTCCGACCTGGGGTGAATCTTTTTCATTCCGGGCCGGACGGTCTGTTTTTTTATCTCCTTCTTCTGAACAGAAAGAAACTACCCCCTGCACTGCGAGAAACTAATCATCTGTATACTGCTGACTGGCAGTTTTTATGCTTCTTATTATTCTTACAACAGCTGTTGTAAGAAAAGAACACAGCTGTTATAAGAAAAGAATACAGCTGTTGTAAGAAACTAACATGACTGTGATAAGAATAATGAGATGCGAGAAAATAGTTAGTTTGTCGCAGTGGAGAGGTTAATTTGTCGCGGTGCCGGGGGAGAGTTCTCTTGTAGATAATGAAAGCCTCACTCTTAGGCGAGGGAGAGAAGGGTGATGCCGTAATCTGCTTAAAACCATGCAATAAAGCACCGGTTCTGCCAGCAGCTTTTCTTCATTAACTTTTATTAGCAAATAAATCATCCTTTTCCGATAGGGTTGCGGTTGTGCCCCCGGTTTTATATACGAGAGCTTGAAAGAAATCTGCAGAATAAAGACATTTGGATAAGCTTAAATATTAACCGTAACATACTAATAGCCTATGAAGCATACAAAGAAGAAATGAGAGGAACAGCCAATCAAACTGGCCGATCGGGATAACAGATTTCCGAGAATCTGTTTATTAACTTAACACATATTTAATCTAATATTTATTTTCCGAAAAACAGCTTATGAAAAAAAGAATTATGCTGACCTTGGTTTGCCTGCTGGCAGCCATCGGTTGGGTAGCAGCCCAAAATTCCCCCATTACCGGTATCGTTATTTCAGCTGAGGACAATGAACCGATTATCGGAGCTTCCGTATTGGTAAAAGGAAGCACTACCGGAGCCGTAACGGATTTAGACGGCAAATTCACTATTACAGATGCGCCCGCAGGTGCGAAAATCCTGCAAGTGTCTTTCGTAGGTATGATAACACAAGAAGTTCCCATCACTCCGGGGACGATAAGAGTCACATTAAAGAATGATGCCAAGCTGCTGGATGAAGTGGTGGTAACGGCATTGGGTATCGCAAAGAAAGAAAAATCACTGACGTACTCTACCCAGGTGGTAAACGGTGATGAACTGGCACGTGTGAAAGACCCCAATATGATGAATGCATTGGCCGGTAAGACGGCAGGTGTGCAGATTAATAAGAGTTCTTCCGGTTTGGGAGGTTCTTCTAAAGTGATTATTCGTGGTAACCGTTCTGTAAGCGGAAGTAACCAGCCGTTGTATGTAATAGACGGTGTACCGATGTCCAACACTTCTCCGGAACAGGCTTATTCGGCGATTGGCGGAACGGCAAATGCCGGAAATCGAGATGGAGGAGATGGTATCTCCAATCTGAATCCGGAGGATGTAGAAAGTATCAGTATCTTGAAAGGCGCCCCAGCAGCGGCTTTGTATGGAAGTTTGGCTGCCAATGGAGTAATCCTGATCACTACCAAAAAAGGAAATTCTACAGGGAAAAGAAGTATCCATTTCTCTACCGGACTTACTTTTGAAAAGGCTTTCAGCTTACCTCAGATGCAAAATAGCTATGGGGTGAGTGATGTGATAGATAGTTGGGGTGAAAAGGAAAGTTTGGAGGTGCATGATAATCTGAATGATTTTTTCCGTACCGGACTTACTTCCATGACTTCCGTATCCGTCAGTCACGGAAATGAAAATCTGCAAACTTATTTTTCTTATGCCAATACTACTGGACGGGGCATTATTGAAGGGAATAAATTAAAGAAGCATAACATCAATCTGCGTGAAACGGCTGCCATGTTCAACAAACGTCTGAAGTTGGATGGCAATGTCAATGTCATGAAACAAACGGTTGAGAATAAGCCCGTCTCAGGAGGTTTTTATATGAATCCGTTAGTAGGGCTTTACCGTTTTCCGCGTGGCGAAGATCTGTCTTATTATAAGGAGCATTTTGAAACTTATAATGAAGAGCGTAATTTGAATGTGCAGAATTGGCATACGTTTACCGAAGATTTTGAGCAGAATCCATATTGGATAGTGAATCGTATCCAAAGCAGGGAAACACGCACACGTGTCATTCTTGCTCTTTCCGTCACTTTCAAAGTGAATGGTTGGCTGACGATACAAGCACGTGGCAATATGGATTATTGGGCTGACAAATTGCGTCAGAAATTCTATGCTTCTACCGCAACAGCTTTATGCGGAGTGAACGGGCGTTATCTTGAGATGGACTATCAGGAAACGCAGATGTATGGTGACGTGATGGCTATGTTTAAGAAAACATGGGGTGATTTTACTCTGGATGCGGCTATTGGCGGCAGTATCAATGATAAGGTGGTGAACTCAACCCGTTACGACTCGAAGAATGCTTCTTTGAAATACGCCAATGTGTTTAATATTGCCAATATCGTGATGAACAGCTCTGCCAGTATTGATCAGAAGATAGATGCACACCGGCAGTTGCAATCATTTTTCGGTACGGCTCAGATAGGTTATAAGGAAAAGATATTTCTTGATTTGACAGCCCGTAATGACTGGTCGTCCACGTTATCCTATACCAAACATGAGAAATCAGGATTTGCTTATCCGTCCGTCGGTCTTTCCATATTGCTTGATAAATGGCTGAAATTGCCCGAATGGGTTTCTTTTGCAAAGTTACGCGGGGCTTACAGTAAAGTGGGAAATGATATCCCTCTGTACATCACAAATTCCACTTCGCACGTCAATGCCGGTGGTGAGGTACAGGCAAATGATGCTGCGCCTTTTAAAGAAATGGAACCGGAAATGACTCATGCTATGGAATTCGGAACGGAATGGAAGTTCTTCCGACACCGTTTGGGAATTAACCTGACTTATTATCGCACAAATACGTATAATCAGTTTTTCAAACTTCCTGCTCTCGCCGGTGATGAGTTTGCTTATCGGTATGTGAACGCTGGAAATATTCAAAACAAGGGATGGGAAATTACGCTGAATGCTACTCCGGTGTTAGCTTCTGACTTCACATGGAAGACGTCGCTCAACTTTTCTTCCAATAAGAATAAGATTGTGAAGTTGCATGATGACTTGAAGGAGTTCGTTTACGGACCTACAAGTTTTTCTTCAAGCTATGCTATGAAATTGGTGAAAGGCGGTTCTATCGGGGATATATATGGAAAAGCTTTTGTGCGCGATGATCAGGGAAGGATTGTTTATGGGACGGAAGGAGACCATAAAGGGCTGCCGTTGGTGGAAGGAGATGGTAATACGGTGAAAGTAGGAAATGCCAATCCGGTCTTTTTAATGGGATGGAATCATACGTTTTCTTACAAGGGATTCAGTTTTTACTTTTTGCTCGACTGGCGTTATGGTGGTAAAGTCCTTTCGCAAACGCAGGCGGAAATGGATCTTTATGGAGTGTCGGAAATAACTGCAGATGCTCGTGATAAAGGATATGTTGTGCTGGAAGGGGAACGGATAGACAATGTGAAAGGATTTTATAAGAATGTGGTAGGCGGACGTGCCGGAGTGACGGAATATTATATGTACGATGCCACTAATCTGCGTTTGCGTGAAGTGTCGCTGAGTTACAATTTCCCTAAGGAATGGATGCAGAAAACTAAAGTATTGAAGAATGTGCAACTTTCGTTTGTAGCCCGTAATCTGTGTTTCTTGTATAAGGAAGCACCTTTTGACCCGGATCTGGTACTTTCTACAGGAAATGATAATCAAGGTATCGAGGTGTTCGGAATGCCTACTACCCGTAGCCTGGGTTTTACGCTGAAATGTGAGTTTTAAAAGCTGAAAAGGGAAAATGAAGAAACGATACATATATTTATATTTGATAGGATGGTGGCTTTTTTGCGTAGCATGCACGGGTAACTTCCGCGATTATAATACCGATCTGTCCGGCATTACAAATGAAGATCTGAACATTGACGATAATGGTTATGGAATCCGTCTGGGGATTATTCAACAAGGCATTTATTTTAATTATGATTACGGAAAGGGGAAGAATTGGCCTTTCCAGTTGATACAGAATTTGAATGCGGATATGTTCAGTGGATATATGCATGATGCCAAACCTCTGAACGGTGGTTCCAATAATTCCGATTATAATATGCAGGATGGTTGGAACAGTGCGATGTGGACACATGTGTATTCGTATATTTTTCCACAGATATATCAGTCGGAGAATGCTACCCGTGATACTCATCCAGCCCTGTTCGGTATTACGAAAATATTGAAAGTGGAAGTAATGCATCGGGTAACGGATTACTATGGTCCTATTATTTACAGGCATTTTGCGAATGCGGAAAAGCATTATCAACCTGATACGCAGAAAGAGGTCTATTATGAATTCTTTAATGAACTGGATTCTGCCGTTGTCGCTCTTATCGGTTATATAGAAGAAAAACCGGAATCCAATGGGTTCGCCCGGTTTGACATTCTGCTGGATGGCAAGTATTCCTCTTGGGTGAAGTTTGCCAATTCTTTGCGCTTGCGTTTGGCTATGCGTCTTGCATCAATCGCTCCCGACAAGGCACGTTTGGAAATAGAGAAGATAAAGGAAAATGATTACGGTTTCTTTGAGAGAGGATCGGAAAAAGTTGCGGTTTCTACAAAATCGGGATATATTAATCCGTTGGGAGAACTTAATCTGGTGTGGAATGAAACGTATATGAATGCTTCAATGGAGTCTATACTTACGGGATACGATGATCCCCGACTCAAAGCCTATTTCGTTCCTTGTACGGATGAAAAGTTTAGGGGAGAGTATCGTGGCATTCGTCAGGGAACTTGTTTTGCACATAATCATTATGCAGGGCTGTCCCGATTGTCGGTCACACAGGCTACGGACGCACCTCTGATGACGGCTTCTGAAGTCTGGTTTTTACGTGCTGAGGCCGCTTTACGCGGTTGGACAGACGAAAATGAAGAAAACTGCTATCGGAACGGAGTGATGACTTCTTTCGAACAATGGGGTGTCTATGGAGTAGAAGATTACTTGAAGAGCGAACGGATAGCTTCGAATTTTGTAGACACTTATGAAACGGAGAATAATGTGGAAGCTCGTTGTAAGGTATCACCAAAATGGAATCCGTCGGATGATAAGGAGAAAAAGCTGGAGAAGATTATTACCCAAAAGTGGATTGCCATGTTTCCCGAAGGCTGTGAAGCTTGGGCTGAACAACGACGTACGGGATATCCCCGCTTGTTTCCCGTACGTTTCAATCATAGCAGGAACGGATGTATAGATTCGGAGACGATGGTACGCCGACTTCACTTTCCCGGTACTTTGCAAACAGAAGATCCGGAGCAATATTCTGCCCTTGTGAAAGCTTTGGATGGAGAAGATCACGAAGGTACATACCTATGGTGGGACACGGGAAATAATAGTTTGGAGTAAAAAATCTGTGTAAGTAATGTGTGTATATGTGCAGGTTTAACTAATTTTGCGCTTTCATTAAAAAACACATTTATTCATGAAACAGATTATTGCTGCTTTTTTCCTTTGTATGTTGCTTTGGCCCGTGTCGGGATTGCGGGCTCAAAACATACAGTTGCATTATGATTTCGGACGTTCCCTGTATGATAAAGATTTAAAAGGTCGTCCTTTGCTGACTTCTACTGTAGAGAAATTCCATCCCGATGCTTGGGGAAGTACCTATTTCTTTGTTGATATGGATTATACTTCCGATGGGGTAGCTTCCGCTTATTGGGAGATTGCCCGTGAGTTGAAATTCTGGAAAGCTCCTTTTTCCGCACATCTCGAATATAACGGTGGTTTGGCAAAAGGATTTTCTTACAATAATGCTTATCTGGCCGGTGCTACCTATACTTATAACAATGCTTCTTTCTCAAAAGGTTTCACTGTGAGTGCCATGTATAAGTACATTCAGAAGCATAAATCACCTAACAATTTCCAATTGACAGGTACTTGGTACATTAATTTTTGCCATAACTTGCTGACTTTCTCCGGGTTTGCCGACTGGTGGCGTGAGGAAACGGATTATGGGAAAACGATCTTCCTTACCGAACCACAGTTTTGGGTAAACCTGAACCGTATTAAAGGAGTAAATAAAAATTTCAACTTAAGTATAGGCTCGGAAGTGGAATTAAGTAATAACTTCGGTAATCGTGATGGCTTTTATGCAATCCCGACACTAGCCCTAAAATGGACATTGAATTAAATGAAAACAGATTTAATCTACGGTGTTGAAGACCGTCCTCCTTTTAAAGATGCGCTGTTTGCCGCTTTGCAACATCTGTTGGCTATCTTTGTTGCCATCATTACACCGCCACTTATCATTGCGAGTGCTTTGAAACTGGATGTGGAGAAGACGAGTTTTCTGGTCTCTATGTCTCTCTTTGCTTCAGGAGTATCAACTTTCATTCAATGTCGCCGTTTCGGAACGATAGGAGCAGGGCTGCTCTGTATTCAGGGAACCAGTTTCTCTTTTATTGGGCCTATCATTGCCACAGGGCTTGTCGGTGGATTACCTCTAATTTTCGGTTCCTGTATGGCTGCCGCGCCCATCGAGATGATTGTCAGCCGTACTTTTAAGTACTTGCGTAATATCATCACTCCGTTAGTATCCGGTATTGTTGTGCTACTTATCGGATTGAGCCTGATAAAAGTCGGGATCGTGTCTTGCGGAGGCGGATATTCTGCTATGGATAACGGAACCTTTGCAACTTGGGAAAATCTATCTATTGCTGCACTGGTGCTTTTAAGTGTATTGTTTTTCAATCGTTGCGGAAATAAATACCTGCGCATGAGTTCCATTGTTCTTGGGCTTTGTCTTGGTTATGGTTTGGCTTTTGTCTTAGGGAAAGTTGATATGAGCTCTCTGAATGTAGGAATGCTGATGAGTTTCAATATTCCTCAACCTTTTAAATATGGCGTTGACTTCAATGTTTCTTCTTTTATAGCTATTGGGCTGGTTTACTTGATTACGGCTATTGAAGCGACGGGCGACGTGACTGCCAATTCTATGATATCCGGTCTTCCGATTGAAGGTGATTCTTATCTGAAACGAGTTTCAGGTGGAGTAATGGCAGACGGATTCAACTCTTTCCTTGCCGGAGTTTTTAACTCCTTCCCAAACTCTATTTTTGCGCAGAACAACGGCATTATTCAACTGACTGGAGTAGCCAGTCGCTATGTGGGTTATTATATTGCTGCAATGCTTGTACTTTTGGGCTTGTTCCCTATTGTAGGGGCTGTTTTTTCACTAATGCCCGATCCTGTACTGGGTGGCGCAACCTTGCTGATGTTCGGTACGGTAGCCGCCGCAGGTATCCGCATTGTCTCTTCTCAGGAAATCGGTCGTAAAGAAACGTTGGTATTAGCAGTCAGCCTTTCTCTTGGCTTGGGAGTGGAATTAATGCCGGACGTACTGCAACAAGCCCCCGAAGCGATTCGAAGTATCTTTTCATCGGGAATCACTACCGGAGGCCTGACTGCAATTATTGCCAATATAGTAATACGTGTAAAAGAAGAGAAAGATTAATCTTCAATACTCAGATTACTCATTTTGTCAGTTATATGGAAGGGGAAATCCGGATATTCGTAGAGACTGAAACGAGTTTCGGTTTCCCCTTTGGTGTAGTTCCATATCGAAGCATAATCTTCCGGGTCTTCTCCCATTTTAGCCAATTGGCGCAGATAAGCGGCCAACGATTTGTTCTCTACAATATAAATTTGTCCCATCCGGTCAATAATCGGACTGTGGCGGCGCGTTCCGTCATGTTCAAAACATAGGATGCGTTTCCCTTCTTCTGTAAGTCCCACTAATTGGAAAGTCATACTTTTGCCGATGGCTGGTAAATTCAGTACACTGCGATCTGTAGCAAGGAAAGGTAAGTGATGTTTTCTCATGAACCGCCTTAACTGTTTGGCAACCTCTTCTTTTTCTTTCATATCTTTTTCTGCTCCCGTCTTCGTTTCCAATATCTTATATAATTCTTCTGCCTGTTCCGGTGTCATTCTGCCATATATTTTTTCCTCCTGCTGTTCCTGCATTGAACGGCTGTTGGGTGCGAACACCGCATAATTTTCATTAAAGCCCTTCACGGAAAAAGTATAGTAACACATCACTCCCAATGAATTAAGCACTTGTCGGAGCCGTGTTGTATGTCCTCGTCGCGAAGCTGCCACTGTGTACACCAATTGGTTCGTGATGATCCATCCAGCGGAAAGTATCTTCCGAATAGCCTCTTTAGCTTCCGGAGTCACCTCCAATGGGGTCTGGAAATGGGTCTGGATAATAAACTGTTTCACACCGGCTGCCGAAGCCTTTTCTTTGAATTCCCGCAATATCTCCACTAACTCGTCATTAATGCGCATCGGTAAATAGGCTGGTAAACGGGAACCTAACCTTACCCGTTGCAGTTCTGCATATTTTTCACCCTCCGGACGGTCAAGGTTCGCTTTCTGTTTGCGTACGGCCATTCGATATACTGCATCCAGAATGTGTTGAAGTGTCTTATTCTGACTCATCAGCGCATCTCCTCCGGTGATAAGAATATCCCGCAATTGCGTATCTTCTTCAAAATAAGTCATCAAGCGTCGTAATTTGCGTTCCCATGACTCTTTCGGTCGTAACGTTTCAAACTCAAAATTCAACCGTTCGCTCTGAAAATCATACATCCGTTGACAAGAAGCGCAAAGTCCTCCGCACGCTCTTCCCATCGTATCAGGAATAAGAATAGCAACTTCCGGATAACGTCGATGAATATTATGTCCATCCGGTAATAGCCATCCTGCTGCATTCGGTTTTTCCGCCTCTACAATATCTTCTTTCTCCCATGCGCGGATATTTCCATAAGTTTCTACCAGTCGTGGTGAGTAAAGAATATAGCTCCGGATCGCTTCATCATTATATCCATATCCCGTAACATTGAGTAATGACAGGTAATAAGGAGTGGCAAAAAACGGCATCCTTTTCTTTCGGGCACGATGAAGCAAATACATTGTTTCTGACGAAAGTGAATTTCCTAGAAAACGGTTCAACTCTCCCGGACTCTTAACAGCCATTGCCAAATGAAAGCGAAAGTCATTCCACCATTCACTCACCAGTCTGTATTTCTCTTCATAACTCATCCCTTCTTCAAAATGAAAACGTGCCGAAGGTTTCGACTTTCTGTTTTCAATCTTTTGAATCAGTAAATGCAACATCCGCTCCTTATTCTCATCCCGCACTTCCCGTACCTCTTCATCTAATCCTGTTTCCCAACGGTCATTCCGGTTTTTGATACGTTGCGGAGACGGTAAAGGTATTACATCCCCTTTCAATCGTTTGAACATTTGAAAGAGTTCTATGAATAAGTCTGTCGGTAATTCCATGTTTTCTAATGTTCCCGTCAGAAATTCATAAAGCAACCGTATTGTCTTTATTGACATATCCTGTCCCGTAGACAGTTCATGGACATCCTGTCCATCATAATGGAGTAAAAGTCGAATTTGCTCCCTAGCCTCTTTCGCAGTCTTATTCTCCATTCTGCAAGTCTCCAGAAATCGTTGCATTTTTAGCTTAAACTCCTCAACAGAAGAGCTTTTATCAGCCATCTCCACCACTTCCGGAATTTCTTGATTATAGATTTGTTTCAATTGTGAAAAAGTAAGTGTAAGCATTTTCTTTTGTTTCATAAGCGATCTATTTCTTTTTGTAGGTTCATAAATAAGGATGATGCGTCAATTTTCATAGAGCCTATAAAGATAACAAAAAAAGCGGAGGTAGAAAACCTCCGCTTTGCTATTCGTGCTATTCTTTACGATTCTTTTTTGTTTAATAACATTCCGCTTTTCATTTTGCTTTCGCTTCTTCGTCCTTATGTTTCGGCTCTTTTTTAGCCAGTAAAACAATGTTGTATACGTACTCTGACATCCATTGTTCCGAAAATCCGAGACGTTCTTTGTACTGGCGTACTGCGGCAGCCGTTTTGTGTACGTCATCAGCTTTCCATACTGTTTTGGTACATACATCGTGCACAGTTTTTTCTGTCATGGAGCGCAAGGCTTTTTTGAATATCGCCGGCATACGGAACTTCCATTGCATCAGGTTACCCATCAGCATCATCAGGTCACTTGAGAATCCCTGGTACATGAAAAGATATGCCTGTACATCATTTTGTGTGCGGCAGTTTTTCTTGATAGAGGTGTCTATCTCTTTAAAAAACGATTCACTGATGCCGTAATCCTGCATCAACATCTTGCGGGAAGCTGATTTCTCGGCAAGTCCTAATTTGCCACCTTGTGTGGCTACTTTGAATAAACGTTTGAAGTTGGCTACATCCGGCAGGAAGCGGATATTTGTGATACCAAGGTTAGTGGCGATAACTGACTGGAAATAGACCCGGGTCAGAGAAATGAAATCTTCTACATTGCCGACTTTTGTTTCATCGGATTTTTTCTTGAATAAACCAAATAAGCCCATTGTTGTATTTACAATTTTATTATTTACAATTTACTAATTGAACGTGTGTGATTGCTTTGTTGCATACCAACCAAGCTGATATTTCGTGTGCAAAGGTACAAAAAACAGTTGGGTTTCACCAACATTCCAAGTCCTTTTCAATATCCGGCATTGTCTCTTTTCTGAAAACAGGATTCTGAATGCCGACTTTCTTCTGCGATGAGCCGAAAAGTACCATCATTGTTTAGCATAAAGTCTCTAATGTAATTGCGATCATTCACTTTTCATCCGGAAGTAGAATTTATGATTTTCGAATACAGGTTCTGCAATACCATAACGAACGAATTTGGCAAGCAGATGTTCGGCGGCACGGCGTGAGATTCCTGTCTGACGACAATAACGGTTGAGTGATAGTAGAGTACCGTGTTCCAGTTGATCGAGCAAAAGCTGTTCACGTTCAGTGTAACGGATTAGTTCGCCACGGGGATTGTCGTTCTGTTGCCACACGCGGAGATGTATAGGTGTCGCCAATATGTTTTCGTCCTTGATACGGAGATAGGCGAGCGGTTTTCCGGTTTCGTCTTTGGCATACACCGGTTTGTGAAGGGTCTCTTCGATAGTGACTACCAATACCTGTCGTCCTTCTACTATGTATGTTTGCATTGTATATTCCACTTCGGGTACACAATAAAGTTGTGCGGCCGCCTCAATCATATATTTTTCCTCTTCGGAACGTACGCCTGCTATTTTTCCATTGTCTTTCACGCCAATAAGCAATCTTCCTCCGTCGGTGTTGGCAAAAGCGGACAAGGTTTTGGCTATCTTGCGTGCATCGGAAATTTCAAATTTGAAGTCCTGTTGTTGATGCTCTCCTTCAGCAATCAAAGTATGTATATAATCGGTATCTGTAAGTGGTTTCATGGCTACAAAGGTAGGTAAAAATGGCGAAAAGACCTTTTTTTGCATTATTTTCAAAGAATATTTCAAAAAAAAGATTGTTTTTATGCGTTTATTTCGGGAAACAGTGTATTTTTGCGGCACATTATTAACGAAAAAAATAAAAGGATTATGAAAGAATTGGTAGAAAAGGTAGCAGCTCTTTATGCTGACTTCTCAAAAGATGCTAACGCTCAGATTGAAAATGGTAACAAAGCAGCAGGAACTCGCGCTCGTAAGGCTTCTTTGGAAATCGAAAAAGCTATGAAGGAATTCCGCAAAGCATCTTTGGAAGCTTCTAAGAAGTAAGAAAAAAAGCATATTTGATGCTGCGAAAGACTGCCACTACTGGCGGTCTTTTTTGTTTTTGAAAAGTATTATTGCTACTTTTGACGCAGGTATTATGGATGAAAACGTTCTCAATAAACTGAAGATACTGGCAGAGTCGGCAAAGTATGACGTCTCTTGCTCCTCCAGTGGTACGGTGCGCTCCGGCAAGGCAGGTATGCTGGGGAACACTGTGGGTGGCTGGGGCATCTGCCATAGTTTTGCCGAGGACGGCCGTTGTATCTCCCTGCTCAAAGTGATGCTTACCAATTATTGCATCTACGACTGCGCCTACTGCATCAACCGCCGCAGCAACGACCTGCCGCGTGCCACGCTGTCGGTGGCCGAGCTTGTAGACCTCACCATGGAGTTCTATCGCCGCAACTATATCGAAGGGCTTTTCCTGAGCAGTGGGGTGGTGCGTAATCCCGATTACACGATGGAACGCCTGGTGCGCGTTGCCAAGGACCTCCGCACTATCCATCGTTTCAACGGATATATCCATCTGAAGAGCATTCCCGGTGCCAGCCGCGAACTGGTGAATGAGGCAGGGCTTTATGCCGACCGTCTCAGCGTCAATGTCGAGATACCGAAGGAGGAGAACCTGAAACTGCTTGCCCCGGAGAAAGACCATAAGAGTGTATATGCGCCTATGCGCTACATCCAGCAGGGAGTCCTTGAAAGTTCGGAAGAACGCAAGAAACACCGCCACGCTCCTCGTTTCGCTCCTGCAGGACAAAGCACACAGATGATAGTAGGCGCTACCGCCGAGACGGACAAGGATATTCTGTATCTTTCGTCGGCCCTCTACAAGGGACCTACGATGCGGCGTGTCTACTATTCGGGCTATATTTCCGTCAATACCTACGATAAGCGCCTGCCGGCATTGAAACAGCCCCCTTTGGTGCGCGAAAACCGCCTTTACCAAGCCGACTGGCTGATGCGCTTCTATCAGTTCAAGGTGGAGGAAATAGTGGATGATGCCTACCCGGACCTTGATTTGGAGGTTGACCCCAAGCTGTCCTGGGCTTTGCGCCATCCCGAGCAGTTTCCAATCGATGTGAACAAGGTGGATTATGAGATGTTGCTCCGCGTGCCGGGCATCGGCGTGAAGTCGGCACGGCTGATAGTGGCTTCTCGACGTTTCTCCAAGATAGGTTTCTACCAGTTGAAGAAGATAGGGGTGGTGATGAAGAAGGCGCAGTATTTCATTACCTGCTGCGAGTTGCCGATGCGCACGGTCAATGAGCTGACTCCGCAAGGGGTACGCAGTCTGCTGTTGCCCAAACCGAACAAGAAAAAAGTGGATGAGAGGCAGTTGATGCTTGATTTTGGCGAATGAATATCTTTTTATACGATAAGACTTTTGAGGGATTGCTGACTTCTGTTTTTGAAGCCTACTCCCGCCGCACTTTCCCCGATGCACTGTTGTTGGAAGGAGAGCCTCTTCCATTGTTCTACGATGAAATATTTACAGTGATAACCGATGAGGAGAAGTCCGGTCGCGTCTGGCGCGGATTGCAGAAGAAGCTGTCGTCTGCGGCACTTGCCTGCCTCGCCCAATGCTGGCTGGCAGAGGAACCGGAAACTCCCATGCTGCTGTTCCGCTATATCCGCAAGGCGATAGATGCTCCTCGCTCCATTGAAACGAACTTTGCCGACCCTGATGTGCTGGAGTTCTCCCGTATGTGGAAGCGGGTGGATT
>OHMF01000667.1_pt1 | contig 15110 bp, 4 predicted proteins | sample 1569181 | NCBI WGS metagenome assembly OHMF01 (sample SAMEA3879559, study PRJEB24766) | human gut metagenome | biome: human-associated habitat; feature: feces | place: USA | collected 1985/1987
TGACCGTATCCCATTCATCTCCCTCAAGAAAATCTCCTGCATAATGCCAGATTTCCCCAATGATCAGCAGCTCCTTTTTTACTGCCTTAACAGCCTTTCTAAAGCGCTTCCAGAAGAAATGACTGATTTCGTCACCTACATCCATTCTCCATCCATCGATATCGCATTCCTTAATCCAATAACATGCAACATCTGTAACGAATTTTTCCACCTCCGGATTTTTCAGATTTAACTTTGGCATTCCATCATAATAACCAAAACATTTGAAGTTAGGAGCTTCTCCCTTTTCACCCTTCAGCGGAAATCTCTCGATAAAATACCAGTCCAGATATCTGGATTTTTCTTCTTTTTCTATGATATCTTTAAATGCAAAAAAATCTCTTCCTGTATGGTTGAATACTGCATCCATCACAATTTTCATTCCATACGCATGCGCTTTTTGCACCAGTTTCTTAAGATCCTCTGTTGTTCCGAAGGAAGGATCTATCTGATAATAATCAGTGGTATCATATTTATGGCTGGAATCCGATTTAAAAATAGGTGTTAAATACACAACATCTATTCCCAGCTTCTGAATATGATCCAAATGATCCATAATTCCTCTGAGATCGCCATGCAGATTATCCTTAGATGTAATGGGTGCTTTATACCACAGTTCCTTGTCTATTGGCTGTGACGCTGCAAAACGAGATGGAAAAATCTGGTACACGACCTTATTTGCTGCCCACTCCGGCACCTCAAACATTTCTTCCTCACGAAGGTTTTGCGGACAGTCGAACATTCTGTCCCTGTTTGTAATACATTCCCTGCTAAACTCATAGTTGCCGTAATATACCTTTTCTCCCTGCATATCCGTAAATTCAAAATAATAGCGGAGACATATCAAGTGCATCTGAAGCTGTGCCTCATAATAGTCATGAAACTGTGATGTAGCAACCTTCTTCATCGGAATCGTCTTTCGCGTATCCCTCCATTCCAGTGGTATGTACTTATCCTCATAATGAAGCATGATCTCTTTTATATCATCTTTTTTTACCTGCACACGTATCACGAATAAATCCTTATCGATTGCATAGCAGAATCTTTTATCCATATCATGAAGAATTGCTGAATATTCCATAATTTTTTCCTTTCTATAGCTCGAAAAAAGCGTTTTTTCCTTCTTGATTATAATTCCTTTTTATTATGCTGCACAAGTCACAAAACGATAAAAAGGTCACCGTTTCTGCCTGTTCTGTTGGGGCAACGGAGCTGTAATAGATTTTTTCTTCTTCAACTGTAAAAGGTGGGCGCTTACGCTCCCACCTTCACACTTTTATTCAATTACTATGTCAGATACTTATTCTTCTGAACCACTCTTTTTCCTTACATAGAATATGGCTCCAATAACAATCAGCATAATACAGATACGCCCTGATTCTTTCTCATCTTGTCTATATAATTATATTCTGTATCTCCCTCACAGAATACTGCAAACCTCTTCTGGAGGACTCTTGTTTTTCTACTCAAATGCCGTACCTCCCAATATTCCCTTCATATAAAACTCATATATCTTAGTGTTTTCATACCTCACTTCCGGAAAATCCGCCAAAGAATACAATTCTGATGTCAGTTCATCTTTACTTTTTGTAATAAAATAAATCTGTTCTTTCATGTATGTCTTCAAATTTAGGTGTAATACATTATGTGTAGAAAATACAAACTGCCCTCTGTGCTCCATACCGTTAATATACGCAATAACACGGTCTGACAAGATTGGATTAAGAACCCGGTCCATCTCATCTGCAAATACCACTTTATTTTCATATACCACGCGAAATATCTGTACAGCCCATGCAAAAAATTCTCTGACACCGGTTGAATCCTGTGATAATTCTCTCTTAAACTGCTTTCCCTGTGCATTCTTACGAATTACCAGAGTTTTAGAATAAGGCTTCTCATCATCCACTTCAATTCCGCAAATGCTGTAATCTACCATCTTAAAAATTTCTACATATCTTAGATCTTTCATAATTTCAAGATCCCGTTCCTGCCTGACAATGCTGTCTATATTGTCAGAGGGGATATTACCCGGATATAGGACATTTAACATCCATTCAACAGTTGCTGACGCATCCTTATTTCCGAGAAGAGCCAGTTTAACTACAAATAATCCGTTACTATTATTGCTATTCTTAAGAGCAGCTGTCACTTCCCTGGCTGTTCCTCTTCGTAATGTATATATGTTCTCCTGATCCCGTAAAATATCAAACACTACATGCTCAGCTGATTTCCGCTGGCTGCTTCTGATAAGTTTTTCGCTATAGATTCCTTTTGTATCAACAATAGTTTCATACTCATAAATATAATGATTCCCCGCTAAGAATACTACATTAAATTTCTGTTTGGGATTATTACACTCCATCAAAGTATCTGCGTTAATATATGAATTAACAGACTGCACTTTCATGTTTGTATCAAACAATGATTTCAGATATTTTAATCCATTTATAAAGTTGGACTTACCACCTGCGTTCTCACCTACGATAACTGCCGTTTTCAGCAAGTCGTATCCTGTTTCTGTTGTAATATAGTTATCCGGAAAGCGCTTCTTTACTTTCCCGCCTGGTGCTTCTAATGAAAACTCACACTCTTCCTTGAACGAACAAAAATTGTCAAACATATATCTTATGAGCATACTTCCACCGCCTTTCAATAATCATTATATACTAAAAAGATCCGATGTAAACCAGTTTTTTGTTTTACATCGGATCTTTTTATAGATATCATGTTAAAAAGTGAGCACCAAATATTAAATACATACTTTTAGCTGTTTTTTGTTGATTTTGCTCTTTCTATTAAATCGTGCAACTCCTATGAAATCATCATTATTCTTCTTCTGAACCACTCTTTTTTCTTACATAGAATACGGCTCCAATAACAATCAGCATAATACAGATACCTATAATAATGATTATCGTATTATTCCATGTATATTTTGAAGTGCTGTCATCTGTCTTAGACGCAGGAATGGTTTCATCAGATTTGTTGTCTGCCTGACCGTTATCACTCATAATCCTGGTATCAACAACAATCGTGTAATCTGATGCATGGGTAAATACAAGTTCCGCATTTCCATCCGGATCAATCTGTCCGGCACTGATAAATTCCAGTTCTCCGGTCTGTTCATTGTAGTAGAACAGGTTCGCATACAGTCCTGCATTCTTTGATTCCATGTTGACGGTCAGTGTGGCTGTAAATCCAAACTCTCCGTCATAAGCAAGAGTCAGATTCAAGGAAGAATGTTCCCCGGTCACGTTATTGATCACATCCACAGGAATGGATTTTCCTGCATCGGCTCCGACTGTCACATCAAAATCAATATCTCCGGCTGCATCAGTAATATCCTGTCCATTGATTTTCCAGGAAAGACCATTTCCCATGTCAAGAACAAGTGTTGTATCTTTGCCCTTGATACTGTCAATTACATCTTTCGGTACTACCGTCGTTCCGTTCATTGCAACCGTTACCGTATCGCCTGCCTTAGCTTCTTCAAGCTGTGGCTTGATCACATCCCAGCCTTCCTTGCCGCTGTCATCCTTGATGTATGGCTTAATTGAAGTACCATTGTCCTTACCATTATCCGTATCAGGCTGTGGCTTCTGATTCTGATTACCATTGTGTGTGCCAGACTGCGGTTTCTGGTTTTGGCTGCCATTATCCTTGCTGCTGTCATCGGACTTAATCTTAGTGATCGGCTGTGTGTAACTGTGTCCGCACTTGGAGCAGGTGTAGGTCATGATGCCTTCCTCTGTTGTCGTTGCAGCCTTCGTCACTTTTGATACATAGCTGTGTCCTGTTGCCGGCATATTCTCCGTGTAGCTGTCTCCACAAGAACAGGTATACGTCCTTACCCCTGCTTCTGTACAGGTTGCCTCTTTCGTAATGCTTCCCGTATAGTTGTGAGTGTGCTTTTCCTCCGGCAGCTTCGCAATACTCTCTGTGTAGCTGCTGTTGCATCTGGTGCAGGTGTAGGTCCTGACTCCTTCCTCGGTTGTCGTTGGCTGCTTTGTTACGGTTGCTTTATAATCATGTCCCAATGCTGCCAGCTCTTTTCCGGTACTCAGAAGTTTATCACAGTCCGTACAATAGGTATCTCCTGCGTATCCGGTCTGCGTACAGGTTGCTTCCTTTCGGTTCTTCACGGTTGTATGCACATGGTTCGTGGCATCCACTTCACCAAAGGTTTCACTACAAACACTGCATACTGCTTTTGATACACAGGTAGCCGGTGTTCCGACCTTGTGCGGTTTTTTCTCGATTGTTGTACCGGAGGCAAGTTTTTCACCACAATCCTTACAGTAAGTATCTCCGGTATAGCCCTTCTCTTTGCAGGTTGCTTCCCGCTGATTCCGTATTTCAGTATGTGTGTGATCACATTCGCTTCTTGTAATCGTAATGCTTACACTTTCTGTCTCGTAGTTGCCCTTGTCAGTTCCTGTATAAAATGCATTCGCTGTCACTGCCACACCATCTGCAAGCGCCGTGTCCCTATCTGCTTCCTGCCAGCTCCAGCCATCCGGAAGCGTAATATCGCCAACCTTCTTTGTGCTGTGCGCCGGAGCCATTGCATTTTCCGGCATGTTTGGAGCTTTCGCTGCCTTTGCTATCGTAAATACGGCCGGATTACTTGTAAGTCCTGCATAGTTATCTGTTTCTGCAACATAAGCCTTTACCGCATAGGTTCCTGCATTTACAGGTATGGCATCTGTATATGCGGAATCGGCTGCAGGTGCATTACCATCTGAATCGGCTTTTGCATACTTATAAGTTACTGTACCGAATTTTGCTGTTGCATTTGGTTCTGGTGTCTCATCCTTCGCATAAGTATAATCAGAACAGCTAAGTTCTGTAGTAAAGCTATTAGCTGCCTGTTTTACTGTAAGAATACCACTCTTGCCATCTGAACCGTTTCCAATAAAGGATACTTCATAATTGGCACTATCTGATGAGCCTGTAATTGCATAGGTTCCAACATCTGAATTGTCTTTCGCAGTAGTTGATAAGCTGACACCAAGTGCTTCTTCGGTATCACCTGCTACCAAAACATTGTCTAAGTAGGCATCACCTGAGGCAAGACTCCATGTAAGTGCAGGGTTTGTCTCTCCATAGAATTTTTCTTTATCAGCAATCACTACGGTAATCTGCTTCTTGGAAACTTCCGGTGTCACTTCACAGGTCACAGAATCATAAGTATCTGCATCACTTCCTGTCGGTGTAAAGACAAGCGAGTATTTCTCACTTGTGCCGACTGTTGGAAGCTTATCTGCATCCTCAGCTGCCAGAGTCCATGTACCCTCAACCTTCGTGTCACTGTTTCGTCCTGCTGTCACAACTGCCTTTGTCATATCTGCCTTTTCAAACATGGCAGATACCGTATTACCATAAGTACCGGAAAGAACCGGTGCAGTCTTTACATACGGAGTCGGCTTTGCAGTGGTAAATTCAATAGCAGGCTCCGTTAATGCCGTTATATTGCCTGCCTTGTCAATGGCTGCTATCCAGACTGCAGTTTTCTTACTTGGATACAATGGAAAATAAACGTCCGGCTTTCCAAAATTACCTATTTCAATTTTATTATCACCTTTTGTTCCTGTCGTTTTGAAGATTTTAGGTGTCCAACTCGCAACAAAGTTTTGGTTAGCATTACTCTCCTTAAGTCCCTCCTTACGAACTTCCCATTGTCCACAATAAAGATTTTCGTCCGGTTTAAAATTCCACCCATTGCGGGGTGCCCATTTTCCATCGTTTTCGACAGCGAACTGTGGGTACTTTGGCTCACCTTTCATATAATTTTCAATATCTCTTTTGCAGTCGTCGTAGGTGTAGTCAGTAACCCCGTCAAATACTCCTTCGGATACAAAGAACCACATCAGCGTTGCATCCTCGCTTAAATTAACCTTGAGTATCGCCTCTGTATCCTTCAGGGTACCGTCTTCTTTCTTCGGCTCAGTTACTGTCACGACAGGAGCGCTCGCATCCTGTACCAGTCCTTCGGTACAGATATAATCGCTCTGATTTCCTGCGTTATCCATCGCATAAGCATAGACTACATAGCTACCATCCTCGCCTAATGCGCCATGAATGATTGCACTGTCCGACAGCCAGTTTCCTGCATCTACCTGCGTAAATTTACCATCGGCTGCCAGAGTGTCCAGTTCTGCTTTGGTCTTTCCCGTTGCCGAAGCAGTGTCTGTGATCTGGTCAATATAATAGTAATACTTAGATACCCCACTTACCTTATTCACGCCCTCTTTTGCATCGTTTGCATGAATCTTAATATCCAGTGTTGTATCATTGTAGAGGTGTCCGAAGCTGATCTTATTTAAAAGTGTTCTCCACCAGTTATCTTTGATCTGGATGCCATAACCATCTTCCTTGCCATCTGCATCTGCCCAGGTCGGTGCGGTGGTATCAATGTTTATCGTAATCTCTACAGGAACAATAGATTGATTCCATGGGTCTTTTCCATATAAAGTTACGGTATGCGTGCCTTCTTCCTTAAAGGTATAACCCGGATTTTTGCCTGCAACCGCATCTTCCAGGCTTGCATAAAACACAACTTCATCGCTTACAATGGCATATTTTCCTTTCGCGGTCCGATATACTATATTTTTCCAGTCAGATACTGGATTGTCTGATGTTACATCATTTTCCGTAAACGTAGCAGGTATGCCGTTTTTCCACCAGTTGGAATCCTCATTGTACCAACAATTCTTGGATACCGTGGTCTGTGCCAGAGTAAACGCATGGGCAATGTCAAAGTATCTGACGAGCTCACCCTTATAATTGCCAATTCCGGTAAAGGTAATCTTTCCATCTCTTTTACCGTTTGTCACCTCCGTATTATTCTCAGCACTTACGGTGAAATCTTTGTCTTTGTCCAGAACTCCCTGGTCATTTCCCGGCTCATTTTTCCGGTTTGAATCTGTGATTCCTCTATCCCAGTTTTCAGGAATGATCGGCATACCGGTGTAATATACCGTGATACCTATATCATCCAGATGGATCACGGAATCTGTTAAACTTCTCGGCTCAATGGTCGCTTTCACGTCAATAGGGAGAGAAGCACACATATTTTTTCTAGCTTCATGTATAGAAACATAAATTGTATAGTTTCCGGCATTGGTTATCATATGATTCTCTGTAACCGGATCATTTATTTGTTTATAACCTTGAGAAACTCCATTTTCATAATACATAAGTACAAAATAATAGGTAAAATTGCTGGCAAATCCATCCGTTTCCATTGTTTTTCCAGTACAGGGTACGATCAGCCCATCAGCAACCGGAATCATTGTCTGGCTATCAACAGCGTCTGCCTTAAGTCTGACGGTTCCATACTGAACAGCTCCATGGGCTTTCCCATCATAGGTTCCCTGATAGCCACTAAAGCCTTCTCCCACAACTTCACCATATCCAATCGTGAAATAGTGCTCAATCGTGCCGTAATAGCTGCCCTGTCCGGTGATCGTAACTTTCGGTGCTTCATCAGCCTTGAAATCGCTTCCACCTTCTTCATTCCTGTAGCAGTCTATATTATTGGCATAGACCACATAATAATTTGCTTTGGAAATGTCTGCATTTGCAGGGTCTGTGGAATCCTGTGCCAATTCTCTGCCTGATTTATATGAGGGCCCAGTCAGCGACTTATTGCCATTCGCAGTATCCAGTGTAACTCCTGTCATCACCTGCGGATAGCTGTCGTAGGTACGGCCTACCAGACCTTCGATATGAAGGTGTCCATTTTTATAGGCTTCCGCAAGGTCCGTCTTTTGGCAGCTATCGCAATAGCCATAGTCATCCTTCGTATGTGCCTTAAGGGTTACCTTAGAAGACGGCATCGTGAAGGAAAGGTCTGTCGTTTTTATCGTTACTGCATTGCCGCCATAAGGCTCATAAGAGCAGACCTCACCCGTGACCTTAATTTTCTGGTCCGTCGTACCTCCATTGCTGTACAGTCCGTAGGTTGCACCGTCCCTCTGCGTGATATTTGTGACATTTTCTCCATCTGTGGGCAGAGTGATACCACCAAGCTCTATCGGAAACCATACCTTAAATGCGCTGGCTCCTTGCTCTATTCTGCTGGCAATATCGCCAGCAGAGTCATGATTGCAGTAGATGCTGGCATTCAGATTACTTTCATCTCCTGCAAACGTATCAGGTATTTTTGCTCCCTTCTCTATAACTATCTCGGCCTTGCCAGAAGAAACCTTTACATTCTTTAGTCCAGCTACACCCTCGCCCAGCCGCAGTACAGCGGCATCCTGCGCCTGTGTACCTTTCGTATTACCAAGAAAGTTTATGTTTCCAACCACGTTTATATTTTCTATGGTAACATCCTGCTCCCCTGTCTTAAACAGGTGGTTTACCCTACCCGTCAAGGTATGTGGCTCATTACCCTCTGAACGCAGCGTTATCTCAGCTGGGAGATACGCTATATTAGCCAACGCATAACCCCTAGTAGCTTCTGCATCCTTCAGCAGCAGAATTTCCAGCTTCTTCCACGTCGTATATTCCTTCAGATTGTTCAAATTCGATTCCGTAGCTTCCAGACAACTCATAGCAGCATCCCATGTCAGAAAGTACTTTGTTTTTGTCTTACCGTCATTTTTCTCTATCTGAAACTTTACAACAGCCAAAGATACATCCTCCGGTGTATCAGCGGGAAGTACCTTTACATTGTTCAGCGTTTTTTCCGTTCTGCTTATATCGGTCTTAATACCGGCTGAATAAAAAGCATAGCCTTCTGCCAGCGTATCCGCGATAGCATAGCGCAGTTCTTCATCAAGCAAATCGTCATTGCTTCCAGGAAAAGCAACCAGAGTAATTATCTTATACTCACCACCCGAAAGCGTTACTTCTGCACGCAGCTTCTTACTGTGGTCTATCTGCAAAGTATCTATCTTTGTATCAGCTCCGGATACGCTAAGAGCCGCACCGCCGTATACGCAAACCTCACTTCCCTTATACTCACCTCCGGTAATTGTACAGGAAATGCCTGTATTGTCGCTATTAGCATTTCCAATATAAATACTTTGGCTGTAATAACCGCCTTTTAATTCTCCAGTCGCACCGCTGGAAAATCTCAAGTTCTTCGTATAATTACCATTCTCTACCGTAAGCTTTGCTTTGTTCCGAATAGAAACTGGGGCGTTCAGTGTTCCATTCTGTCCCGTGCCTGCGTCTTTAAAGACTGCCTTCACACCTTCGCCAATGATATAAAGACCCTTTCCTGTAACGGTACAGCCATTGAGGTCCATACAAAAATTGACATTTTTTGTACCCCCATCTATTTTCCACTCGCTTCCTGTCTCAGAAATATTTTTCAGGATTTTCAACGTAATTTCAAGGTCTGCATCCGCATCAGCAGCATTTACTGTAGCTTTAACTGCATCGAATGCTTTCGTAAGTGTTGCATAACGTGTTGTATTCCCACCTACCGTAACTTCCGCAACACCTTCTTCTACCGTAAAAGCAGCCTTTTGGGAGGTCGCCGTATATTCACCGCAGGTCGCTACACAGTAGTATTGATAGGTGCCTGCCAAAAGTCCTGTAGGAATCTTGTAGGTCGCAGATGTTGCACCCTGCCCCGTTTGTTCTACTTTGTTTTTTGTTGTTCCATTTATTGTTTCATCGGCATACCACTGATAGGAGATACTGTCACTGCCAGCACTGCCAGATACTGCTTCTACGGTTAGCTCAGGCGCCTCCGCAGCGGTATAGTTTTCCATCACAGTTTCCGCTCCGCTGGCAATCGTTGGATGCGTTGTGAAATAGAGCGAACTTTTAACAGCCGTTACCTTTTTCTTTTTGTCTGTATACTTAGCTGTTAAGTTCGCATAGGTACCATCCTCATACTGTAAGGTATAGCCGACCTTCAGAAGGTCCTGCAGGGTTTTGTTAGAACCATTAGCTTCAATCGCACAGCCTGAAGCAGGGACAAAGGTTCCTCCTGTAATCTGGCTGTTGTCAGGCAGTATAAGACGTCCATTAAAGGTTCCACCCTCGATGACTACGGCTACCTTACCATAGCTGGTATTCATTATAGTACCGCTGCCAGTATTCGCCGTTAAAGTAGCGTCTTTCTCAACTGTAATTTTAACGTTATAATTACCATTGACTTTGACGCAGTAACCCCCACTGTTCTCATTTTTAATAACTGCGCCATCACCAATGGTACAGTCGGAGCAGCTGTCCATAAACATAATAGCGCCATAGCCAGACGCAACATTTCCGGTCACCTCCGTATGGGTAATTGTACAGGCGTTACTGTCACAAATAGTAATGACGCCTTCCTGACTACCATTACTTCCACTAATATTTGCTTTGTCAATGGTACAGGTCGCACCACTCCACATCGCAACTGCGGAACCCTTTCCAGCATTTTTGATTGTGACATGCTCAATTGTCAGCACATTCCTCTCTACAGTTATCAGTCCATCTCCTTTGAATCTATCTTTCCCATATTGATAGCTGCCTGTAATTGTTCCCTCATTCGAGCCGGACGAGGTAATTGTTATATTTGCTCTTTTAAAATATAAACGCGCATTGTCCCCCTGTAGTGTCAATGTATGGCCATTCAAATCCAGCTCTATCTCTTTTGCCAAACCGGTACCAATGGTAAGCGCACTTGTTATGGAGGCATCATCATTCAACAGTTTAATGGAAACTTTTTCCAGGCTTGCGCTTCCATGCCCGCCAATCCATGTTGCAAGGTCCTGAGCGGTATAGGGGGCTTTCTTCGTTCCATTAGCATCCGTTTCTGTTACCTCAATCGTTCCAGCAGCCAGCAGTGCAATCCTATATTCGCCTACGAGCACATAGATGGTCGGAAGCTCCACGTCTTTACCCAATACGAGCTGGTTGCCGTCTCCATCCTCATCCGGCAGTACCGGCGTATAGGCATAGCAGAAGCCGTTTGACGCTTCACTGCTGTCAAATTCTTCTGCGTCGCTCTCTTCCACATTCAGCTCCCACTTGATGTTTTTCAGGCGGATTTTCTCCGTCGTTGTCTCTGTCTCAGAGGAAGCTGCTGCGTCAGAACTGCCTGTCGTCTTTACACTGTCTGCATTATCGGATGTAGATGCTGTGTCGGTTTTCTTTGCATTGTCTGCACCGTCGGATGTGGCTGCTGTGTCAGAGGCATCGTCCTTCTCTGCCGCGTATACTATGAGTTTATGCGGCAGAAGGGCATCCGCCATCTGTCCAATAAGCGCACCAAAAGCAGAGGGTAGGTCGGCACGTGCCTGTGTATCCTCTGTATCAGAGCTGCTAGAGCCATTTGGGTTGTTTGATTTGTCAGAATTTCCAGAATCCTTTGATGTATCCGAATCCTTTGTATCTGCATTTCCATTGTCAGAAGTACCAGACTTATCGGAAGCATCCGCATTGCCGGAATCGCCATCCTTTTCATCTGAGGATTCTGTATCCTTCTTATCATCAGAGGACGCAGTATCTCCATTACTGTCATCCTTCTGCGCATCGTCCTTCTCTGTATCTCCCGTCTCGGAAGCATCTTCTTCATCGTCGGCTTCCTTTTCATCCGCCTGCGTGGTCTTTTCTACCGTAACGGTCAGGCTGGTCGGAAACTTGATGTCGCTCTCAAGCGCACCGATGGGCAGGGTCTGCTCTGTGATGTCCTTTGAAAGCTCCTCAAAGGAAACAATAGTCGTTTTACCTGTCTCACTTTCATCGGTTTTTGCAGAAACCGAGAGTGCGGACAGGTCTACAGTATTGGCAACCATCGCAACGGTCAAGCCCATCACAAGTATGCACTTACGCAGCTCCCTCCGCCTGATTTTTTCATGGGTCTGCTGCCAATCCCTCTCTGGCATGGTGTTTTTCTTTTTCATGTAAACTCCTATCTTTTACCATAATCTTTCGGAATCTCTACTTTTCCCAGCCTGATTGTGATATCGGCTGGGATTCTTCCCATGACTGTTATTATCATGGCTATAATCTATACATGCTTGTTGATTCGCAAAGTGACTTACCGGTATTTCCTCATTTTTGCTGTGCTTCAAAACATGATTCACATGGATTCCTGCACGCTTTTTTTCAGGATGAAATCTTTTCTTCCTGATTACACTGTTTCTAAAGTACTTTTGGATTCTGCACATGATGCCATGCTAGAGTTTTGCTGGCATGATCACTCAAGATTCCGAGAGATCATTATATGTATAAGGTTTATATTCAGCCCGTTCAAGCACAGGCACAGCTTTTATAGATCATCCGGAATGAGCCGCAGCTTTTTCGCGGCGGTCTTGGCTTCCGCCCGGCGCTTCACGTCCAACTTGTCGAGAATGTGGCTGACGTGGGTCTTCACCGTGGGCAGCTTCACGTCCATGATCTGCGCAATCTCAGCGTTGGACTTGTCCGCGCAGAGAAGATGGAGAATTTGCAGCTCCGTGGGTGTCAGCTCCTCGCCGGGGGCAAGGCTGGGTTCGAGGAAATGCGGGTAGAACGCCGCCTGCGTCCGCACCGCTGCCATCAGCCGCTTGCGCCATGCTTTGTCGCCGTCCCAGTCCAGCGCTTCCAGCAGCGGCAGCACCGCCGTGCCGTATACGCTGACGGTGCGGATGAATCGGTACTCCGCCGCCGCGTCCAGTGCCGCCGTCAATCGCTCGCGCCACCGCTCATCCTTCTTGCGGCGCAGGGCGATGGCAGTCAGGACATTCAGGTGAATGCCGTCGATGATGCGGGCGCAGTTTTGAATGTACGGCTCCATGGGTGAGAGCGTCAGCAAAGCGGCGTCCGGGCGGTTCTGCATAATTTCCACCATTGCCTGCGTGAGATACTGGTAGCGCCGCATGACGTTCAGGTGCGTGGGTTCGCACGGGGCTTTTTCCCGATACCACGCGTCCGCCGCGTCAAGGTCGCCGGTGTGCATGTCAATACGGCAGAGCATGGCGTCCATATTGGGCAGAAAGCGAGTCAAACCGCGCTCGACAAAGCATTCATGGAGCACCTCGATGGTGCGCCGCGCGTCGGTGGGCTGCCCGTTTGCCAGCTGGCTGCGGGCCAGCAATCCGCTGACGGCGAACTCCATGTCCGACGTGCCGTGGTTGCGGACCTCGTTCATCTGCGGGAGAAGGGACAGCATCCGGCCGGCGACGTCCTCGCCCTTTTCAAACTTGCTCTCGGCAATGGCGCAGTCGGCAAGACACACACTGTCCCGCCCCAGTACTGCCTCCACGGGGAGACGGAGGGTTTTGTAGAGCAGGTCGTCCTTTTTGCTCCATTCGGAAAAGTCCTTGCCACCGTTCATGATGCTCGGCAGCGCGCTCGTGACGGAGAAGGACGGCAGCGCCACCTCTTTGTTCGTCAGAAGCCGGAACACGGCGGGGATGGTTTCCGTCAGACCCTTCACGCCCCGCTGGGGCAGGGAGATGTCCAGCCATGCAAGGCGGCCGCGCGCCTGCTTTCCGGCGGCGTCCTGCCTGCCGCAGTGTTCGACAAACTTTTGCAGTTCGCCATACCAGCGCTCCGAGCCTTCGTAATCCATGACCAGCGCGCAGAGCATGCTCATGCCCTGCATCAGAGAGGGGGATGCGAGAATTTCCGCCTCCGGCAGGCTGCGGTAGTATTTTTCCATCTCGGCATAGTGCCCCATGCCGGGGTGAAGTTCTGCATTACGCACTAGCAGCTCGGAAACCTTGGAATGGTCACCGCCGCTGGTGTAGCATTCTAGGGCGTGGGCGTAGTCTTCCTTCAGCTCATAGTACAGCCCGCCCCGGCCGATGAGCGCTTTGCGCTTTTCCTCGGTATACTCCCGTTCCATCTCCCAAAGGAGAAAAGCCCGGAAACCCGACCAGAAGTGGAAGCGCTGGCAGTCGTCGTAGCGCAGCATAGTAGTGTATCGAAAAATCCAGTCCAGCCGTTCGCCGGCACGGGGATCACCGCTGACCATCCGCGCCATTTCCAGGTCAAAACTTTCAAAGGGGGCCAGCTCCAACAGGAAGCGCCGCACCGGCAGGTCAAAGCGCCGGTAGATGGCGGTCTCAAAGTAGAGGAACACCTCGTGGTACACCCGTGCCACCAGCTCCGGCGTCCACGGCTTATCCGGGGACATGCACCGCGCCGTGATGGCCACACCCAGCGGATAGCCTACGGATTCTTTCAAAATTCCATCGATCTCGCTATCTGTTACATTTACTCCCGAAAGCTGAAACAGCCGCCGCACATCGCCCGCGTCAAAAAGCAGGTCATCGGCCTCCAGCACCGTCATCAGCCCCGTGTACTGAAACGCCGTCAGGCAGCCGGGCGGCACACCGCGCGAGAGCAGCACGAAACGGCGCTCCGGACTTGAGCGGATCAGTTCGCAAAGAGCCTGCTGCCCGGCTTCCTCCTGCATGAACTGAAGATCGTCAATCAGCAGAATGTCCCAATCCTGCGCTGACGGTGGAATCACGCAGTCTGGGTCTGCCGCACTTTGCCGCAGCACGTTCCGACCGCGCAGCAGTGCGTCCGCCAGTACTGTCTTTCCAAAGCCGCAGGGTGCGCTGAAAAAAAGGACTCTGCCATGCGCCATGAAGCTGTCAAACCGTTTCTGAACGGAGGTCTTTATGATGATATTTTTGGTCATTTCTTCCCTCCCTTTGATACAGAGCGAGATTGCCATAAGCCTTTCGCAATCTGTCTTAAATTATATTATACGAGTCTGTTTCGAAATGTAAATCATCCCAAAGGATGAGACACTCTGCATAGCAAACTGCTATGCAGATCATTTTTGTTTGATTTTGATAGCATAGATGCAAATAAGCAGCCACACACCGAAGTGCGTGACTGCTATGTAAAAAGTTCGGAAAGGATTTTTGCAATCTGACACAGTTTCCTGGCCCTGAATCTCCATCAACATAAAATATCTCCATCATTTCAAAAGAGAATGACGGAGATATTTCGCCTTGTTTATTCTTGTAGCAACCAATCGGCTATATCATGGATTTCGATTCCTTCATAACTATATTTTGGATGTTTGGTTCTGGCAATAATCATTTTCGGATAAGCATCTCGGATCTGAAGCAGAGGAGAGCATTCTCTCTCAAATGTTTCCTGCCCGGAAATGTTGT
>OHMF01000710.1_pt1 | contig 14440 bp, 10 predicted proteins | sample 1569181 | NCBI WGS metagenome assembly OHMF01 (sample SAMEA3879559, study PRJEB24766) | human gut metagenome | biome: human-associated habitat; feature: feces | place: USA | collected 1985/1987
GTTGCTGAGATCCTTGTTGACTACTCTGTTGCTGAGATCCTTGTTGACTACTCTGCTGGGGATTCTTTTGGTCTTCAACATATAGTTTAAAGAATATTTCTGCATATTCTTCAACTTTATCTAAAAATGACGATTTATCTTCTATGCCGTTTTTCGTGAATGAATCAGCTAATTGATGGACAATTTTTAAAAATTCAGGATCAGTTTCATTTATACCAAGATCTTCTTTCCAAATTGCCTCTTTTGTTAGAAACATTAATTTGCAATGCCTTGGACAAGCACTGATATTTGCACCTATTTTTATCCAATCGATTTCACTCTTCAAAGTTTCTTTACTATGTCTATAATAGTTTTTTGTATCAACAATAATATCAGCTGCTTGATTTGAAATTGCTCCACACGCATACTCGATATTTATACCAAGATGAGAGAAATGCTTATAATAAACATCTCTAATTCTTTTTAGCATTCTAAAATGAGTAATTACATCAAATGGGCAACACATATAGTGCTCTATTTCATGTCTTGTAAGTACTTTTACTTCATTCTGAAACTCATGATAACTTATAGGAAGTTTTCCGAAATTAAGATGAATCTGCCAAGTCTTATCTATAGTAATATAGTATTGCCCAGTTGAATAATTAGCATCATCCGGCAAAAGCATTTTGACAATAGGCATAGGAATCCCCAAGGAATTGTGATACTCCTTGACGAATACATACTCAATTGCTTCTTGGGCTTTCAATCTATATGTTTCAATATCAATTGACATTGTTTGCTTGTAAGTATTTGAATAATTCAGAATCTTCGTCCCCTTGGTAGGTAAAGATATATTTTTTCAATCTCTTAACTGACAAGTCGCATGCATCTCGTGTAATATCCAACAACTTAAATGGTTTTACTTTTTGTATGTCACCATTTGCAAGATCGGTACCAGGAATAACCGCTTGAATAAGAGATGACAGTTGAGGATTCGATATTATTGAATCTTTTTCGAGCTTAAATGTATATTCCTTTATTTCTATCTTTTTGATATAACGGTTAACTCGCTCTGAAATGTACTGTCGATTGGGAATATCATATCTAAATGCTAATTCTGATTTTATAGCCTTAAGCTTCGAAATGTCACCTTTTGAGTTATCTATCTGGTTGTTATAGGACACAATCTTATCATAAACTGGAGCATATTTTTCATTTAAGACTGGAACAATCTCTGCAGATATTACAAGAGAATTATATGATGAGTTTCTTATTTCTTTAAGATACTCATTGAATTCTGGAACTGAAAGTGTTCCTGTCTTAACTCTTTCAAAACCCATAAGAAGATCTTTAATACCATCAAACTCATTTTTGATCATTTGTATGATATTTCGAGTTCCATCTAAATCAATATTTGTTATAAAAATGGATGTTTGCTTCCCTGAATTTGTATTTTTCCAATGTTCAGTTAAAGTTGACACATACTTTTTGCTCAGAACAGCTCTATGCCAAATCATATATGGGGCTAAAACCTCAATATGATTTACATTGACTTCTCTGTCTCCAAGGAACCATGCAAGAGCTTTTCCATATCTGTACAGGTCTTCTTTTACTCTGACGCTTAGTGGTAACTTGATTTTTGAGCACACCTTTTCTGGTGCACACATATGACAATTCTCACAAAGACTCTTGTCAACAGACAAGTTATCATTAGACTCTTTAGAGGCTCTTTCACATAGGCGATATGAAGCAATTATGTAGTTGATAAACAATTCGGCTTCTTCTGTATATGGAATATTCTTAACAATTTCTTGAAGTTCTTCTAGATTAACATCCTGAAGATATTCCTCAATACGATCATTATAAGATGATTTATCTCGTTTTCCAATAGTACTGAAACTGTCATAATCAGGCATGGTTATCGGAAGTGCAAGAGCAAATCTATCCTTGAATGGCAAAGACAATTCTGTGTTCGCATTGTCCTTTGGGTTCAAGGTTGCAAACAGGGTGAAAGCAGGAACAATCATACTCTGATCATGATATTTTACTGACCCTTCTGCGAGCAATGACAATAGAATATTTTGTGCGTATGGAGATAAACGATTTATCTCATCAATGATTTTCCATCTTGATGTGACAAATTCGTTCCAGACCACTGACAACTTACCATTATCAAGTGGTTTGTTTCCTGTCATTTGAGCAAAATCTAAACTACCAAGGATTTTTTCTTCTGTCAATTGTGGATGTCCTCTCAATATACAATCTTCAATCTTTTCCTTGGTAAGATGGCAAAACAACTGACCTAAATACTTAGACAAGGTGGTTTTTCCTCCGCCATGTCCTCCATACAACATCATTGTGCCACGCTCAACAAGTGCATTGATTACAGCAAGCGTTTCTACCAAATACACTTTTCGATCTTTCAACTTCTCGTTCGAGAACTTTGCACCTTCAAGTTCTGAATTGTGCACATACAAATTGTTTATTCGTATGTTATCCAATGCCTGAATTATATCAATATTTGTCATTATTAGTATTCTTTTGTATATGATAATTTAATAAGTCCACTCTCCAATAGTTTTCGGAGATAGTCATGATCTAAATCAGATGGCGTTAACTCTAAAGACTCTTTTTGTTGAAGCCAGTTTATCTCTGTTTCCAATCCAGATTTTTTCATGATGTCTTCAAATATCTGCTGAGTTTTATTCTTATCCTCAAGCATTGTATCTAAAGTTTCATCAGAAATAGAATTCATAAAATCAGAGAGTGGCCCTAAACCATTCACAATTGTTGCCAGAGTTCCATTTTCAGAATCATATATTGAGTCAATATCATTTTGTAATTCTGGATGAGTTTTTGCAATCTTTTCCAACATAGCTTTTTTGGTCTTGTTATAGTTTGCCAAGAATTCATCAAAGCAGTCTTTTACTTCGTCAAAAATCTTTATTTCTGAACTATGGAGCTTTGCAATTTCATTATGACATTTGTTTAGTTTTGGAACGATTTCCTCAAATTTCACAGTAAGTATCTGTGGTAGTACATTAGCGTTTCTTACTGTCTTGTAATTCTTTATGAGCAGATCTATCTCACCTTCTTTTTCGAATCCATCCCAAGTTTTATTAAACGACAATTCATCTTCTGCATAGAATTCTTTTATGTCAATGTACTTGGCTTCAATATCATTCCAAGTATTCTCAATAAAATTATTCAAGCATTCAGCTACATCTCCTTTTGTTGCCAACATGGTGTCATCGAACTTCTTGAAAAGTTGCTTAAGTGTATCATCCGAATTACTTGAGATGCCAGTATCAGAAAGTATGGTTATTACTTTCTTAATAGACGCGATTCTGTTTCTTACTCGCAAGTATAGTTTTGACTTATTTTCGGACTCATTAAGTGCTGTAAGATTCTGTCCATTTTTTATAGACTGCTTAATTATTTCGGAATAGAATGATATTGTCTCATCATTCTTTTGTTCTTCCGTATATAGATCTTCTACCTTTGTATAAGCCAATTCAGAAATGTCTGCTAAACCAACAAATTCATCCTCTAAATCTGTCAAGAATCCATCAATATTATTCTCAAATTCATCTGGCTTATTAACAAATGCTGAGACATCTGATTTCAACTTTTTATTAAATTCAGAGATGATTTTATCAAATATACACTTGTCATCATCAAAAGAAATGTTTTCAAGTGTACTTAATATTGAATCAATTCTAGAAGAATATGTTTCATAATTACCTTTTAGGAAATCTCGCAATTTAGCAATATTATTTTCGTTATTCTTTGTATGTTCCTCAACCCATGACACAAATGCATCTAACCCTGGAGCTGTCATTTTTTCATACAAAGAATCAAATAACTGTTCAAGTTGCTTTGTGCATTTTTCAAAATCTTTTTTGGTAAGGATGTTTGAAATCCTTTCCTCAATTGCGTTAAGCTCATCTTGCCACTCTTGCTTGCTAAGCTCTAATTTAAGAGTTTCGGCATATTTATCACCTTTTTTTATCTCAAGAGCCTTATTGTATTGCTTTGTAATTTTATCAATATTCATATGGTTACTCTTTTAATAAATCTTTGATATATTCATAAACCTTGGTATAACTCAATGCTTCTGCCTGACAATCTTTACAGAACTTTAAGGTTTCGTCCATTCGAACTTTATATGTAGAATTAGTCAAACTTGTTTGAAGAAAGGCCTTGAACTTATGAATATCAGACTCGTCAATTGAAGTTTCTTTTGCAGGATGCAATTTTGCATCAATGACATTTTGAACTTCAGATCTTGGCGTCAAATATCTAGCATACTGTGTCCAACACCAATCACCATCATATCTTTGTGGCTGACCATTAGGCTTAAGATCAGAAAGGTTAATAAGTTTTGATGTCAATGAATCCTGATATATTGTATTGATAGGTAACTGATATTCTTTCTCGATAAGTTCCTTCTTATTCTTTAAGGATATCAAAATACCATTAATTTGATGTTCAACAACTTTGGCTTGTGAAACTATATTTGAGATTCTCCATACGATTGATGAAATTATTGCAAATATTGATACACCATCCTTATCTTCTAATACGATTCTCTTACAGTTTGACAGTAATCTAGATACCAATTGTAATTCAGATACATATCCTTGGAAAGGCATTTTCTCTGGATTCGCTTTCGCATAATTCTTAGAATACAACAAATCTGTTATAGCTGCTATGTGTTGAGTTGAATTCGATATTGTTGAAATAAGCTCTGTTTGCTTTTCTTCAATTCTTGTATTCAACTGACTACGCAACAAAGAGAAATCAATCTTTTCGATATACGCTTTAAGATATAGCAATTTTATCAATGTACGCCCCTTGCTAAATCCATAAGACATATCATTATTATATGAAGCTATCCAATGATCATTTAGAGAATCCTTCATAAAAGTCAGCAGTTCGTCCAACTTACTTACAGATCTCTCATTATTCATCATAGCTGTGAAAGAACACAGATGTTTAATGATGTAGTCTTCATTATCATAAGAACTCATCAATTTACTGGCAGTTTCTCTTGATAAAATATTTAATATTTGATCAAAGAATAAGGATTCGTTAATCCTATCTTCAATTGGGGGCAGATACAAAGCATTTCTAAAGTTTCCTACTTCTTGAAGGATCTTTAATAATGATTGATAACTTGATGTAGGCTTCTTTGCATTCTCCAATATATAGTACATTGCAAGATACTTACTTTTTGTATCAGTTATATCTGCAGATTCAAGACTGGTAAAATCCCAAAGAATATTGTCTTCATAATCCCTTTTTTCGCAGATTAGGTTTTCCATTGCTGACTCATGGTCTTTTTTCTGCGCAAGAGAAATTGTGTTAATAACACAACTATCCCCTTCCAATACAAGTCTGGAATAGTGTTCAATTGTTCTAATAGCCTCCTTTTGCTTTGTCCATTCTCTATTTTTAATAACGTCAATGGCTGTATGGAAGTCGTATGTACGATTGTCGTCAATCAAAACAATATCATTGCAAGATCCAGCTACTATGACAATTTTTGCCACAGAGTCAATAAAATCTGCTATTTGTCCCCCAAAATTGAACTGATAGTGATTGTAATCCTCAAAAACCAACTTTTTCATTTTACAGATTGGCAGAAGGTTACCTGAACCATCCTTACATACTTCTTCTTTCAGTTGGCTTATATATTCATGTTCTTGGAGATATACTATTCTAATAGTTTTACTTGCATTGGTATGCAAGTCATTCTTTTGTGATTTGATATAGTCTTTAAGCCTGAGGATATACTTTTTTAAAGGTTCATCCTCTAAAATAGGTACAAAGATAATTGTATTGTCACTACTACGAGAAGTCAAAAGGACACTCTGTCTGAAATTTGAGGATTCAAGTTTTTTATCCAAACTCATATCCTTATATTTCAACTTCGGAGAACCAATAGGCTGTTCAATGATTTCCCTAATGGCACGTAATGAATACTGCATATAAATCTCATTTCCTGATTTAATTTTGCAAGTTTCAAAAATACTATTAAGATTCTCAAAGTTATCATCAATTGTTTCCTCTTCGACAGAAGATTCAATAAATTTGATAGAATCTAAGATAAAATCTTTTGTCTCTCGTGTTACTTGATCCTCATTATCCTCATACTGACTAATAAAGTCGTATGTTAACTCTAGTAATGGAATCAAGAAAGTTGTAGCAAGTGCTTTCTCTTTGTTATTTCTGCATGCAGTTGAAAAAGCAATTTTACCGTCAGAATTAGAACAAGCAGAGAGAATATAGCTAAAATACTTACCAACGTTTCTTATATAATCAACGCTTGTGTATTTCCCTTGTTCTTTACACTTTTCAAGATATGCAGAAAAATCATCACTAATTGCAGGATTGAGTTCTTTTACTACAGATACTAACTCATCTGTACAGAAGAAATCTTCTGCACTATCCTTCATTGCCTCTCTGTATGAATCCTCAATCTTAATGGATTGTGGTTCAAAATCTAGTAAAAGTCTACCAACAATCGGACGAATGTAACTATTCATTTGATTGAAATAAGAAACCTTTAGGTATTTTACTTCTTCACCACTTTCATCTATTGGCTCATTGAAAATGTCCTTTACAAGGAATTCTGTTGCATCATATTCCTTATAAATACTATAATCAATGGCATCCCACAATTTCTGTATATGACCTGGACGACAACGAGACATCCACCATATAAAATTCACATATCCATTAGCGCACTCCTTCATAAACTTACGTTTAAGTAAGGCTACCGTTGGAAATGGAATCTGAATTGTCTTCAGTCTTCTATTAGCAGCTGTTTCGCTATCATTATTTCCATCTGTTCCCTTTTCTTTTGCTACTTCATAGCCAGAAGCTGGTCCATTGCCAATAACTAATAAGAAAGGTTTTGTCTGAACAACTTGATCAAACAATTCACGAAGGATACCACCCCCAGATGATTCAACATAACGTTTGAGTTCATAGAATTTTGACTCAAATTCATCCACAAGGAGTATAGGAGGTGTAGTGCTTTCTAATGCTCGGCGGATAACTTCTTCGGAAAAAACAAGTTTGCTAATTTCTGATTCTTTGGTATCATTTGAATCCAATGTGACAGGAATGAAATCTTCCAAATACTGGTTTAAGCTTGGATTCTCAGAATCATCACCAGACTTAAAATCAGGGAAATCAATATCGTTTATATCATTCCAATTAGAGTTTCTCAATTTGTCGATCTGCTCTTTAATGATACTATTGATAATTCTGCTAAGTTGGTTATTTTGAACCTTACCAGATTCCAATGACTCAGCTTCCTTCTTTACAGCATCAACAATCTTAGCCAAAGGCATGTAGAAGGTAGGCGTTTTTAGCACTTCCCAACCGTAATGGAATAGATAGTATAATGTTGTTGATTTACCAATACCAAAAGCCCCCTGTAACATTATTGGTTGGATATTGCCTTTGTTACAGCCTTCTTTTAGATCAGACTCTACAGTTTCTCTTAGTTTTTTATGTTCGTTACTAAGATCAACCCATTTAGTTCTTTTTATGAGTGGGATGTAAGTTCCTGCCATATTATTACTTTAATCTAATTGTTATCGTTTTATTCAGAAGTGGAGATTCTATTTGGTATAAACCTTTTCGCAAACCTCCATATACTATTCTCTCAGAATTTGAGGTACCTTCTATTTGTTTGTTTTCTAGATTCCGCAGTACTACTTCTACTTTTGGAATAATAGTTAAAATGAACTCTGCTTTCTTTTTCCTGACCTCAATAAAGAAAGGCATATGCTCATAATTGAACTCAATGCAATCATTCTCAGAAACAATATTATTGGTTCTGGCAGCCATCGCATATTCTTCATGTCCATTAAGAGGAATCAATCTTGGCTTAAGGACATTCATTTGAGGCATGTGTTTTGTCTTAGAATAATCCTCATAGTTAACATCTACAGAGAATGAAAAATTCTCAGACCTTTCAAGATTATTCATAAACGCAATCACAGAATGGTTTAAGAATCGAGCATTTGATATTTCTATTTCTCTGAATTCTTCTTGATCATTTGTCAACTTACAGTCTTTGGAAGAGCTATCCAAATAATAATCACCTACGTATTTATCCAGAATTTCAGTAAGAATTGGCTGCTCATTCCATCTCTCTATAAAGAAAGGAAAACCTGTTATTGATTCCTCTTCACAAATTTGATCATTCTCAGAAGCCATTTCAACAAATGGAGATATAGGACATACTCTAACAAACATTCCATCTTCTCCTATCATTTCTTCTTGAGAAACCAATAAAACCATAATAGGAGCAGCAGCCGACTGGAGTATTCCTTCGTAATCCATATAACTTCTTTTAATTGTCCATATCTGATTCTCTTTGATTTTAGGACGTAGATGCAAATAATTGACAGGCACATCATTCGAAGCGAATAAGTCGTTAATGCTGGCCAATTCTTTATCTGATACTATAATGTCTTCTTTCACCTCAGGAATTATCGGGTTCTTGAGGAAATCATTTATGATGTTCATATATTCTACGTTTGTCATAATGGTAATACTCCCGTTTCTGATATTTTGTCCAAAGCTAAAGCAATATTTTGCAAGAAAGAAATACCTTCCTCTTCATTATTAGGCACATAAGTAGAGAAAATTTTTTTCTTAAAATCTTCTATCTTGCGATGGACAGAGCTTTTCGGAAGGTTATACTTATCAGCGATGGATGATAATGATATACCACCTGTATTCTGAAATATGTACTCTAAGAATATACGTGAATCTACTTGACCTACGTCTTCGATTATTGTCTTTATTGCTTTGGTTTGCTCATCGTCAAGTTGATTATAAACAATTTGATTTTCTGACATATTTGTCTTGAAGACTGACTGATCTAATAATTCAAAGACAGCTTTAGCCAAAGAAGAAACCGATACATAACCATCAGCCGACAAAAGAATATCTTCTATTGCCAGTTTAACAATTGGCTTAAAATGTTTAGTATCTTCATTTATTGGATAATGAGCAAGATACTTAATGACATCATCTAACTTATCTATCCAATTATTACCATCGGACATTGAACTTTTAACATAAGCACTATGTTCGTGAGTTTCTTCATCATAGTCTTCTTGGCATATTTCTTGAACAAGTTCCTGACACTTTTGAAAACTCAGACCGACCTTTTGTTGTTCTTCCTTAATTCTGTTTGAAACAAAAGAAATGAACATTTGTGTAAAATAATAAGACAAATATTCAAATGGCACTTTTGACAAATACTTAATCTTATTTTTGGATATAATCCACTCAAAGAACTGGTGACTCAATTCCTTAATATCATCACTTTGCCAATCATTGTCATTATGATCCGATACTATGATACTTTTCTTCCACTGGTATTTCCTCACCATCGAAGTAATCGTACCAAGTATGTTTGCGTAGCCTCTGGATGTTAGTTTTCCAGAGAGCAACTCTAATAGATATTCTTCCTTAAACATTGATTCCTAGGCTAAATTTGATTTGTAATTTGAGTTCTTCTATTTGGCTGTCACTTAAGGAGTCTATTCCATTCCAACCTCGTTGCAAATTAGTTAAATCCTTAGAATTATATGTCATTCTAAGTTTTATCAAGAAGTAAGAGTAAGGACAATCGGGATCATTTGGATTGATCTTTACCCTAAAGACATTTGTGCCCTTATTATAGTCTTTGGACGTTCCTGGAATTATCCAGCATTTTTTGTTTTCATCAAATACTCTTCCAACAACAGACGGATGAAAATCATCTTTGTCCTTGTTGTGAGCAAAATGATTATCCCAAATACCATTAGGAGCAACCCATATAGAGCCTATTACAGGACAATAAATATCCTGTAGTATGCTCTTCCAATTGGATAATTGTAAATTAATCATTTTAATGTTCTATCTATAAACTTTTTGTTACCGTTCGTTCCTTTGCATCAATCATTTAAATCAAAATACTGGCTACCCAAGAATGGCAGTTTCACTAATTTACCTTGTTTATATGCATTATAAGGCGAGAGATTCTTATGTAGCCCTAAAGCTGAAAGACGAACCACATTTGTTTCTCCCTGTTCATCTTTATCCGTAAACCATATTGTATCACGTCGTATAAACTCCTCATTTAATAGGTTAATGTCGTGAGTAGTCAATAGCATTTGTGAAGTCTGATTGCTATTAGCCAAGAATACTTTTATAAAATAGGATAGCAATTCATAATGAATGCTTGTTTCAACTTCATCTATGGGTACAAACTGGTTATTTTTCAGAAGGAAATTCAGTATTATGGCCATTCCTAAAAATCTCATAGTACCGTTTGATTCATACTCTTCAGATAATTCATATAAACCATTCTCTGTCCTATGAGTGAATGTCAATTCCGTATTTGTTATTTTACCTTTTTTCAACATTTCTGATTTTACATCATCAGCAATTGGAGCTTTCTGAATCAGTTGTTCTAGTTCAGACGTTATAAGTTCTTCTTCTTCATGAAGAGTAACATCTTCAATATTAAAATCAGAAGCTTTTAAAAAGTTCAAAATAAATTTCTTCAGATTTCCATCCTTGTCCTTATCCAAATGACGTTTCACATATCCCGACAAAAGCATTCCAGGAGCAAGAACATCTTTTACTTGCTTTGCAAAATAGTCATAGACATCATTTAGCTTGGTCTTCCCTACATTGCAGTTTCCAAAAGCAGCAAGCACACTGCAGTTATTTATTGTGTTTCCTGCTATGGTATCCTGATTTTTCTTTGCCATTTTCAGGTTTGTTCCAAATTCTATAACTGAAGAATCTGTATAAGGATCATAGCTACGGCTATAAAGTTTTGTAGGGCGTATGGATTCATATACAGTTAATGCATCGGAAAATAAGTATCTGATTATCAAATAGTTAAATTGATTACAATCGATTAATATGGCGCTCTTTACGGGCGCCTTTTTTGTTGCTCAAGTATCGTTGATAATCGTTGCTAAGCCTTTTTACGCCATTTTTTGTACCTCCTGTGTACCTCACAAGCCCAAAGTCGGGTTTACTGCCTGCCAGATGGTGGACAACCTGGAACGCCTTGGAACGCTGTGGTACGCAATGAAACAGATTTGGCGAACTAAAAAGATAATTAAAATGGCTAGTAACATTGAAATTCAAAAGAAATGCGAGTGGTGTGGCACCATTTTTACCGCCCACAAGATTACTACAGCATACTGTGCACACAGGTGCGCAAACCTCGCATACAAAGATCGAGTTAGAAAAAAACGAATTCAAGAATTCCACTTGAAACATGATGTAGAATTAAAACCTAATTCTGAAAAAGAGTTCTTAACTCCTACTGAAGTTGCCGCATTTTTAGGTGTAGGCCGTACCTCAATTTATCGGTATATTAAAAACGTGGAAATCAAAGCGGTCAGATTTGATGGGAAAACTCTTGTACGGCGTTCGGATATTGATAAGATGTTTGATTACATTATTGCTTCCAATAATGAGAATAAGCCCAAAGAGAAAAATCCAATATCAGATTTCTACACCACAGCTGAAGTAAAGGAAAAGTATGGAGTAAAGGATTCCTGGATATTTCACATCGCTAAGGAACATAATATTCCACGAACCTTTCACCGTGGAAAAACCTATTGGAGCAAAAAGCATATTGATGATTACTTTGCAAAGAAAGCTCCCGATCCTGAAATCAAGGAATGGTACAGCACACAAGACATGCAGGAGAAGTTCGGCATGACGCTAACGGCCATTTATTCTTTTGTATCCAAGAATGCCATTCCCAAGAAGAAGGTTGGCATCATGGTGTACTACTCCAAGAAACATGTGGACATTGCCAAAGGCCTTATAGCTCCCAAAGAACCTAAATACTACACCATTGCCGAAGCGATGGAGCGATTCAATCTGACACGGGATCAACTCTACCATTATGTGAAATACCATAATATTCCCCGCATCAAGGTCGGTAAATATACCAAGATCCTGCGGGCAGAGCTGGACAAGTTTTTTGAGCCTCCAAAGATAGAATAAGCTGAAAGTTATTTTCCGGTGATAAATACCACCATTAGAACACCTATTTTATTTGCAACAAAAACAAGTATTAATCAAAAAACAATATAGCTATGACACTTACATGCACCAACGTAACTTTGAGACAAAAGCCATTGCGTAACGACCGTATATCTCTTTATCTGGATTATTATCCGGCCATCCGCAATCCTTATACGATGAAGATGAGTCGCCGGGAATTCCTTGGTATCTACATATATGCCAAGCCCAAGAACGAGCAGCAAAGAATGTTCAATCAGGACATGCTGAACAAAGCAGAGGCAATCCGCTGTATCCGTGTCCAGTCGCTTATCAATGAAGAATTCGGGTTCCTTGACAAGAACAAGCAAAAGGTAGATTTCCTCGCCTACTTCCGGACAAAGGCACGGGAAAAATATGAGAAATGGGATTGCGTTTACAATCACTTCGAGAAATTTGTCGGTGGCAAATGCACCTTTGGCGATGTCACCGTGGAACTGTGTGAGAAGTTCAGGGATTACCTGCTCAAATGCAAACAGATCAATCATCCCAATGCTTACATCTCACGCAATTCGGCAGCCGGTTATTATTCGACGTTCCGTGCCTTATTGAAAATAGCCTATAAAGAGAAGATGCTGCGTGAGAACTTGAACGACTTTCTGGAAAAGATAGAATGGAAAGAGGTTAAGAAAGAGTATCTGACACTTGATGAAGTCAAGAAACTGGCAGCTACGCCCTGCAAGATTCCTGTCTTGAAACAGGCATCCCTGTTTGCTTGCATGACTGGCCTCCGTATCAGTGATATTCTGAAGCTGGACTGGCGTGATTTTGAAGTCGGGCCAGATCAAGGCTACTATATTCGTATCTGTACCGAAAAGACAGAAACCGAGGCCACCCTTCCCATCAGTCAGGAAGCACTGGAGTTGTGTGGCGAATGGGGCACCGGAAAAGTCTTCAAAGGCTTAACCCGCTCCATGACTCATCATCCCTTGAAACAGTGGATCGCCGAAGCCGGAATCAGAAAACACATAACCTTCCACTGCTTTCGTCATTCATACGCCGTCATCTAAATCTCTTTAGGTACAGACATTTACACAGTGTCGAAGATGCTAACGCATAAGAATGTCACCACGACACAGATATATGCTGATTTGGTTAATTCTAAGAAACGCGAGACGGCGAATAAGATTTCGCTGAAATAATAGAGTCATTTTTTTATCTGTAACAGGCCATATCTGGTAAATCTGCCGGATATGGCCTGTATATAATAATATTATTAATGGAAGCGGTTATTGATTGCCAAGTCGAAATTATACCAACCAATTAAGTTCATTAAACTGTTCTAACATCTTATTTCCGCATGCAGGGTCAATCTGTCTTACAAACATTATCTTTCCCCTTAACCAGTCTTTGTACAATCCCTTTGTCGTTTTCAAATGTTGATAATGTTCATATACTCCAAACTTCTTACAAAAATGCAATTCACGTAATATTTCCTTTTTATACTTTTGCGATACATGTACTCCATTTGTTACAGTCAAACCTGTAACCTCTTGCTTGCATCCTTTATAACGTACTTTTGTTTTCATCCGATTTACTTTAAATCCATTCAAATATACGATTTTATAGATGTCTTCAATAGGTGGAACTTTAACATCAGAATCAGCCGAAAATGTTAGATCATCAGCATAACGTGTATAAATTATTCCTCGTTTTTTACAATATTCTAACATCATTTCATCCATTTTCGATGCTATGATATTTGATAACATTGGACTCGTTGGCGCCCCTTGTGGTAGTCGTGATTTATATGTACATAAGGCAGTTAATGTTTTAACAACTTCTTCTTCGTATCCTAGAGAACGAAAATAATTATTCACACTATCTAGTTTTATTGTATGAAAAAAATCTTTCAAATCAACATTAATCAACCAGTCATGCCCCGCATGAGGTATAGCATTTGTCAAAATACCACGTACTTTGTCCCTATTCTTAAATGCAGGTATAAAGCCATGTACGCAATCATTTATTGATAAATCTTTACAAAGTATATTTATATAAATCCATCGCTGCATATTTTTCAGCATATAATCAGGTGCTTCTATTAATCTATTACCACCAGACTTTTTCCTGATCTTGTATTCTGTATAATGTTTCTCAACATTGGCAACCATTCCTTTGAGGGTTTCTGCGCAACATTCAAAATACATGGCAAGATGAACAAAATCAAATATCACAGGGAGATTTCGCTGGTGCAAACTCCCTGCATATTCAAAACATTCCTTCAAATATTTTTCCGTATGGTTGTTTTCTACGGCACATTCTTTAAAAAGAGACTCCCAAGTATCTGTCATAGTCATTTACGTAATTGTCACTTTAGTGACAGTGCTGGACAAGCTTTGTTCAGCAC
>OHMF01000733.1_pt1 | contig 14208 bp, 7 predicted proteins | sample 1569181 | NCBI WGS metagenome assembly OHMF01 (sample SAMEA3879559, study PRJEB24766) | human gut metagenome | biome: human-associated habitat; feature: feces | place: USA | collected 1985/1987
GGTGTCGCACACGTACTCTCCTGCAGGCTACGCTTCACAGTTAAGATACTGTATGAATTATGTTTTTTAGGGTTTCTATGCTTGACGAAACCGTCAAAACGCGCCGTTCATGGCGCGGTTCTCATCGCTCCTGCGTCCTTGCAGGAGCGTTTCTGCGTTTCGTGGGCATAATTCTAACAGTATCTAAACTGTTTCGCTATGTGCCTGCAGGAGAGTACGGGTGCGCCATCGGTGCCCGGGGCACGCGTACCGACCTCAGTCAAAAAAGTATATTATAATATTATATTACGTAAAACCAGCTCGAATCCGTCTCCATCTCGCTGGCCACAAGTTCCTTTCGCTCTCCTGTTCTGATGGAAAGCTCCTGGTTTTTGATGCTCACACGAGCCCCCGGCTCGATAGATGAAGTAATAAATGCATTACTTCCGATGACAGCACCTCTTCCGATGACAGTCTCACCACCAAGTATAGAAGCTCCGGCATAGATGATGACATTATCCTCAATAGTAGGATGTCTCTTCACGCCCTTTAGCTTCTGACCGCCTCTGGTAGAAAGTGCTCCGATAGTCACACCCTGATATACCTTGACATTGTCACCGATAATAGTGGTCTCACCTACCACGATGCCTGTTCCGTGGTCTATAAAGAAATTCTTGCCAATAGTGGCACCCGGATGAATATCAATACCGGTCTTGCTGTGTGCATGCTCTGTCATCATACGCGGGATGAGCGGTACTCCAAGCAGATGAAGCTCGTGGGCTATACGGTTTGTAGTGATTGCAAGCAGTCCCGGATAGCAAAGGATAATCTCATTGTAATTGTAGGCTGCAGGGTCTCCGTCAAAAAACGCAGCCACATCAGTCTCCACCAAAGCTCTGATTTTTGGAATCCTTTTAAAGAAATCATTGCTGATTTTCTCAGACATATTGACAAGCTCGTGATGTGATAAGCTCCTGTATTTAGGATTCTGCGGCAGGGCAAGCACCACCTGCTTGCGCAGATTGTACATGATATCCTCCAAAAGAACAGCGATCTGGCTGTCCAGGTTGTAATATCTGAAGCTCGTGCCCTTGAAATAGCCCGGATACATTATCTTAATAAGCTTTGAGAGCAGATCACAAACAGCCTCCTTGTCTGGCTGTGAAAATAGTGCCTGCTGATTTATGATTTTGTCATCATGATAATCGTCAAGTATCTGTGATACAAGCCCTTCTATCATTTCTTTATTATTATCCATATATTCGAAGCCTCCGAATTTACTATTTATAATATTTTTTTGCCTCCATACGCTCCTCCCATGTGCGGTTTATTATACCGCCTATGAAAAGCACATACATGCAGCCATATAACCATACCATTATAAGCGCAATAGTGGTCATTGTGCCATAAAATGAAGAATAATTATTGTATTTATCCACGTACACAGAAAAGATTCCCGAAAAAATCATCCATGCAGCAGCCGCAAATACCGCTCCCGGCAGCTGATACTTTGCCCTCTGCTTCTTGTTTGGCAGAAACACATAAATCACCCAGAAAAATAAAATAAGCACCGGCAGGCAGATTACCAGACGATAATCGACCACACTGCCTATTATACTTCCAATTATATGATGAACATTCGAAAAATACATCTTCCTGAGCATATTTCCAAACACCATGATACCCAGTAAAAAAATGAGCGCCAGTGCAAAAACGATACTGTAAAGCACCGAATATATGCGCCGCAAAATAAAATTTCTGTTTTCCTTCACATGGTACATATCGTCAAGCCCAAGCTGAAACGAAATAAAAGCCTTTGAGCTTAAGTACACGGCTGTAATCATCGTAATAGAAAGCCTGCCTGTGCCGCTGGCATACACCTCACTTGCCAGATCCTTCATGATGTCGCCAAACGACTCAGGAATAAACGAGCTCGCCCACATCAAAAAATCAGCCTCTGTAAGCGGTGTCCAGCTCAGCAGTGAAAAGAAAAACAATAAAAACGGGAAAAACGACAGCATCAAAAAGAAGGCTGCCTGCCCTGCGTATGCAGAAATAGAGCTCTCTGAAAAATTGGTCACAAAATCAAAGGCTGTCACAATGATATCCCATCTTCTGCTGTATTTCCTCGCACTTTTTCCTTCGATGTTAGATTCTTTACAATCACCACCTACGGCCTTACGTTTCTCCGTTTTGATTTCCGGTGTTTTACTATCTAAATCCGGTCTACTTTGCTTTGTCATCTGCCTTCTTCTGGAATTTCTCCTCAAATACTATAAAACGCTCATGAGTACCCTCACCAATGAGTCCTGCCTCATCAAAAGCCTTTACAGAAAAAGTGAGTGCTCTACCATCCACCTTCACAAGCTCCGACTCACAAGTCACCTTCATGCCAACCGGTGTAGCCGAAACATGCTTAATATCAAGTGCAGTACCGACAGTACCACTTCCCTCCTCAAGCTCAGACGCAACACTCTCAAAAGCTGTATTTTCCATCAGCGCAATCATAGCCGGAGTAGCAAACACATCCATCGTGCCGCTTCCCATAGCCTTCGCTGTCTTATCCAAAGTTACTGTAATCTCTTTCTTACCTTTAATACCTGCCTGTAACATATCAGTCTCCTTATATCTATATTATAAAATAAATCCTAGCATTTTTACGCCACAATGTCCAGTGAAAAATAAGTTTATAAACTTTTCACAATTCCAAAAATACCCAATTCATGCGGTTTTCTGTCGTTTTGTTAGCACTCACTAATTTTGAGTGCTAATTTTCTATTGACTTTTCCGAATTACAGACTTATTATCATATTGTGTTTATTTAACAGATAAACCTTTAAATGCTATCAAATGATTAAATAAGTCTAACTGATTTGATCATCTTTTAATTACCTACACTCGCGGAAATAAGCTAAAATTGCGGGTAACAGACAATTGTTCCGAAGATAAAATATGAACTGCCACAGGGTTCCATTACCGGACAAAGTGGCACAACCAAAATTATGCCGCATAACTATCCATACAAAATCCTGTGGCTGACTTCATATTTTCTCTGAGGAATTATTGGCTGCTACACCGCAACTTCACAGCTCATAACCGCGGCGTAAATGTAAAATAAAAAACAAGGAGTGTGTAAAAATGACAGAAAAACACGGCAATCTTTCAATTGACAGCGACAACCTGTTCCCTATTATAAAGAAATGGTTATATTCAGACCACGATATCTTCTATCGTGAGCTCATCTCAAACGGCTGCGATGCCATCACTAAGCTCAAAAAGCTCGACATGATGGGTGAATATTCCCTTCCTGCAGACTACAAGGGCAAGATTCAGGTGCTCGTAAACCCTGACGAAAAGACAATAAAGATTATAGATAACGGTCTTGGTATGACAGCTGATGAGGTTGAGGAATACATAAGCCGTATAGCTTTTTCAGGTGCTACAGACTTCATCGAGAAATACAAGGACAAGTCAAATGATGACCAGATTATCGGTCATTTCGGTCTCGGCTTCTACTCAGCATTCATGGTAGCCGACGAGGTAACAATCGATACTCTCTCTTATAAAGAGGGCTCTACACCTGTACACTGGTCATGTGACGGTGGCACAGAGTACAACATGGAGGATGGCGACATGGACGACGTCGGAACAGAGATTACTCTCTACTTAAACGACGACTGTCTCGAGTTCGCAAATGAGTACCGCGCACGTGAGGTTATCGAGAAGTACTGTTCTTTCATGCCTACTGAGATTTACCTTGCAAAGGAAAATGCTCCTGAGGAGTACGAAACAATAGACAAGGCCGACAAACGTGACACTGACACTGTCATCGAGGAAATCCATGAGGACGCCAAGTACGAGGAAAAAGAAAATGACAAGGGCGAGAAGGAGCAGGTAGAGGTATCTCCTGCAAAGGATCAGCTCAAAATCGTTAAGCGTCCTGTTCCGCTTAATGATACAACCCCACTCTGGACCAAGAGCCCAAATGAGTGTACCGACGAGGAATACAAGGAGTTTTACAGAAAGGTATTCTTAGACTACAAGGAGCCTCTTTTCTGGATTCACCTGAATATGGACTATCCTTTCAACTTAAAGGGTATCCTCTACTTCCCTAAGATCAACACTGAGTACGACTCAATTGAGGGAACTATTAAGCTTTACAACAACCAGGTATTTATCGCAGACAATATCAAAGAAGTCATTCCTGAGTTTTTGATGCTCCTTAAGGGTGTTATCGATTGTCCTGATTTACCGCTTAACGTATCACGTTCTGCTCTCCAGAATGATGGCTTCGTAAAGAAGATTTCTGAGTACATCACCAAGAAAGTAGCTGACAAGCTCATCGGTATGTGCAAGACAGATAAGGAAGCCTATGAGAAATACTGGGATGACATCAGCCCATTCATCAAGTTTGGATGCTTAAAGGACGAGAAGTTCTGTGACAAGATAAACGACTATATTCTTTTCAAGGACATCAATGACAAGTATCAGACTCTTCCGGAGCTGCTCGCACCTGTTGCGGAGGATGAAAAATCAGATGCAGAAAGTGCCGATGCTTCTGATGATACAAAGAAAGTTGACAATACAGATGCAAATGCAGACAGCTCAGCTGACACTGATAAAAACAAAGAACCTGAGAAAAATACAGTTTACTATGTCACAGATGTAGTACAGCAGGGTCAGTATATCAAGCTGTTCAAGGAGCAGGGCATGAATGCTGTTATTCTTGACCACAATATCGATACCTCATTCATCACACAGCTTGAGCAGAGAAATGACCACTACAAGTTCATGAGAATAGATGCAGACCTCACTGAGTCTCTCAAGGATGAATCCGGTGCAGACCTCACTGAGGCAACCACTACTCTCTCAGAGGTATTCAAAAAGGCTTTGAACAATGACAAGCTCACTGTAAAGGTAGAAAACCTTAAGAACGCAGATGTAGCATCTGTGCTCACACTCTCAGAGCAGGGCAGACGTATGCAGGATATGATGAAGATGTACGCAGCCGGAGGCATGGGTGGAATGGATCCAAGCATGTTTGCTGCTGACCAGACACTCACATTAAATGCCAACAACGAGCTTGTGAAGTACATCTTAGACAATAAGGATTCTGAGCACGTTCCAATGTTTGCTGAGCAGCTTTACGACCTTGCAATGCTTTCTAACCAGCCGCTTTCAGTTGACCAGATGACTAAATTTGTAAAGAGAAGTAATGATATCATGCTTCTTCTCACAAAGTAATCCAACAAAGTAATTTTACTGTTAACATCACATAAAAAAGCTGTACACTATGCAGGTTTCATAGACCTGCATGTGTACAGCTTTTTATTAATTACCGGCTCTCTTAAACAAAAAGTTCACAAACACAGCCGATACCACCCCAAGCACTGCTCCTGCCAGGACATCCGTTGGGAAATGCATGAAGTTGTACATACGCGAAAACGCTATAAGTACCGCAAGTACAATCGCCGGTATTCCCATTCTTTTGTCTATAAACATAAGTGTCACTGCCGCTGTTATGCCGTTTAACGTGTGTCCCGAAGGAAATGATGAGTCAAACGGTATCTTTACAATAAGACTGACAGTCTCATCTATCTGACATGGTCTCAATCTGTCGACCATATTTTTTATTATCAGATTGCCCACTATAAAGCTCAAAAGCTCTGCCGAAAGCATCTGCATGCCTCCACGGCGGTATTTTTTTGAAACACAAAGCACTACACCTATCACAATCCACAATACGCCTGCATCTCCGATGGTGGATAAAAACGCCATTACCTTGTCTAAAAACGGTGTTCTGATGCTCTGAATTGCATACAGGATGTCAAATTCCCAGTCCATATTATATGCTCCTGTCTATTATTAATTATTATCGGCCTGTTCAATTGTCGGCCTGAAAGTATTTATTGTACACAGTAAAAAAGGAGCTTGTTTTCACATCCTTTTCACTCTTTATACTGATTGAATCCCACAGGTCATTGTTTAAACTAAAGCCTGCTTTTTTTACAAAGTGCTCGTAGTCATCATTAAACTGCTCCTGTTGTCTCTTTTGCAGTATAGTGACCTTGTTCTGCTCTGTTTTTTCCCTGTCCAGCTTGGATATACACTTGATGAAATAGTAGCCGTCATCTGTGCTTATCATATCAGATGTCTCTCCATCGCCAAGCTCAAATGCTACAGCCTCAACCTCCTGTGGCAGAGTGCCCTTTGCCGCATACAGCTCTGTCTGACTGTCCTCACTGCTGCCTGATGCAACTGCTGCAAAATCTTCCTTTGACAAAAGCTTCTGGCTCACAGAATCTGCGCTCTCCTTGCTCTTTACAAAGATTTTCTGTATATGGATAACTCTTGCATCCTCATCACTCACCTCTGTATCAACGCCCTTCGATAGAGAATTGTACAGCTTTTGCGCAATCGCATAATGCTCGTATGCGCTCTCAATGTCTGATAAATCAGCCTTTGTGAATTTCTTTTCAGCTTCGTTTAATGAGTCATAGTATTCCTTTGCAGCCTTTGACACACTACTCTTCTCCTTGTCTGTAAGTGTAATCTTCTTCTGCTTTGCAATTGAAACCATGCAGTATATGCGTGTCAGCTCATCAACAGTTACATCCCTGATATACTTTTCCACGTTCGACGCATCATCTGTCTCAAGCAGGTTTACATCATACATAGTGCCATACAGATTTTTGTAATTGGCTAAATATATGAGTGCCTCCGTCTTATCGCACTTCATATTGTCCACGGAAAAAACTGTATGGCTGTTCGTGGTATTTATATCAAGCACTATCTCCTTGCCGCCAATACTGCAGCCGGTGAGAAGTGTCGCTGATGCAAGCAGCATACACATCGTTTTCTTAAAATACTTCATACCTGCTATCCTTCCACAACAAGGAATCTGCCGTCCTCAATGGCAAAGACCTCACTCTGGTCCATAAGCTCATCATCTGACATGCCCGAAATATCTGAGCCTGCCTCATCAAAATAATCTCTTACTTCTTTTATATTCTTACATACCACAGCCATGCAGTCCTCTAAAAATTCCTCTGCAGCCTCCGGAGTATCTGCGACCTCTTCACTAAAAAGCTGTGTCTGTTTCTTTAAAAATGTGTCTAAAACCTCGTCATCGTATTCGTACATATTGTATTCCTCCATGTAAATTATCTCTTTTCTTTGGCTTTATATACAGCTGTTCATACAGCAATTATGTCTGATATATTAATGTATTGTATATTTTTGTACCGCCTGTTAGACATTATATAATAGATTGCTGTGACATGCCACTATTTTTTATATTCACGACAGATAACAATTGTCTGCTGTAAACGGAATGAATATATGAGCCTCTCATCCGCCTGTATGCTTTTCCCATCTGTAGAAAAAATCCTTCCAAGTGCATCAGCATACAGTTTTAACTGTGTGCTGTATCTGTCGATAAGCTCTTTAGCAGCATTTACCCTGTCTGTCTTGTAATCAAGCAGCACTATTTTATCATTTTCCAGCCAGAATACATCAATAATTCCCTGAACCAATACTCCCTCATAGTCCATCACAAAAGGCTTCTCTTTATACAAATCGCCTCTCTTATCCGCCTGTGCCATACGCGCTGCCACATCTGACGATATAAACTGCTCTATAAGCTTTGGTCTGGTCAGCCTGTACATGTCATCTGTGATAAGCCCCTTTTTTAGCATTTCATCCATGCTTTTCTTCACAAATGCACTGACTGCCACATGGTCTTTTGTATCTATATCACACAGGCTCTTGAAATCCAGACACTCCATGACACGGTGCACTGCAGTTCCGCGCAGCGCTCCCTGATTCACACCTGCTGCATTTTTAGGCTCTTTGCTTTCATTAGAAGCACCGCCTGCCTCATCATCCCTCGCAAAGTCCGGCACATACGTCTCCTTCTCCTCCAAAAGGAACTTAGGACGCTCTGCCTCCCTCTCTGTGCTGTCGTACTTTTCAACCATAGAGTCATGCTTCAGCTCAGATACCGAATATTTGCTTTTTTTAGTTATATCAGAAGCATATGCATACTCAAAATCAAATTCCTCTGCGAGTTCTTTGGCTTTTGTTTCATCCGCTGCACTTATGTGCCCAATAAGCTGCGCTTTTGATATATCGTTTGCCGCCATATCCATCGCAGTTCGTGCAGCGAACTCTGTTGCATCGACTGTGGATACCGTATACTTATCCGGGTACGACAGCATGGCAGGTATAATCCAGTCCAGGTAACACCCTGCTCCCTCCCTTTGTCCAAAGCTTATTGGCTGGTTCGCATTTACATTGCCTCTATACTTCTCAAAGGATTTTTGGGCATTTGAAAGTCCCCCTGTCAGGATAATCTTTTCCTTCGCCCTGGACTTGCCAAGCCCGGAAATAAACACTACAGGAAACTCAAGTCCCTTGCTCTTGTGGATTGTCATAATGCGCACCACATCGTCATTCTCGCCTGCGGTATCGGCCTCTCCGTAGTCTATCTCATATTTCTGCTGTATATCTATGTACCTGACAAAGTGAAACAGCCCCTTGTAGCTGGTCTTTTCATAGGCTGCGGCCATCTCAATCAGCATATCTATATTCTGTCTGCGCCGTTTTCCTGCCGGCATGGCCGATGCATACCTGTAAAAGCCAGTCTCATCAAGCATCATGTACAAAAGCTCATGGATTGGCGTATCAGCTACAGCACCTCTTAGTCTCTCAAATACCAAAGCGAAGGCTTTAAGCTTCTCGTCCTCATAGCCATTCTCACCTGCCATGGCGCTAAGTGCAGCCTGTGCAAAGCTTACACCCTTAAAGGCAGACCTAATCTGTGCCAGCTCCTCATCATCCATGCCCACAATAGGCGAAGCAAGCACTGCTGCCATCGGAATATCCTGCAGCGGATTATCGAGTATGCGAAGCATGGACAGAATCACCTGTATCTCATACGATGAAAAGTAGCCTGTATTCGACTCTACATGCGCCGGAATATCACAGTCCTTTAATACTGCTGCCACTGTATTACCCCAGGTTGCAACACTTCTCGAAAGTATCACTATATCCCTGTACTGCACGGCTCTTAGCTGCCCTGTCTTTTTATCAGTCACCATGCCGTTTTCCATCAGACTCCTGATACGGTTTGCAATCAAAAGCGCCTCTATCTGCACCTTATCTCCATCCTCATCCTCTATAATTTCAGACAGCTCCTCATCCTTGTAGTCAACAAGCAAAAGCTCAGGACGCATCGTCTCATCCGGATAGCTTGCACCGGGATACAGTGCCGCATCGTCATCATACTGCACATTGCCCAAATCTGCTGCCATGATTTTGTAGAATATGTCATTAGTAAAGTCTAACACCTCATTCCTGCTTCTGAAATTTTTATGCAGGTCTATTCTCTGGTGTGCACTGTCATCTGATGTATATGTGTTGTATTTTTCCATAAACAGCTCCGGACGTGCCATTCGAAACCTGTATATGCTCTGCTTTACATCGCCCACCATAAACATGTTGCCGACTCCCTGGTGCTCTCTTGAAATAGCGGTAAGTATATCCTCCTGCACCTGGTTTGAGTCCTGATACTCGTCAATCATGATTTCCTCAAAATGTTTTGAAAACTCACGCGCTGTCTCTGTGGGCTCCAGTGTCTGTTCATCCACCAGTATGCGAAGTGCAAAGTGCTCTATATCAGAAAAATCAAATACTCTTTTTTTTGTCTTTACAGCCTCCATCGCATCATAAAACTCGAGTGAGAGCCTTATCAGCTCTTTAACAAATGGTCTTTGACGCTCCAGCTGCTCATACATAAGCTCAATTGACATGCCAAAGTATTTCTGCTTTATTCCGTCTACCTTCTTCTTGGCAGCATCGCGCATGCTTTTCACGCGCTCCTTTTTCTTCTCGTCTCCGTCAAATTTCCTGATGACAGCAATTCTGCCAAAGGATATTTTGTTTAAGAACTCCTGCATGCCGACATAGCCTGTCACATCAGCCATTCCATCAAACAATGCTATATCCTCTGAAAGTGTAAGTGCATACTTTTCAAGCCCGGGTGTAGCTGATGCCAGGTCTTTTGCCATTGTAAGCTCCTGAACAGTCTCCTCCAAAAGCACCCTGCTGTAATCCACTATCTCCTTAATAATTTCTGAGTCCTCAAGCTGTTTAGCTGACTTTATATCATAGAGCCTTAGGAGGCTGTTCATCCACTTTCTCGGCCATGATGAGCTGCCAGCCTTATAGTAGATATCCTCCACCATCTGCCTGACGGCAGAGTCATTTCTTCCCTTGCTGTAGGTATCTATAAGGTTGATAAATTCCTCGTTGTCTTCTCTTGCATAATTGTCCTCAAATACCTGTGCCAAAGCATCCTTTAGCATAAGCTTAAGCTCTGCCTGGTCACCGATTCTGAAATCAGGATCCAGATTAAGCTGTGCGAAATTATTCTGCACCACAAACAGACAAAACGAATCGATTGTAGTGATGAGCGCATTGTGAACCAGTGTCGACTGCCTCTGCAGGTTCTCATCGTCCGGCTTTTGCTCCTTCAAGCTGTCTATCGCACGGCTGACACGCTCCCTCATCTCAGCAGCTGCAGCCTTGGTAAACGTCACCACAAGCATCCTGTCGATATCCACCGGCGGATTATCCACACATATTCTGTTTACTATACGCTCAACGAGTACAGCTGTCTTTCCTGAGCCCGCTGCCGCCGATACAAGTATATCCCTGTCTCTTAAATCTATAACCTTTTTCTGTTCACTGGTCCATTTAACATCCATATTATATCTCCCGATTATGGCTTTATATTATTATCTCCATAGCATGCTTTATGCTCTGCCGCTGCAATCTGTGTACGCATTTTATCAAGTACATCTTCCTTATTGTCACCGTTAAAGCTTCTTTCGCTAAAGCCCGGTATCCTTGAATCATACCTGCATATGGCCTGAAATGCGCAATATGCGCAGCTGTCTATTTTCTTGTTCTTGATAGGATTGACGGCAACATTTCCATCGTATATTTCTCTTCCTATCTCGCGAAGCTTCTCTCGCGCAAACCTTGTTATCACATCAAACTCTTCGGCGTTTGCCACCTTTGAGCCTGCAGCCGGTGTCTGATCCTTTTTTAAGGTGACAGGGATTACGTCAGAGCTTTTCTCAAAGTCCCTGTCCATGCCTCTGTATGCCTTTTCGTCCGAGTTGATAAGCCCGTCAGGCTTGAGCTTCTTTAATATCATCTGATTGATTTCTTCCTCAGACAGCTCAGTGCCCGGTGTCACATCCTTTAAATCAATTACAGGATCGTCGATGTGATAGTACAGCATACCGCCCGGCTCCACACTTACCTGCTTTAGCGCCTCTTTCTTTTGTTCCATGACGGCGTCCATGTACACTGCAAGCTGAAGCTGCGTGCCATAGTACAGCTTCACCAGGTCAAAAACTGTATTTCCCGACTTGTAATCCAGTACCTTCACAAAAAGCCTGCCCTCATCCGTATATGTGTCAGTCCTGTCCACGCGTCCCTTTATATCAACCGTCACATCATTTGCCATATCAAGGCTCTCGTAAAAGGAAAACTCAAACCTCTCAGGCACAAAGCTGCCTCTTCGTATCTGGGTTGTGAGTGCCCATACTGTCTGCTTAAAGACAGCCTTCATATGTGATATCGAATGTTTGCTTTCCGCTGTATCAAATATGCCAAAGCCTGCATACTCATCAATCACCTCATTTATTGCTTCCATCGCAAGCTCATCTCTTTTTGCATCTGTCACGCTAAACCAGTCAGTACTCTCCCTATCAAGCTTCTTACTGTATCTTTCCAGTGCTTCATGGTATATATTACCCATATCAAGAGATGTAAAGCCGCTCTCCTCACGCTCTGTAAGCCTCAATCCATAATTTAAAAAATGCGCATATGCACATCTGGCAAACTGCTCAAAGCGCGTGATACTGCCCTCCATGTGTCTGCCGTATATGCTTCTTGCCACATTTCGGCTAATCGGATCCTTTGAATAATGCTCGAACCTTGCATTTATGAGCCGCTCCACGGAATTTTTTTGAGTAAATTCTTTATCGTCTACTTCATTACAGTCCCCTGCATCACTGACTGATGCGTCATAGAGCATCACCGCTGCTGCAATCTCGCACCATCTGTCATCCATCTCATTTGACAGCAGATAATCCAGAGCACTCTGCCTGCTTGATATATCCAAAAGCTGTTCTACATCCTCTGTCTCAGTCACGACAAGCTCCGGAAACATCCCCTTTAATATACCTATGAGGTACGATGGCTGGGCAGCCTTTTTTTCACTGTCAAGCCTCGTATAGCTGATATAAAGCTCCCTGGATGGCTTTGTCATATTCAGATACAGATAAAACCTCTGTATAAATGCCTGCTCCCTTGCCCCAGGCGCAAGCTCTATATCCAGCTCCTTAAGTGCCTCTCTCTCATACTGTGATATGATGCCGCCTCTTCCTGCTGCCTTTGGCACAATCCCATCGTTTACGCCTGCAAAAAACATGACCTTTATGTTGGTCAGACGCGTTCTCTCAATATCTCCGATGGTCACAGTGTCGTATCCCGGCGGTATGACTGCTACATCTGCCGCATCCAGTCCTGCATCCAGTATCTGTGTAAATTCCTCTGCATCCATGCATTCATCGCCCAGCACCGCCACATATTTTTCAAAGAGCTGCATGACTATTTTGTATATCTGTCCATATTCCTTTGATGCGGTCTGGTCCCCTGCATCAAGCAGTGCCTGCTCCTTTTTTGCAAGCTTATCAGGTATATCAAGCAAAACTATCAGCTTATATATAGCGAGCACATAGTCCTTTACCGTTGACTTTTTATCGGAAAACACCTGATATACCGGCTTTAGCAGTTCCATTATATACTCCCTGCTTTGGTTTAAAAGCTCAATGTCATAGCCTGCCTTATGCTTTGGCAGCCTGACCCACTTTTTGTCCCATGCGCTTTTACCTCTTACTCCACAGGCGAGCACATAGTTTTCAAGTACATCTATTTCACTGTCCAATAGCTCACTAAAGCCACACCTCAAAAATCTGAACACCGCATCTGCCGAGAAATGTTGTGCCGCAATATCGGGTATTGACCTGATAAACTCAATAAACGGATGGAAAAGTATCTCCTGTGTGGCATCGATAAAGTAAGGAATATTGTATTTGTCAAATATTTCACGCACATAACCTGCATATATATTCACATCTCCTGTGACTATAGCAATATCGCGGTAACGCAGGTTTTCGTTCCTTACAAGCTCATTAATTCTTCTGGCTATCTTTGTCAGCTCCTGCTTCGGGTCACGCAGACAGTCTATATGAATGTGCTTTGGTACTTTTTTAAAGGAGCATCTTCGTTTTCTGAAAAGCTGCTGTTCCATAAAGCTTAGCTCTTCGTTTTCTGCAAGCCGGTAGTTTTTATCAAGGATAATAGGTTCCTCGACTTCTATGCCATAAAACGCTGCCATTTCGGTGAGTGATTTCACTGTCCTTTTTGGCATGTCAAACAGTTCCTGCATGCCTCTGCTCTTAAAGATATCCTCACGACAGTCTATTGTGAGCGTTACATATATTTTCTTTGAAATGACAAAGAGCTTTTTGATGAGCTGGTTCTGTATAGGTGTAAATCCGGTAAATTCATCAAATGCAATGACTGAATTTCTAAGAATGGCAGACTCCTCCGCCACATTGCTAAGCACATTAAGTATTTCCTCTGCAGTGATATATTTGTCCTGCATAAACTTCTCAAATGCTTCGTAGAGCACGAGCACATCCTTGAGCTTATCTGAAAGTGTATCCGATAGCCTGCCTGAGGCAATATATCTTCCGAGCTCCTCAGGTGATATATTGTACTGCACAAGCTCCGAAAGCAGTGACTTTACCTCACTTATATAGCCGATGCGGTTTAAGTTTCTGCCTATTACGCCAAGCTTATCCGCCTCCTGTGCCGCAAGCTTTCTGAGTACAAGGTTCTTACCTGTCTCCTCAAGCACCGTGAGATTTGTGATTCCTAGCTCATCAAACACTCTGTAGGCTAAGCGCTTAAAGCTTAGCACATCTATATTCATGATAGCTTTATTCTCCGACAAATCTACAAGCTGTCTCTGCGTCTGCATTGTAAACTGCTCCGGAACCAGAACAAGATAATTCTTCTCCGGATGACGGATTGACTCCTCAACTATCTGCTGATATAAATAATGGGACTTTCCGCTTCCGGAAT
>OHMF01000738.1_pt1 | contig 14124 bp, 9 predicted proteins | sample 1569181 | NCBI WGS metagenome assembly OHMF01 (sample SAMEA3879559, study PRJEB24766) | human gut metagenome | biome: human-associated habitat; feature: feces | place: USA | collected 1985/1987
AAACTTCAACCATGTTGACCCCGGCAGTGCTGATGCCGTGAAATCCGTGTACCGCACCGCTCACCCGCTGTATAGTCGCTTTTCTGCTTACTACGACAGCATCGAAGCCAGTGTTCAGAGCCACACGGTCATTCCCAGCTTTATGAGCAAAACCCCCAACAAAGCGCAGACTGTCGAGCTGAAATGGGACGGTAGTCAATACACAGCTACCTTGACCGACAGCAATCATGTGGTTTCGGACTATACCTTCAGCAGCAACCTGTCCGATATTATCTTTACGACCAATGGTGACACGCTGACCATTACCGCAAAGATTGCCCCTGCGGAACCTGTGACCATCTCCGCCAGCAAGAACAATATTCGCAAGGGCGTTGTCGTATGGAGCGACGGTCACTATGGGCCTGACGGAACCATGCAGGATGCGGTCACTTACGCAGCCACTGTTATGGACCCCGTGCAGGCGTTTCTTAACCTGAAGGTGTCCTACGGCTCTGCTAAGATCGTCAAAACCTCGGAGGACGGCAAGGTGGATAACCTCACCTTTACCCTCACCGGCAACGGCATCAATCAGACCGTCAAGACCAACTCCAAGGGCGAGATTCAGATCGATAACCTGATGCCCGGTGTCTACACCGTGACCGAAATGGACTACGACAAGTATGAGCCGCAGGAGTCCCGCCGTGTGACGGTCGGTTCCGGTCAGGTTTCCACTGTGACCTTCAACAACAAGCTCAAGCGTGGAGATTTGCAGATCGTGAAGTCCTCGGAGGATAATCTCAACGAGGGCGTGACCTTTCACCTTTACGGCACTTCACTCTCCGGCATTGCCGTAGACGAGTATGCCGTGACCGATGAAAACGGCGTGGCGACCTTTGAAGATGTCCTCATTTCCGGCTCTTTTCCTTATACGGTGGAGGAAGTGGACACCGCCGTTCGCTATGTCATTCCCGAAGCGCAGTCTGCGCCTATCCGCTGGAACGAGGTCACGAACCGTAGTTTCCTCAATATTTTGAAGAAGTTTTCCGTGACCGTTACCAAGAGCGATGCTGAAACCGGCACAGCGCAGGGTGATGCTTCTCTTGCCGGTGCTGTTTACGGCATCTATAAGGGCGAAACCCTTGTTGATACCTACACCACCGACAAAAACGGGCAGTTCGTTACCAAGGAGTATATCTGCGATAACGACTGGACGGTGCGAGAGATCACACCCTCCGAGGGCTATCTGCTTGATACCACCGTCCATAAGGTCGGTGCAGAGCCGCAGCTTTATACCGTGGAGCATAATCAGACGGCAAATGATGTGACCGAGCAGGTCGCAAAGGGCAACATTGCCATTATTAAGCACACCGATAACGGCGAAACGCAGATTGAAACACCCGAAAGCGGAGCAGAGTTTGCCGTGTACCTGAAAGCCGCAGGCAGCTACGAGGTTGCCGAGGACACCGAGCGTGATTATCTCACCTGTGATGAAAACGGCTTTGCCCAGACCAAGGATATGCCTTACGGCATCTACACCGTCCATCAGGTGTCCGGCTGGGAGGGCAGCGAGCTGATGCCCGACTTTGATGTGTTCATCTCTCAAAACGGGGCGACTTATCGCTACCTTATCAACAATGCACCCTTTAACAGCTTCATCAAGATTGTGAAGCAGGACGCAGAAACCGGCAAGACCATCCCTTATGCCGGTGCAGGCTTCAAGATTTATGACCCGGATGGCAACCCCGTAACAATGACCTTCACTTACCCGACGCCCACCACCATTGATGTGTTCTACACCAATGCAGAAGGTTCTCTTGTCACGCCGGAAAAGCTGCCCTTTGGAAAAGGGTACTCTATTGTCGAGGTACAGGCTCCCTACGGCTATGTCCTCGACGAAACACCCGTGTACTTCGATGTCACGGAGGATAATTCCACAGAAGAAAGCGGGGTTACGGTAGTAAAAGTGGATAAGCCCAATATGGCACAGAAAGGCACTATCACCGTGGAAAAAACCGGCGAGGTGTTCTTCGGCGTTTCCGTCATCGGCGGCGCAGATGAAAGCGGAAACGAACTGCCCACCATCTATCAGCCGCAGTATGAAAAGCGTGGACTTCCCGGTGCGGTCTATGAGATCATCGCCGCAGAGGATATTATCACGCAGGACGGCACTGTCCGAAATCAGAAGGGCGAGGTCGTGGACACCGTAACTACCGACGAAAACGGTGTCGCTACCAGCCGGGAACTCTATCTCGGCAAATATGAGGTGCGAGAGATCACAGCACCCCACGGGATGGTGCTCAATCCCGAACCCCATTCCGTTGGGCTTGTCTACGCCGGTCAGAATGTTGCCGTAACGGAAACGGCGACTTCGTTCGAGAACGAGCGTCAGAAGGTGGAAATCAGCCTTGTGAAGTCCATCGAGCAGAATGAGCGCTTCGGCATTGGCAATAACGGTGAAATGAAGAACATTTCCTTTGGGCTGTTTGCCGCCGAGGAAATCGTATCTGCCAGCGGCACTTCCATTCCCGCAAATGGTCTTGTTGAGATCATCTCTCTGAATGAGGACGGAACGGCGAAAATCAAGACTGACCTTCCTTTTGGAAGCTACTATGTGCAGGAACTTGCTACCGACAGCCACTATATGCTGTCCGATACCAAGTATCCCGTTACCTTTGGGTATGCCGGTCAGGATACAGCGGTGGTGAAAATCGCTGTCAATGATGGGAATGCTGTTGAAAACAAGCTGATCTACGGTTCTGTTTCCGGTAAGAAGGTCGATGAAAACGGCGATTCCCTCGGCGGTGCGCTGATCGGATTGTTCCGCACGGATGACGGCGAGTTTACAAAGGAAAACGCTCTGATGACTACCACTTCTGCTGAAGATGGTAGTTTTTCTTTTGAGAGCATCCCTTACGGCACTTGGTATGTCCGTGAAATCGAACAGCCCGCCGGCTTCGTGCTGGACGATACCATCTATCCCGTGACCATCGGCGCAGACGGTCAGGTCGTGGAGATCAAGATCGTCAACAAATATGTCCGTGGAAACATCCATCTGACCAAGGTGGATTCCGAATATCCTGACAATAAGCTGACCGGAGCGACCTTTGAGGTCTACAAGGACAGTAACGCAAACGGCAAGCTGGACAGCGGTGATGAACTGCTCGGCACACTGACCGAAAAGGAAAAGGGCGAATACAGTATGAACGACTTGTTCCACGGTCGCTACTTCGTCAAGGAAACCAAAGCCCCGGAGGGGTTTGTCCTCGATACCGGCGTGTATGAAGTGATGATCGACACCAACGGCAAGACCTACGAGGTGGAGAACAAGGCAGGTGTCGGCTTCGTCAATGATGCTATGCGTGGCAACCTGAAAATCGTCAAGACCTCCTCTGACGGCAAGGTCAAGGGCTTCGCTTTCCGCATTACCGGTGCAAATGGCTATGACATTATCCTTGAAACCAACGACAAGGGTGAGATCTTCGTTGACGGGCTTCGCATCGGGGACTACACCATTTCTGAGGTAAGCAACTCGGCTTCTTCGATGTATGTCCTGCCTGCCGACAAGAAGGCAACGGTCAAGCTCGGCTCCACAACCATTGTGGAGATGCACAATGTTCTGCGTGATACGCCTAAGACCGGCGATACCACCAATCTGCCGCTGCTCTATGCCCTTGCAGGACTGTCCGCAGTGGGCATCGCTGTGTGCGGCGTTATCGGATTCAAGAAAAAGAAGAAGGAGGATCGTAACTAATGGAACCTAAAACCATCGTGGCTATCGTACTGGTAGCCTTTATCATCGGCGGCTTTATCTTCTTGCAGATTAGATCGAAAAACAAGAAGTGAGCTGATTATCCAAGGGGCGGAGCAAAAACTCCGCCCCTTTTCTACTACCCGAAGGAGGGATTCAATGAATCAACAGAAAACTGTGGAAAGCCGTGTGCTTTCTATCTTGAAGGACTGTCCGAGAGCAAGGTTCGACGATATGATCCTTATTATGCACTACTACAACCGCTATGCGACTTATCTCAGAGCCGGCGAACTGCCTCTCAATGACCTTGCATTCAACTACAAAGTCTACGGACTGCCGTGCTTTGAAACCATCCGCAGGGCAAGGCAGCGTGTGCAGTCACTTTTCCCTGAATATTCCCGCAGCGCAAACCCTGACGATGACAGTATGGTTATCATCATCGGCATTCTCTGAGGTAACGGCTATGGAAAATGAAAAGAGAAAGGTCGGTGATTACACCGTCCTCTGCGCCGTGAATATCGGCTCCCGTGAAATCATTCTTGCCGAGAATGAGCAGGATAGCAACGGAGAACGCTTCCTCTGCTGCTACGGAGAGCGCAACGACATATTTGAAAAGTTTACCGAGTGTGCTGTTGGTGACGACTACATTGATGCAGCGCTGTTCTTTGCAGAGCGCATCAAGCAAGACGCCGAGAGGTTTCGGGCAGAGGTTGAAAATCTGGATATTCCCGTGACGGTAATCACCCAAGCGGACTGCATCCCCGACCACTATAAGAACGACATCAACGGCAAAATCATTGCCATCAACCCGGCAATCCTCAAGCCGGAGTATCAAAGAGCAGATCGACAGCTTTTCCTTGTGACCGGTGGCTTCGGCGCTTCGGCAAACAGTCGTGGCAGCGCCGTATTTTGCAAAAATCTCTATGACGGCAAGAATACCCGCTATGAGCGTATGGATGTACTGGGTGAAATAAAGCCGGAGCGTATGCCTGATTGGGCAAAAGAAAAAGCGGCTGCTTTTAGCCGCACAATTCAAGGAAAAGACCACGAGCGATAAGGAGGCAGATTTCTATGGCAACAAAGAAAACCGCAGCCGAACAGGGCTTGCAGCAGAAAATGAAGGTGCTGGCAAAACTCTTTGACGCAGGCTGTAAAACCGAAAAAGACTTGAAGGCGCTGACCTTGCCGACGATCCTGAAAATCCCCGATGTGACCGTTCCGGATATGACGGTCATCACCGAGCTTCAGGAGCAGGTCGCAAAGAACCGCCTTTTCTCTTACTTGGGAGGTGAAACAGATGAGCCAAGCGACACGACCGAATGACCGCCACATCATTTGGAGCAACCAAAACCTTGATGTGGACGACTGGCGAGAGGACTACAAGGAGTTCCTTGAAGCTAATGAACTGGACGCCGACCCGAATGATGAGCAGGCACTCTATGAGTGGATGGAGGAAACCAATTACGACTACCTCTCCGATGAGCGAGTCAACCTGAATGTTCAGCTTTCCCAGCCGATCATTGTCATTGGCGACATCGGCAGATGGAACGGCAGAGTGATGGGCTACAAGGACATCCCCTCCGGCAACATCCGAGATTGCCTGTATGCCGACACCGACTATACCGAATGGTATGTAGACAAGTACGGCGATCTTCGTGCCGATGCAACTCATCACGACGGTACAAATCATTATCTCTACCGTGTGTTCAAAGACGGCGTTTCCGAAACGCAGATGGAGAACCTGAGAGATAAAATCTATCACGGCAAAGCCACACGAGCTGATATTACCCGGCTGACCCGGCGACTTGGGGATGAGATCGCCGCCGTTTACGGCTTTGACATCCCGAAACAACGAACACCGCAAGAAAGGGGCGCAAGATAATGACAGATTTCACACTGCGACCGCTGACCGTTCCCGAACGCAAATACACCTATGCTCAAAGCTCGCAGCTTCAAGGGCAGACAGGCAATATCGGTTATCTGCGTGGGGACTTCGGCTCAAGCGGCGATCAGTTTTATACCACTTGGTTTGATACCCGACCGCAATGGAAAAGCGATGAGTTCAAGCGGGACTTGGATGATGTAATCAACGCCCTGCGCTCCGAGGAGTACGGACTGCTTCAAAGCCGTTCTCAGATGGTGCGTTATGGGCGTGAGAACAAGGAAAGCGAAATGCAGGGTGCTTATACCACTGAGTTCGGCTTCCGAGCAGATACCGAGAAATATGCGTTCGTGCTTCGCTGTAATCCAACGAGGGGCGACTATAACTTCTACTGCCTCTGCTATGTAAAGGAATGGCTGGACAAGCACATCGAAGAAGCCAACCGGGATATTCGCTTTATTGACAGCCACTATAAAGAGTTGTTCCGTATCCCGGACGGAGAGCGCATCATTGTGACCGACCGTGACGGTAAGACGGAAAGCTATCCCTGCCGCTATATTGACAACTATCACACAGAGGTCGGACGCAATCTCTTTCACATTTGCGAGTTTGCCGAGCGTATGGAGCAAGGCGGCTGTACCTACGCTCCAATGGAGCCGCCCTTGCCTCCGATGTGCTATTCCATACTCCCGTCTACCGGCGAAGTCATTCAAATCGACCGCTGGCAAAAGGGCTATACCGCCACAAGGTTTAACGACGGGAATCGTGCAGAGAACGAAGCAATTAAAGATAAGTTCAATGAGAAGCTGGGTGTCAGCAAGGCACAGGAGCAGGCGATGCTTGCCGGTTCTATGATCCGGTGGGACTCCATTGCCGCCAAACCCAAGAGCTATGATGAGAACGGCAAAGCCATCAAGCCCAAAGACTATGAACGATAAGGAGGTGTCTGCCGATGGCACGAAAATACGACTTCATTTCGGAGCTGTATAACCGAACCTGCAAAACGGTTGTTGCAAGCCCCGCAAGCTGGGAAGCGTTTCTCCGCTCTGCCTGCTACAACTACCGTCTGCGCTTTGACGAGCAGCTTTTGGTTCACGCTCAGCGACCGGACGCCACCGCCGTTCTTCAGATCGACGACTGGAACCAAAAGTTTGGGCGATGGGTCAATCGTGGAGCACACGGCATTGCCGTTTTTGAGGATGCCGACCAACGCCGCCAGCGGCTTGTCCACTACTTCGATATTTCCGACACGCATCCCAGCCGCTTTTCCCGCAGAGTTCCCATTTGGCAAATGCGGGACGAATACACGGCAGAAGTGATCGACACACTGGAAAGCACCTTCGGAGAGTTGAACGACAAGGAAACCCTTGCCGCTGCCATCGAGTCGGCGGCAAGAAACGCCGTAGAGGACAACATCCCCGACTATCTCCCCGATCTGATCTACAGCGTGAAAGACAGTTTCTTGGACGGCGTATCCGAAGAAGAAATCACCCACATTTTCAAAACAGCGGTGCGAAACAGCGTCGCCTATATGACGATGACCCGCCTGGGCATTGAAGCCGGAGAATACTTTGAACCCGATGATCTTCGGGATGTGGTGAATTTTACGACGCCTGCCACGCTGAACGCCCTCGGCTATGCCACCAGCGATATTGCGGAGATGGGACTTGCGGAGATTTCCCGCACCATTCTTGCCCTCGACCGCCAAAATCGCATAATTGCAGAGAAAACCAAAGCCGATTACAATGTAGGCAAAGAAAAAACCGAAAGGAGTCCTGATGATGAACGAGATCACTTACACGATGCAGGGGGATTATCTGCTCCCCGATCTGACAATGCCGGAGCAGCCGGAGCTGTCGATGGGCAGGTACGCCCGGATGCGGAAGAAGTTCCTGAAGGAGCATCACAAGGTACGCTACTACAACCTGCTGACGAGTTGCGCCCTGAACGAGCATCTGAACGACACGGAGCGCAGAGCGAACGAGATGGAACAGATGCTGACGGAGCAGATGGCAGCGTCGGAGGGCGTGACGGAGAATCTGAAAGCGACGGATATGATGAGCTGGGTTCGGAAGATGAACAGTATCCGGAGCCGGGTTCAGGAGATCGTGATGGCGGAGGTAATCTTCGCTTAGACTATTACGACCGAAGTCACGAGGATAAAAGCCTGCCTTTCTTTGGCGGCGACGACACCGTTCGTGAGATCCTCAGCACCACGCCGCACCTGAAAGCAAGCAAAGACGAGATACGGGCATTCTTTGAAGCTACCGCTGATGAGAACGCCCGTATTTCTTATATCAAGCGCATTTTCAACAACGACTATACCGAGGTCATTCTGAGAGATGGACGGCGTGTGGGCTACAAGACCTATCAGAATGTGTTGCAGCTTTGGGAGGGCAGTTATCTCTCCCGCACAGCACAGAGCTTCTATGATTGGGGCGTAATTGCCCAGCATTTTGAAGCGATGCGGCTGCTTGGAGAGTTGCAGGACACGATGAAGCCGCTGCCATCCATTGACGGGCAGTTGAGCTTGATGACAGCAGGAGCAGAGGAACGAAAGCCCTCTGCTTTTACTTTCTCTCAGGAGATCATCGACGCTGTTCTCACCCGTGGCAGCGGCATCTCTGAGGGGAAAATGCGAATCTATGAGCAGTTCCAAAAGAGCCTGTCTGCAAAGGAAAACGCAGATTTTTTGAAAAATGAATACGGCTGGGGCGGCGTTTATCCCGCTATCACCGGCGCAGGAATTGACGAACAGCACGACGGCAAGGGCATCCGTATTTCTAAAGGCATCGGAAGCGATAAACCTCATATCGACCTGAAATGGAGTCAGGTGGAGAAGCGTATTGCTGAGCTGATAAAACTCGACCGTTACTTGAACCCCAAGGAAAAGGCGCAGTACCCTGCGTGGCTGCAAAGGCAGGAAGAACGCCGTGCAGAGCTTGCCGAGGAACGGAGGAACAGAGAAATCTTGTCTACCGCACCGTCAGAAAAGACAGAGCCGAAAAATGAGCGATATGAGTACCATCTCGGCAGCACCGTCTATCTCGGCGCAAACGAATATGAAATCCTGTCCTTTGATGACGAGCGTGTGATGCTCTATGATACGCAGTTTCCGCTTTTCAACAAGGAAATGACGAGAACTGAGTTCGACAGCAAGGTGCAGGAGAACCCGCTGAATGACCATTTGAAGGTCGCTATTAAACAGCCCGAAGAAAAGGCGGTTGAGTTCGACATCGGGATGGGCTATCTCGGCAACGGACTGACCGTTTGGAACCGTGCCGTGGAGGTCAATGGGGACTATCAGAACATTGCCCACATCTCCCCCGAAGGTGAGATCACCTTCTATGTGCAGGACTTGCCGCAGAGCGTTGTGGAGCGTATCAGACAGGCGGCAGAAAGAGAAAAGCCAAAGGATGCTGCTTTGCCGGAGTTCTATCAGGCGTATCTTAAAACCAAAGCAGACAATCCGAGTAGCCTTGTACTGTATCAGATGGGAGATTTCTTTGAAGCCTATGCTGATGACGCAGAGGTCGTCGGGACAGCCCTTGATTTGACGCAGACGACCCGTGCCGTCGATCACAACACCCGTGTCCCTATGGTGGGATTTCCGCAGCACCGCTTGGAAACCTACCTTACAATGCTGACCGACAGAGGGTATGATGTAGCGGTCAACGCTTTGGAGGATGGTAAACGCATTACCCGCACCGTGGTTTCCACCACGAAGGAAGCACCCATCGAGTCCAGACCTATCGGCAGGATCGACTATCTCGGCACGGACGGCAAGGTCGGTGAAAGCATCGAGTACACCAGCCCGTATAGCTTTGAGAAGGATATTAAGGAGGAAAATTACTATGGTGTGCCGATGAGCATTGTTCTGTATAAGGACAAGGACGGCAGCACCATCCCCCACGACTTTATTACACAGCTTGATCCGCCGCCTAAGAGCTTTGAGATCATTGACAGCCCCTATCTGACGGACACTGCACTGGATAAAGCGAAGCAAATTATTGATGATTTCTGCCGTGAGGAATACCAGCAAGAGGACGGTGCGGATTACACCGACCTTGCCAATGTGGGTGTTGCCTACACTACGACGGAGGACGACAAGCACGAAATACAGGCAAGGGTCAATCTTGTGGATTTTCGCATCGAAACCCTTGCAGATGGAAAAGTCGTCCGCAGTGAACAGTATGATTCGCTTGAAGAACTGACCGATAAGGGATTGCAAGCACTGTCCTTTGACGACCTTATTTATCTCTCCGAGGAAGAACTTGCACAGGTGGAAGCACCTCTTACCCCTGTTTGGGAGCATCCGAAGAAAAGCCGGGTGCAGACCTTTGATATTCATCCCGAAATCCCAATGGCAGACCGTCATACCTTTGACCTTGCTTCTCACGAGGTCGAGGAGGTCAACAAAAAGGAGCGTTTCCACCGCAACTATGCGGCGATCACCGTTCTGAAAAAATGTCAGGAAGAAAACCGCTTCGCCACACCGGACGAGCAGATCATTCTCTCTAAATATGTGGGCTGGGGCGGTATTCCTGAAGCCTTTGACGAACGGGCAGACTCTTGGCGAACCGAATACGGTATGCTTAAAAACATCCTGTCACCGGAGGAATACGCTTCCGCAAGAGAAAGCACTCTGACCGCTTTCTACACGCCGCCAACGGTTATCAATGCCGTGTATAAGGTGATGAAACAGCTTGGATTCCGTGAGGGCAACATCTTGGAACCGTCCTGCGGCATCGGGCATTTTATCGGTATGCTTCCCGAAGAAATGAAGGAAAGCAAGATCTACGGTGTGGAGCTGGATACGGTTTCTGCCGGTATCGCACAGCAGTTATATCAAAAGTCCTCTATCGCCGCACAGGGCTTTGAGGAAACCAACCTCCCCGACAGCTTCTTTGATGCCGTTGTGGGAAATGTACCCTTCGGGGATTTCAAGGTTCCTGACAAGCGTTACGACAAGCACAAGTTCCTCGTCCACGACTACTTCTTCGCCAAATCCTTGGACAAGCTCCGTCCGGGCGGCGTAATGGCGCTCATTACGAGCAAAGGCACAATGGACAAGGAAAACTCCGCTGTCCGAAAGTATATTGCTCAGCGAGCTGACCTGCTTGGTGCTATCCGTTTGCCGAACAACACCTTTAAGGGAAATGCCGGGACGGAAGTCGTTTCGGACATTCTAATTCTGCAAAAGCGTGACCGCATTGTGGATATAGAGCCGGATTGGGTACAGCTCGGCACAGATGAAAACGGTATCCTGATGAACAGGTACTTTGTTGAGCATCCCGAAATGATACTCGGAGAGATGAAAATGGTGTCGGGGCGTTTCGGTCCCGAAGCCACCTGCGTCCCTTACGAGGGGGCAGACCTTGCCGGGCAACTCGGCGAAGCCGTTTCCAATATTCACGGTGAGCTGACCGCATATGAGGTGGAGGATGAGCTTGCAGAGGAGGACAATTCCATTCCCGCAGATCCCACCGTTCGCAACTTCTCCTATACGGTGCTGGACGATAAAATCTACTTCCGAGAAAACAGTCGTATGGCTCCGGTGGAGGTATCGGCTACCGCAGAGAACCGCATAAAGGGTATGATCCGCATCCGTGATTCGGTCAGAACGCTGATTGAATTGCAGACAGAGGATTACCCCGACTCGGAAATTAAAGCGGAGCAGGAGCGATTAAACGCTCTTTATGATACCTTTTCCAAGCAGTACGGACTTATCAACAGCCGTGCCAACATCTCCGCATTTTCACAGGACAGCTCCTTTTCTCTGCTCTCGGCTCTTGAGGTCTTGGGCGATGAAGGGCAGCTTGAACGCAAGGCGGATATATTCTACAAGCGAACCATCAAGCCACACACCCCGGTCACTTCCGTAGATACCTCCAGCGAAGCACTTGCCGTTTCTATGGGCGAAAAAGCCCGTGTGGATATGGATTATATGTGCGAGCTGACCGGCAAGACCGAGGAAGAAATCTTTGCGGACTTGAAGGGCGTTATCTTTCTGAACCCGATGTACGGGTACGGCAATTCCACGCAGGCAAAGTACCTGATGGCAGACGAATACCTCTCCGGCAATGTCCGTGAAAAGTTGGCATTTGCCCGCAGGTCAGCACAGCTCTATCCCGATGATTATACCGTCAATGTGGAAGCACTGGAACGGGTGCAACCCAAAGACCTGACCGCCAGCGAGATCGCCGTTCGGCTTGGTGCTACTTGGCTACCGACCGAAATTGTCGAACAGTTTATGTTTGAGTTCTTGGGAACACCGAGGTACGCACAGTGGAACATCAAGGTTCACTTCTCTGCCTACACCGGCGAGTGGAATATTGAGGGCAAGTCCTATGACCGCAGCAATGTGAAGGCATACAGCACCTACGGTACGGGGCGCATCAACGCCTACAAAATCATCGAGGAAACACTGAACCTTAAAGATGTCCGCATCTTCGACTATGTAGAGGACGCAGACGGCAAAAAGAAAGCCATTCTGAACAAGAAGGAAACGGCAATCGCACAGGCAAAGCAGGAGCTGATTATTACCGCTTTGTCAATGCAGAGAACGCAGACGATTTCAACACTTATATTGACCGTTGCAAGGAGCTTTCCATGTACGACACAGGTGTGAGTGCAGAATACGGCGACAAGCTCATTACACTGTCCACCTGTGAATACTCTCAGGCAAACAGCAGACTTGTGGTTGTTGCGAAAAAGATCGTAGATCGTCCGGCTTTAGAAGCTGAAAACTCTTGAAATATCAGGGCTTTTTCAGCTTAATTCTAACGGGGCAAGGTGATTTTATCCCTTGCCCTGATTTTAACCTTCAAAACACAGACAGAAAGGAGGAAAACAAGTGCCGGATATAAAAACAAAAGATGTGGTCAAGGGTACGATTAAGAAGATCGACAAGGCTGCTGTCGCTTCCCAAAGAATGAAGCAAGCCTATATTTCCACCAAGGATAAGGCAGAGCACTCTGTTCAGCCTGCTGAAAGCTCAGAAACGGAGTATGCGTCGAATAAGGTCGAAAATACTGCCGATGTTGTTGTCCACGAAACCGCTCACCGAGCCGATAAGGTCGGGCGTTGGGGTCCGAGAAACCCGCAAGAATGTGGTTGAAGCCAAAGACAATATCCAACAATTTAAGCAGAAACGAGCTGCCCAGCGAGTAGAAAGGCAGGCTGCTACACGGTCTGGAAGAATTGCTACTCATGGTCAAGGTACGATCCGAACCTTGGAGCACGGTGAGAAAACCATAAAACAGTCCGCTTCCTCTGCCGGCAAGAAAACCATTAAGCAAACGGCAAAAGGTACAGCGAAAACCACGCAGAGGGCAGTAAAGACCGCCGAGCAAACAGCCAAGACGACAATCAAGACCACAAAGCAAGCGGCAAAGGCAGCTCAAAAAACCGCCCAAGCCAGCGTAAAAGCCTCCCAAAAGGCTTATCAGGTGGCAAAGGCTACGGCAAAAGCGACTGCGGCTACAATCAAAGCTGCTGCGAAAGCAACTGCTGCGGCAGTCAAGGCAATTATAGCAGGAGTCAAAGCTTTGGTGGCTGCTATCGCTGCCGGGGGCTGGGTAGCTGTGGCAGTTATCCTTGTGATCTGTCTGATTGGTATGATTGTCGGCTCTGTGTTTGGCATTTTCTTTTCAGGTGAAGATAGTGGTAGCGGGATGACCATGCGAACCGTTGTCCAAGAAATTAACACCGACTACGACAATAAGCTAACGGAAATCAAGTCCTCTACTGAGTACGATGACCTTGAGATGAGCGGCAGCCGGGCAGTCTGGAAAGAAGTGCTTGCTGTGTATGCGGTCAAAATCAATACCGATCCTGATAATCCACAGGAAGTTGCCTCTATGGATGATACCAAGAAACAGCTCCTGTCAGATATATTCTGGGAAATGAATGAAGTCAGCTCTCGGACAGAATCTAAGACGGAAACTGTCATTGAGGAAAGTGACGATGGGAACGGTAATATCGTGGAAACCGAAACCACAGAAACCAAGACCATCCTTTATATCACTGTCAGCCATAAGACTGTTGATGAGATGGCAGATCAGTATGGTTTTAGTCAAGAGCAACGAGATTATCTTGCAGAGCTTTTGGAAGACGAAAACAATTCGCTATGGGCAGCAGCTCTTTATGGTATTCGCACAGGTGATGGTGAAATCGTTACTGTCGCTCTTTCTCAGATTGGCACTGTTGGCGGCGAACCTTATTGGAGCTGGTACGGCTTTGGTAGCCGTGTAGAGTGGTGCGCCTGCTTTGTATCGTGGTGCGCCAATGAGTGCGGCTATATTGATGCGGGTGTAATCCCCAAATTCGCAGGGTGCGTCAACGGCGTAAATTGGTTCAAGGAGCGTGGTCAATGGCTTGACGGTTCTGAGGAACCTGTACCGGGTATGATTATCTTCTTCGATTGGGACAACAATGGCTCTTCAGGACCACAGGACGGTGAATCCGACCATGTGGGTATTGTTGAGCGAGTTGAAGATGGGCGTGTCTATAC
>OHMF01000751.1_pt1 | contig 13999 bp, 9 predicted proteins | sample 1569181 | NCBI WGS metagenome assembly OHMF01 (sample SAMEA3879559, study PRJEB24766) | human gut metagenome | biome: human-associated habitat; feature: feces | place: USA | collected 1985/1987
TAAAGGAATAAACCAATCACTAAAAGCATGAATACTATACTGAATATTAATTCTACGTGAATATACTCCCTGTAGAATCACTCTCACACTCTCACCTTAACTCCCTTAGTATCCCTGTGTGCCGTCTTCATCTTGGCAAAGCTGATACTCTTGCCCTTATATTCCATTGTGAACTCGTCACCTTCTGTAAGCAGGAATACATCTTCTATATAATCATCTTTTGAAAGCTTGATTCCTCTTACGCCTACAGCACTCTTCTTCTTCATTGGAATGTCTGTTAATGGAAATTTTAAGAACACTCCATTTTCTGTCTGTACAATTACATTCTGGTTGCTCTCGACAACCTCTTCTTCCTTGATTTCACCATCAAGCGAGAATTTGGAATAAATCTCTACTCTTGCGTCTGTTGAATACATTCCGATTAGCTTGTCGTCATCTGCTAATTTTGTACATGCAACTGTACGCTTTGCAACCTGGAATTCTTCGCTGTCTACAAGCTTCATCATTCCCTGTCTTGTGACAAAAAGCATTTTCTGATTCTTAAGTCGTTCAAATGGAGTAATGTACACAATTATCTCCTTAGAGCTGTCATAGTTACACAGATTATCAATCGGTGTGCCTTTATCTCTAAACTTAGTGAATGGCAGATCCTTTATCTTTAACTGGTGCAGATCTCCCGTATCAGTAAATATGCAGATTTTATCTGTGTTCATTACCGGAATGACATATTTGTTCTCATTAAATACAGCATCTTTATTTCTCTCAAATGCAGCCATATCAATGGTTCTTGCATATCCGAATCTATCCATAATAAACATGACTTCCATCTCTGGTATCTTCTTTTCCTCAAATACAGCAGCTTCTCCGTCTTCAATTACAGTTCTTCTTGCAACACCATATTCCTTCTTAATATTAAGAAGGTCAGACTTGATAACCTTAGCCATCTCTTTTCTGCTGCCAAGTATCTTTTCATACTTCTCAATCTTCTTGACACATTCATCATATTCTTTCTGAAGATTAAGAATTTCAAGGCCAATCAGCTTGTACAGACGCATTTCTAATATTGCGCCAGCCTGTCTCTCTGTGAAATCAAGACCTGCAGCCTGCTTTTTTGACTGCTCTGACTTAAACTTGATTCCCTCAACATTACCATTAACAAGGCAGTCCTTAGCCATCTTAAGATTAGCACTGCCTCGTAATATCTCGATAATAAGGTCAATAATATCACATGCTCTTATAAGACCTTCCTTAATCTCCCTGTTAGCCTTCTCCTTTTCAAGAAGTGTTGTGTACTTTCTTGTAGCAAGCTCATACTGGAAATTAATGTGGTGTTTTATTATATCCTTAATACCTAAGGTCTCAGGTCTTCCATCAACGATAGCCAGCATATTTACGCCAAATGTATCTTCCAACTTGGTCTTCTTGTAAAGAAGATTTTCAAGATTCTTGACATCAGCGTTCTTCTTAAGTTCAAGGACAATTCTTATTCCTTCCTTAGAAGATTCATTGGAAATGTCGACAATATCGGTAGTTTTCTTAGTTTCTATAAGGCTTACTACATCAGATATAAATTTACCTATGTTAGCACCAATCATTGTATATGGAATCTCTGTAATAACAAGCTTGTCCTTCTCAGAACGGTTCTTGGCAGGCTCGAATACGACCTTGCCTCTTAACTTAATCTTACCTGTTCCAGTCTCATATATTGCACCAAGCTCGCTTTTATTAATTACAATTCCACCTGTAGGAAAATCCGGCCCAGGGCAGAGCTGCATAAGCTCGTCTGTTGTGATATCCTCATTATCCATATATGCACATACTGCATCAACAACCTCTGAAAGATTGTGTGGAGGGATATTAGTTGTCATACCAACCGCAATACCATCTGCACCATTTACAAGCAGATTAGGTACTCTTACAGGAAGAACCTCAGGCTCTTTTTCTGTCTCATCAAAGTTAGGCACGAAATCCACAACATTTTTATCAAGGTCAGCAAGATATACGTCCTGTGTGAACTTTTTTAACTTAGCTTCTGTATATCGCATAGCGGCAGCTCCGTCACCTTCGATAGAACCAAAGTTTCCGTGTCCGTCAACAAGAGCCATACCCTTCTTAAAATCCTGTGAAAGTACAACGAGTGTCTCATATATTGAACTGTCACCATGTGGATGGTATTTACCCATTGTATCACCAACGATACGTGCAGACTTTCTGTGAGGCTTGTCGTAATTAAGCCCCAACTGGTCCATGGCATACAGCACTCTTCTCTGTACCGGCTTTAAACCGTCCCTTACATCAGGAAGTGCTCTTGCTGTAATAACGCTCATGGAATAATCTATATAGGACTTCTGCATAACCTCAGAATACTCAGTCCTTATAATCTTCTCAGCCATTTTCTACTCCTTTAGCTTTTACGCATCAATCTCAGCTTCATTAGCATGCGTATATATAAATTCTCTTCTAGGTGGTACATCTGTACCCATAAGCATTGCTGTAACCTCAGTTGCAAGCCTAGCGTCCTCAATCTCAACCTGCTTTAAAATTCTTGTTTCAGGATTAAGCGTTGTCTCCCATAGCTGGTCAGGATCCATCTCTCCAAGACCTTTGTATCTCTGAAGTGTAAATGTTCCTGACGTATGCTTCTTTCTGTAATCCTCAAGTGCCTTATCATCATATAGATATTCACCCTCGCCCTTCTTAGGAACAACCTTGTAAAGAGGTGGTGTGGCAATATATACATGCCCCTGATTAATAAGCTCAGGCATGAATCTGTAGAAAAATGTAAGAAGCAGTGTATCAATATGTGCTCCATCCACATCGGCATCAGTCATGATAATAATCTTATTATATCTTAATCTGCTGATATCAAAGTCATTGCCGTAGCCCTCTAAAAATCCACAGTTGAATGAATTAATCATTGTCTTAATCTCGGCATTGGCAAGTACCTTATCAATACTTGCCTTTTCAACATTAAGAATCTTACCTCTGATTGGAAGAATTGCCTGAGTTCTTCTGTTTCTTGCAGTCTTTGCTGAACCTCCAGCTGAATCTCCCTCAACAATGAACACCTCACATTCCTCCGGATTCTTGCTCTCACAGTTGGCAAGCTTTCCGTTGCTGTCTATAGAGAACTTCTGCTTTGTAAGCATATTTGTCTTAGCCTTTTCTTCTGCTTTTCGTATCTTCGCAGATTTTTCAGCACATGCAATTACAGCGTTAAGGTCGTCCAAATGTCTGTCGAAATAAAGCTGTACCTCGTCTCCTGTTACATTTGCAACAACTGTACCAGCATCCGGATTATCAAGCTTGGTCTTGGTCTGTCCCTCAAATCTTGGTGCAGGGTGCTTAACTGCAACAACTGCAGTCATACCATTTCTTACATCAAGACCTGTAAAATTCGCATCCTTATCCTTTAAGATGCCAAGTTCTCTCGCATACTGGTTGATAATCATTGTAAACTTGGTCTTAAAACCTGTAATATGCGTTCCACCCTCCTGAGTGTATATGTTATTACAGAAGCCAAGAATATTTTCCTCAAATTCATTAACAAACTGAAATGCTACTTCAACCTCAATATCTTCCTGCTTCTTCTTAAAGTAGACGATATCGCATACTGTCTCTTTGCCATTGTTAAGGTCTTTGATATATGCCTTAAGTCCGTCAGGCTCATGGAAAGTTTCCTTATCCTCGCTGCCCTTTCTCTTATCTTCAAACTCAATTGTAAGCCCCGGATTAAGATATGCAGTCTCATGAAGCCTGCTCTTTATCGAGTCTGCTTTGAATCTTGTCTTTTCAAATATTTCTCCATCAGGAAGAAATGTAACAGTTGTACCAGTATCATTTTTTCTGCATGTACCAATCTTTTCAAGCGGCGCTGTTGCTTTTCCACGCTCGTATCTTTGCTTGTACACACCACCATCAACTCTTATCTCAACCTCAAGCCATACAGAAAGTGCATTAACTACAGATGCACCAACGCCGTGAAGTCCTCCTGATATCTTATATCCGCCATCTCCGAACTTGCCGCCTGCATGAAGTACTGTAAATACGACCTCAACCGCAGGTATTCCGGCTTTAGGATGGATTCCGATAGGAATACCTCGTCCATTATCCTTGATAGTTGCTGTTCCATCATCATTAAGAGTTACATTTATCTGTGTACAAAAACCCGCAAGATGTTCATCCACTGAATTATCCGCAATCTCATATATAAGATGATTAAGACCTTTTGTTCCGACACTTCCAATATACATACCTGGTCTCATTCTTACCGCTTCAAGACCCTCCAGTATTGATATACTGTTAGCATCATATTTATTAGCTGCCATTATTAATTACTCTCCTCTTTACTTTCCAAAATACGCATTGAAAGTATCCTCAAAGCTGCTTCCCAACGTATACGCATCCTGAATACTTAATTTCTTCCATTCGCTATTATTAAATTCCATATATATACCAGCTTCATATTTCTCAAAATCAGTATTAAACTGCTCTAACTTTCTCTTTTCAAGAATTGCAGACTTATTAACCTCGGTCTTAGCCTTATCATTATCCGATGTACATCTTATAATGTAATATCTGCCTGCTGACTCAACTATACTGCTCATCTCACCAGTAGACAGATTGAATGCTGCTTTTTCAAATGCTGCATCCATCTCGCCACGTTTCAGTTCGTACTCATATTCGCCATCCGCATTGTACTCCTTGGCAACAGCAAAGAATGAACTTCCTGAATTCACAAGATTATATGCCTTATTAATATTTTCCTCTGAATCTGATACAATATACTGGATATCAATAACTCTTGCCTCATCTGCGCTTACTTCAATATCCATGCTGGAAGTAAGGTCATCGTAGAGTTTCTGTGCTATTGCAAATTCAGTAAACATTGTATTCAGTTTATCCTTAGTTATTCCTGTACTGCTTATCTGCGATTCTGTTAATTCATTGTAAAATGCATCAACAGCCTTACCCACAGAATCTTTTTCTTCTCTTCCAAGCACAACACCGCGTTCCTTAGCCTTAACATTCATAGCCTTGACGCGCATTAACTTACTCTTAATCTGGTCCTTAATATAGCTTTCAAAATCAGCATCACCAATTTTCTCTCTCCATATATTACTGCCAAACATTTCCTCATATTCCTTCTTCACATCAGACATGAGAATATCTGCCTCGCATGTATAAGTTGTCTTCTGTCCTGCTGTCTTAATAAGCTCACCGTTCTTCATTCCTGTTGTAAAATATATCAGACGTCCATTAAAGAACTTAATATATCCTGCAACTAACAGAACTACAACAAGAATAACTGCTAATATAATAAATGTTTTTTTTCTTCTTTTCATATTCTATCCTCTTTAATTATTTGTGATATGGCTCATTCTTCATAATCCTGTAAGCCCTGTATATCTGTTCCAAAAGAATAACTCTCATAAGCTGGTGTGGAAATGTCATCCTTGAAAAACTCAGCTTATAATCAGCTCTCTTAAGTACATCATCTGCAAGTCCCAAAGAGCCTCCTATTACAAATGTTATGTTACTCGTTCCTTCTATTCCAAGTCTTTCAATCTTTTCTGATAGTTCAACAGAATCAAGCATTTTCCCTTCTATTGCAAGTGCACATACATAAGCATCATCTTTAATGACAGAAAGGATTCTCTCCCCTTCCTTATTCTTAATCTGTTCATTGACAACATTACTTGCATTATCCGGTGTTTTCTCATCAGGTAGTTCAACAATATCAAGCTTACAGTATCTTGAAAGTCTCTTAGAATACTCTTCAACTGCCTGGGTATAAAACTTTTCCTTAATCTTGCCTACACATACAACATTTATACGCATCTGTACTATCCTTCCACGAAGAAATATCCGCCATTATCAAGCCTGAATACTTCTAACTGCTCAAGAAGCTCATCATTGCTTAAGTCAGATACATCCATTCCCTCATCATCCATCACTTCTCTTAATTCTTTAATATCCTTGCAGTATACTGCCATACAGTCCTCTAAGAATTCCTTAGCCTCCTCTAAATCATATGCAACAGGCTCATCGAAAAGCTGTTTCTGATCTCTTAGAAACACCTTCGCACACTCATCAATATGTTTATCCATAACTTAAATCTCCTTATCTTATCTCTTTAAATTGCTCTCTTAATGTTCCTTCTACCCATCCCGTTACGAAACGCGCATGTTTCTTAACATCATCTACAGCTTTCTCCATAACATATGAATAATATACCTTATCCAACATAGCGATATCATTATAATTATCACCAAATGCCATACATTCTTCGGGTTTTAAGCTGAAATATTTCTGTATCTGCTCAATTCCTCTACCTTTATTAACATTAGTGTCCATAAGGTCTAAGTAAAGTTCTCCCGATACAAGTACTGAAGCCTTATCACTCCATTTGTTAATAAAATGTTCTTTAGAGTTCTTAATTCCTGTCATATCACACACAGCTATCTTTAATATATCCTCATCAATGTCAGTAAACTTATCGACTAATGTAGTATGATAATTGACCACCTTGGTCATCCTATAATAATATTCTTGAGACTTAGGCTTAATATATGCCGTATGTTCTCCTGATACAAGCACCTCACAATTAGGCTGCTCAATTACATCCTCAATTATCTCTAACGCAAGCTTCCTATCCATCGCAGTCTTTCCAATAGTTTCACCCTTGTATTCCACAAGAGCACCATTCTCTGCAATATATGCAAGCTTATCACTGACAGCGCCAAAAAGTCTCTTAAGACTCGTTATCTGCCTGCCACTAGCTGGTGCGAATATAACGCCTTTGTCAACAAGTTTATTGATATACTGTATAGCCGATTCATCAATGCTCTGTGCTCCGTTAAGAAGCAGTGTCCCATCAAGGTCACTTGCTACGAATTTAACCATATGTTTTCTCCTTAAAATACTTTAAGCTCATGTACAAGTCTTGCAACAGGCAGACCGACAACGTTATTATAGTCGCCTTCAATCCCCTTAATGTATGCTGCGAATTTTCCCTGAATACCATATGCACCAGCCTTATCCATAGGCTCTCCTGTGCTTATGTAATCCCTGATTTCCTCATCAGTCATATCATATACCCACACATCAGTCTTTTCATAAAAACTTACATTCTTATGTGCACTGCATATAGTTACACCTGTATACACCTGATGTATCTGACCTTCTAAAGACTTAAGTATTCTGAATGCATCCTCTTCATTCTTAGGCTTGGTAAGAATCTCCCCTTTATGATAAACAATAGTATCTGCACCTATAACGATTACAGAATCTTCATTATCTGCGTATTGTTCTAATACAGACTGTGCCTTAACAGAAGATAATTCTCTTACATAATCTTCAGGCTCCATCTCTTTAATATTCTCATCTGCATCACTTGTAACAACAGTAAAATCAAGTCCTACCTGACTCATTAATTCTCTTCGTCTTGGTGAACCCGATGCAAGTATCAAATGTTTCATAAAACTTCCATCTCCTTGTTCTTCACTGTATTTTGTGTTCAGAGCCTACTTCGACTCATACATATTGCATTATAGCATAAAAAAGCAGAGCGCTTCAATACCACCCCAATAAAAAAGGCACAACATTACTGCTGTGCCTCTCTGATATCATTAACATTTATTATCTTTTATTGCTCTTTTTGCTTATCACAATAACGGTTCCAGAAATAACAGCTGCTGCTACAAGAATCACAATATATACCCATACATGATTATTGTCACCAGTCTTTACAACCTCTTCATCAGCCGCAACTTCACAAGTCTTTCTGACTCTTGAGCCACCAACAGTCTCATCTTCTTTTCCTGTAACTAATTCTTCATCTCCTGCAACTTCACCAGTCTTCTTTGTGACCTGGGTTGATGAAGTTGTATGTTCTTTTGTCTGTTTATTAGAATCTACTGATGTTTCATTTGACTTTGTTGTCTCATTAACAGCTGTTGTTTCGTTTGATTCTGGTTTTGTCGGCTTAGTTTCCTTACCAGCATCAACTGTTGTCTCATTCGACTTTGTTGTCTCCTGCGCAGCTGTTGTTTCGTTTGACTTTGTTGTCTCCTGCGCAACTGTTGTCTCGTTTGACTTTGTTGTCTCCTGTGCAACTGTTGTCTCGTTTGACTTTGTTGTCTCCTGCGCAGTTGTTGTCTCGTTTGACTTTGTTGTCTCCTGTGCAGTTGTTGTCTCTTCTGACTTTGTTGTTTCTGATGAAGACTGTGCTACAGATGTTGTTTCCTTTTGTGTCGTCTCCTGCTGTTGATTATCTGATATAAAATGCATTTGTCCATTGACATTAACAAATGACTTAGAAATTGCCCTTCCATTACATGTAGATGTTAAAGTAATATCTGCTTTTGGTGCAACAACTATACCACATACCTCACCTATATTAATATTACCAGTTACATTAACAGCATTGAAAATAACCGTGTCTGATACATCAACATCTGTTAATCCGCCTGTATTCTTTCCATTAATGCTGAATCTTTTAATATCTGCATCACCATCACCGCCAAGCAGATTAATGATAACAAACTGTCCCTGTGCTTTATTTGTTATGTTGAGCTGTCCTTCTCCATAATAAGATGAAACTTCTTTTCCCTGCCAGTCAATATAATTATTAGCATACATATTTACCACTACAATCTGCTTATTCTTAAATGAAGCAAGATCAATCTTTCTATCATCATAAGCACCAATAACTATATCAGCCTCCGAATCTGGTGTATCTGCATACGCCTTGAAATTATCGTATACATTATCAAGTGCTGCAGTTACATCCATATAATCCTCTGCATAATAAACATTGATTGTATCCTTGCAGTTAGCAACATTAATAACAGCACCTGTTCTTTTTCCGTCAGCATCTTTAATATAATATTTATTCTCTCTGGGTTCATAATCATAATCAGTTCCAAGCACAAGATTATTAAATGCATTCCTATCCACATTAACCTCTGATGAACCAGAATTATCAAAACTCTTGATATATGTTGTTCCAACGCTCATATCAAGCCATGCACTCATCCACTGATCTGTTATTACAAGCTTGTTAGTCGCGAAACATGTCTGATTGTGATTACCATTCTTAAATTCTTCAGCAACTACACCGTAAGGTTTTGCTGCTCCTAATAATTCATTAAGGACATCCTGTGTTTTTGAATATGCGCCAGCTCTTAAAGACGTACCAGCAAACACAGAACCTGCAACTATTGCAACCAAAAGAACGCCAACTGCAGTTTTCTTAATCTTTGCATCCAAACCACTTAATCGTTTTCTAAAAAGCATTACTATCCCTCCAAAAATGTCTGAACCAATAGTTTCCCCTTAACTATATTTCCCTCTCTCAGCGTATAATAGCATTAGTACCAAAGTACTGCTTCCCCCTTTTTGGGGGTTTTTTATTCTACATTAATAAAACAACCCATATCCTGAATCAGTATCATTCTAGTATACGTTCCGGACATGGGTTATATTACACATTATTCAATTTAAATATTATGCTTCAAGGCTTCTGTTCATAGCTGACTCTAACGCATCAATAGAAGCTCTGATGATATCATGGTCAATACCAATACCAAAGTAATTCTTTCCATCCTCTCCTGTAATACCAACATATGCAATGGCACTAGAATCAGAGCCCTTCTTTAATGAATGTTCTTCATAACAGAAGATATCACAAGGCTTTCCAAAGTGACTGGCAAGAGCATTACTTACAGCATCAAGACGACCATTACCGCCATCTTCAACATTGCATTTCTTACCATTCTCATCAATAGTCACAACAGTCTGGATTCCATTAATCTGCTTGAAATGCACTTCAGAAATCTTGAATACTGGTGTATATTTCTTATATCTCTTCTCAAATATCTCAAGCACTTCATCTGCTGAAAGCTCCTTATGATTAACATCTGATACATCTTTGACAGCATAACCCAGATCTTCTCTCATAGCCTTAGGAACAACCATTCCATAGTTATGTTCAAGAACATAAGCAACACCACCCTTACCAGACTGGCTATTAATTCTTATAACATCTGAATCATATGTACGTCCTACATCTTCTGGATTAATTGGAAGATATGGAACTGTCCATTTATTAGGATCATTTTCAATTCTGTAATGCATTCCCTTAGATATAGCATCCTGATGTGAACCTGAGAAAGCTGCAAAAACAAGCTTACCACACCATGGATGACGGTCATCAATCTTCATCTGTGTAAGTCTTTCAAATACTTCTGCAAGATGTGGCATATCAGAAAGATTGAGTTCAGGATTAACACCCTGCATATACATATTCATCGCAAGTGTAATAATATCTACATTACCTGTTCTCTCACCATTACCAAAAAGTGTTCCCTCAATTCTGTCTGCTCCTGCAAGAAGTCCTAACTCTGCATCAGCAACACCTGTCGAACGGTCATTATGTGGATGAAGAGAAATAATAACATTTTCTCTGTTGTGCATGTATTTAGACATATATTCAATCTGGCTTGCAAATACATGTGGAAGTGACATCTCAACTGTAGCAGGAAGATTGATGATACATTTCTTATCAGGTGTTGGCTGCCAGATATCAACAACAGCGTTGCATACATCAAGTGCATACTCTGGTTCTGTTCCTGTAAAGCTCTCTGGACTGTATTCAAAAAGGAAGTTTCCTCCATCAGCTTCAGCAAGTTCCTTTAATAACTTAGCACCTTCAATAGCAATCTGCTTAACTTCTTCCTTAGACTTCTTGAATACCTGTTCTCTCTGTGCTAATGAAGTAGAATTATATACATGAACGATTGCTCTTGGAGCACCCTTTATAGCTTCAAATGTCTTCTTAATAATATGTGGTCTTGCCTGGGTAAGAACCTGGATTGTAACATCATCAGGAATCATATTCTTCTCAATAAGTGTACGGCAGAACTCATATTCTGTCTCAGAAGCTGCAGGGAAACCAATTTCAATTTCTTTAAATCCAACTTCAACTAACATCTGGAAGAATTCAAGCTTTTCATCAAGACTCATAGGTTCAACAAGAGCCTGGTTACCATCTCTTAAATCAACCGAACACCAGATTGGTGCCTTATCAACATACTCCTTGTTAACCCAGTCATTGCACTTAACTGGTGGCATAAAATAGCCTCTTTCATACTGTCTGTAATCAAACATTCCTAAAACCTCCTGAAAATATAAATATGTATTGTTAATAAGTAAAGGCTTCCTTAAAGATAAGCATAAAAAAATCTTTCGTCCATGGGCAATTCCACCCAAAGAGACGAAAGATAAATCTCACGCGTTACCACTCTTCTTCATAGCTATGCTATGCACTCACTGAATACGTACAACAAATGTGCTGCATTATATTCTGTCCACTATAACGGTTGGCTTCCGGCTACTCCTACTTCTCATAATGATTTCAGGTAGCAGCTCCAAGGCGAGTTCAATAAGTTCCTTCGACTGCCTCGCACCACCCGGCAGTTCTCTGACTCTGGTTCCTATCTAATAGTCCTCTTCACAGCATTTACTTATTATGTACGCTTATTATACTTGTCATTTTTTATAAAGTCAAGCATAAATTCAAGTTCTTCTTTGGAAATATTCTTATCAGAATATCTGGCTTTTTCATAACTTCTTGTAATTCTTTCAGCAGTCGCAGCATTTGAAGTAATATTATTTCTTGTGATATCCTCAGGCTGCATATAAACCAAACTGTCTGCAGCCATCTTTTCTTTTCTCTTATCCAGCATCGCTGCCTTTTTAAATGCTTTTCTATATTGCATATTAACCGCAAGATTGGTTTTCTCCACAGCACGCTTAGACCTTCTGATTTTTCTTTCATGCCTGCCTGTTCCTATGAATTCAACCTCATCTCCATTATCATCCCTTGATTCCTTGAACTTTCTCGCATATCTTACAATAACATATATAACAGCAATCATTAACCCTGTAATAATAACCACTGTGAAAGCAACGAAAACTGCCTGCATAACAGGATTATCCGCATATTCTTTTATCTCTGTTTCGTCATACAAAGCATCATCCTTATTGATTGGTTGAGTTGGCTGCTGAGGCAGAGCTTCGTCATTTTCTTTCATAAGCATGAGCAGCAATTTAAGAAGCGGTCTGAATACTACACCTAAAATACTTCCCATCAGTGCAAATATATTACCACCATCTCCTCTGTAGAACAGAAGCATTCCCATTATCATTAATACAGCTACAACAGCCACAGTTGCCATATTAATGCCTGTTATTCTTCTTGCTGGGAATTCAGATTTACCTGTATTACTTATAAATAAATCATTAACTCCTTTAAGCTGATTCCCTATAAGGAAAAGAATTATAAAAAGGACAAACATCAATGATTCAAAACTTACAAGTTTTGTACTGCCATTCTGTCCGCCAAATGTACTTCCAACAATCATAACAATGCAATACACCACTGACATTCTCTCTGTTGTCTGCATTACCGCTTTCTTTTCATCATCATTAACATCTTCTGTTTTAGTGCTGAACCGCGACTCCTTCATATATTCAGTTTTTCTTACATTAGCAATCCTTACACTTACAGATCGTACACATACAACAAACACACTTACAAAATATGCCGTACTTTCAGCATCTGTTCTTCCAAGCATAATTGCTGCTGCAATAAGTACTATATGAATCATTACAAAAAGAAACAACGACTTTATATATTTTCTTGCAAAAAATGTAATGACTACAGGAATAGTAACCAGTGTGGCATATAAAATATATTCATCAGACTTTTTAACAACCCCTAGAATTATCATTGCAGCAAATGCCATAAAAACAACACACTGACTAAGTAATTCCACAACTGACCGCGCTACATATAATGTTTTATTTCCTGAACGCGCAACAGACTCACTCATATTGCTTCTCCTTACTTAACTTCCCATCCAACCGGCTCAAAATCACATAATTCCAGTCCATAATCATCTCCTGGAAAATGTGGTACAATCCATACCATATCTGCCTGAAGCCTGCTGATTTTATTAATAACACTCTGCAATTTCTTTCTTCTGCTTGCAGAGATTAAAACATATACATATTCACTTTCTATTCTCATATTATCCGGCTCAAGAATTTTTTCAAGCATAGCAGAGTATTCTTCCATAGTAATTCCTGTATCAATCCTTGCAGTATTAATATTATTGAGATGTCCTATTCCAGAACCATTATTTATTACAACCGGACTCTTTGTATCAACATCACATCCATTGCTGAGCATTGAAACATTTATTCCACATGCAATTAGCATCTGTGATATTCCTGCTGCAATACTTATAGCCTGTTCGTCAACTGCATCATACCTCAATACTCCGTCTTCTTCGAGATTTAGCAGAATGCATACATTTCTGCTGACAGACTCATCATATTCATTAACCATAAGATTGCCGGTTCTTGCCGTTGCCTTCCAGTTGACATTCTTAAGGCTGTCATAACCCGTATAGTCTCTTATCCCCCTGAATACAAATGGATCTTCAAGCATATATTTTTTCCGTTCTGCTTCTCCTGTAATCCTACTGTTCACTGGTTTTAACACTGTCGGGTCTGCCGGTTTTGGATATACTGTTATTTCACAGTTATTATCAGTCTTTAGAACATTAATTTCATTCATAAACAAGCCAGAGAATACAATCTCAAGACCTGAAATGCGGTAAACGCCCCTTCTTGTGCACCTGACAGGAACCTTTCTTGTAATTCTCTGATTAGAAAGAAGCGAAAATACATCATTACGGTAAGTCTTATCCGATACGCTTGAATTAGTATCTGAACCTGTAAAAAGCAATTCTCTTGCAGCCTGAAATTTAAGATTAATACAAGGAAGTGGCAGCCTCTTGGCATTAGTAACAACTTCTGTAATATTAACAATATCATCCTTAACCACATGCTTTTTATCAAATTCAAGACTCACTGTAAGATTTTTATTCCAGTTATATCTGTACACAAGCTTTACAGCAATGTACAC
>OHMF01000754.1_pt1 | contig 13989 bp, 12 predicted proteins | sample 1569181 | NCBI WGS metagenome assembly OHMF01 (sample SAMEA3879559, study PRJEB24766) | human gut metagenome | biome: human-associated habitat; feature: feces | place: USA | collected 1985/1987
GTTGTTCCGTGCCGCGTGCCTCGTTAAAATGTAATCAAAGTTGGGAAAGTACGTGCTTTCCCGTGAGAGGAGCAAGATTTTCATGAGCAAATACGGTTACTATCTCGGCATGACGCCGGAGCAGCAGGATATCGTCAAAATGATCCGCGAATTTGCCGAGCGCGAGCTCGACCCGGTCGTGAAAGAATATGATGAAAAGGGCGAATTCCCGGTGCAGCTGCACGAAAAATGGGGTGAAATGGGCCTGTTTGGTCTGGACGTGCCGGAGCAGTACGGCGGACTGGGACTCAACGCCGTGACGCGCTACTGCATCAGCGAGGAGCTGGCCAAGCATGACGCCGGCTTCACGATCTCGAACAATTCCTACTCGTTCGGCCTGTCGGCGATCCTCGCCGACGGCACGGAGGCGCAAAAGCAGGCCGCCTGCGCGCGCATTCTGCGCGGTGAGGGTATCTCCATGGCGATCACGGAGCCGCAGAGCGGTTCGGACGTCGGCAGCACGCGCACGAGTGCAAAGAAAGTGGACGGCGGCTACGTGCTCAACGGCGTCAAGTGCTTCATCACGAACGCCACGCTCTGCTCGGCGTGCGTGGTGCTGGCCGTGACGAATCCGGATGCGGGCTATCACGGCATGAGCCTGCTGCTGGTGGAAAAAAGCGACGCCGGGGTGAGCGTCGGCAAGCACGAGGACAAGATGGGCATCCGCGGTTCTTCCACCTGCGAGCTGATCTTTGAGGACTGCCGCATCCCGAAGGATCGTATGCTGGGCGTGCGCGGCAAGGGCTTCCAGCTGGCTATGGCTACGCTGGACGGCGGCCGTATCGGCATCGCTTCTCAGGCTCTGGGCATTGCTGAGGGCGCTCTGGAGGAGACCGTTGCTTACGTCAAGGAGCGCAAGCAGTTCGGCCGTGCTATTGCTGCTTTCCAGAACACCCAGTTCGAGCTGGCTGAGATGAAGGCTCGTGTTGAGGCTGCGAAGTATCTGGTTTATGCTGCCGCTCTGAAGAAGCAGCAGGCTATGGATGGCGCAAAGGTTCGTTACAGCGTCGAGGCTGCTCAGGCTAAGCTGATCGCAGCCCGCACCGCAAGCGATGTGACCCGCCGCTGCCTGCAGCTGTTCGGTGGCTACGGCTACACCCGTGACTACCCCATCGAGCGCATGATGCGTGATGCCAAGATCACTGAGATCTACGAGGGCACCAGCGAAGTGCAGATGATGGTCATTTCCGGCGCGCTGCTGAAGTAAGGGAGGCAAGAGTTACAATGAAAGCAATTGTTTGTGTAAAGCAGGTTCCTGATACCTCCGGCAAGGTGTCCGTCAAACCCGATGGCACTTTGGATCGTGCATCCATGGCAACCATCACCAACCCCGATGACCTGAACGCTCTGGAGGCTGCTCTGAAGCTGAAGGACGAGACCGGCTGCGAAGTCGTTGTCGTCACCATGGGTCCCCCGCCGGCCGAGGGTATGCTCCGTGAGCTGCTGGCCCGCGGTGCTGATAAGGCTGTTCTGGTCTCTGGCCGTGAGTTCGGTGGTTCTGATACCTTCGCGACCAGCCAGATCCTCGCTGCTGCTGTCAATAAGATCGGTGTCGGCCCCGAGGACGTCGTGTTCTGCGGCCGTCAGGCAATCGACGGTGATACCGCACAGGTCGGTCCTCAGATCGCTGAGAAGCTGCACCTGCCTCAGGTGACCTATGTTGCTGACATCCAGAAGGATGGCAACAGCCTCACGGTCAAGCGTATGCTGGAAGACGGCTACATGATGGTCAAGGTGCAGACTCCCTGCCTGCTGACCTGCATCAAGGAGCTGAACGACCCCCGCTACATGAGCGTGAACGGCATCTTTACCTGCTACGACAAGCCCATGGAAGTGTTCGACTACAACGCATTGAAGGACGATCCGCTGATCGAGGTGGACACCATTGGCCTGAAGGGTTCTCCGACGAACGTCTTTAAGTCCTTCACTCCTCCGCAGAAGGGCGCAGGCACCATGCTGCAGGGCGACGATGTTGCTGCCCAGCTGGCTGGCATCCTGGCCAAGAAGCACCTGATCTGATGAAAGGAGCATAGGATTACAATGGCTGATTTTAACGAATACAAGGGCGTATGGGTCTTTTGCGAGCAGCGCCAGGGCGCACTGATGTCCACTGACTTCGAGCTGGTTAGCGAGGCCCGTAAGCTGGCCGACGAGCTGGGCTGCGAGGTCACCGGCCTGCTGCTGGGCGACAACGTGGAGGGCATTGCCAAGGAGCTGGGCGGCTACGGTGCCGACAAGGTTCTGGTGTGCGATAGCCCCCTGCTGAAGAATTACACCACCGACGCATACGCTAAGGTCGTGTGCGATATGGTCAACGAGTACAAGCCTGAGGTGCTGCTGATCGGCGCTACCAACATCGGCCGCGACCTCGGCCCCCGCTGCGCAGCCCGTCTGCACACCGGCCTGACCGCCGACGCTACCCATCTGGATATCGACACTGCAAAGTACATCGACTTCCTGAAGGAGAGCTCCACCATCGACCTGTCCAAGCAGAAGTTCGATATGGAAGACCGCAACCTGAAGATGACCCGTCCCGCATTCGGCGGCCATCTGATGGCTACCATCATCTGCCCCCGCTTCCGTCCCCAGATGTCCACCGTGCGTCCCGGTGTTATGAAGAAGGCTCCCTTCGATCAGGCCAAGGCTGATGCCTGCCAGATCGTCAAGCCCGCCTTCAGCCTGACCGCTGAGGACATCAAGACCGAAGTGCTGAGCGTGGAGAAGGCCGCTGAGAAGCTGGTCGACCTGATCGGCGCAGACGTCATCGTCTCCGTGGGCCGTGGTATCAGCAAGGATGTCAACAAGGGCATCGAGCTGGCCGAGCAGCTGGCAGCCGCTCTGGGCGGCGGTGTCGTGGGCGCTTCCCGTGCCGTCACCGATGCAGGCTGGATGACCGCTGACCATCAGGTCGGTCAGACCGGCAAGACCGTGCACCCCAAGATCTATGTGGCTCTGGGTATTTCCGGTGCCATCCAGCACACCGCCGGTATGCAGGATTCTGAGTGCATCATCGCCGTCAACAAGAACGAGGGTGCTCCCATCTTCGGTGTTGCAGACTACGGCATCGTGGGCGACCTGTTCAAGGTCGTGCCCGAGCTGATCAAGCAGATCGAGGCAGCAAAGGCTGCTCTGTGATCATCTGTCCCCGAGCATATTTACAATAGCATAGCCTGAATTGTGGGAGGGCGGTTCTTCGGAGCCGCTCTCCTTTTTTGCGTGCCGCTTACACCAGCCGCCGGGCAAGCCATTCCAGCCGCTCCACCTCTACCTGTGCGCGGCGCAGCTCGCCCAGCGCATCCTCGGTGGCCTGCTGCTCAAGGTATCCGTCCGCCGCCCGCAGTGCAGCTTCCAGCTCTGTGTAGTCAGCAGTGCGCAGCAGATGGCTCATGGTCTGGCGCATGGTGTCGCACAGCTCTGCGCCCTCGGCAAGCGCCTGCCGCGCAGTGGGGAGATCCTTCTGCCGCACAGCTTCAAGGGCACAGTCCAAGTCAGCCGAGATGTCCTGCGCAAAGCCCTGCACCCGTCCGCTGCTGTAAAGAGATATCCCCAGCAGCGCAGCTACGATCAGGATACACGCATAGATCCGCTTCATCGTTTTCCTCCCGGCTGACGGCCTTCCTTTTTCAGCAGAAAATAGTCCTCGGTCTCGTTGCCGATAAGCAGTAAGATCTCCTGCGGCAAAACCGTGTTTGCCGTGGCGGTGCGTTCCAGCCACGCACGGTCTTTGCCGCACCAGCGCAGATTATCCTCCAGCACCTGTCCGTCCAGCACAAAGGGGATGGTGGCCTGTGTCTGCTGCACCTTCAGCTGCAAGTCGGACAGGGTGGCTGCTTCCTGCTCCGGGCGAAGCGCCGCCGACAATGTGCCGTTCGTTTCAATGACGGCGTAAGACACTCTGCGTGGGTCAAAGATATCCTTGCCGCGCAGCGCCTCCATCAGGTCAGCGGTGGTCAGCCGCAGCATCCGCAAAGCGTTCTGATCGATCTTTCCATCCAGAATGACCGTTTTGGGTCGCCCGGAGAGAAAATTGAAGAATTTCTGGCTGCGGAAGCTCACCACTGAACCCAGCAGTTCCAGCGCCGCAATGAGGAACAGCGGGATGAGACTGGCGGTGATGGGCACATCCTCCGATTCAATGGAGATGGACGCCAGATTGGAGATCAGGATGGTGGATACCAGCTCCTCCGGCTGCAACTCTCCCAGCTGACGCTTGCCCATCAGCCGCATGGCAAACAAAACGCAGAGATACAGGATAATGGTGCGGCAAAGCAGCAGTTTCATGCACAAACCCTCCCGGTGCGGTGTGCGCGGCGTATTCCGCTGCGGCAAAGCGGGCATACTGCACACACAAAGGAGTGATAGATGTGCAGCAGCTTTCGCAAAGCCTTGCGGAAAACCTGTCCGCGCTTGATGCTAGGTTTGGCAGGTCGGCAGATTATTATGCGAAGAAGATCGTTTTATATGGCTGTCCGGGATGTATCGTAATGTTTGACGGCATGGCAAGCTTAGATTCGCTCTGGGAACTGCTGCTGGACGCTGCCGGACGCCAGTCTGCTTCTGTCCGGCTTACCGGCGCACAGGCCTATGCGTATATCCTGCACGGGTCGGCTTTTCCGGCTGAGAGCGCTCCAGTGCAGGATCTGCCGCAGCTTGTAGCGCGGCTGACAGCCGGCATGGCTGTGCTGCTGTTAGAGGGATGCAGCAGCGGTATTGTTTTTTCGGTGCAGGGGCTCAAGTTCCGCTCTGTGGAAGAGCCATCCGGCGAGGGCAATCTGCGCGGCAGCAGGGAAGGCTTTACCGATCTGCTGCGGGTGAACCTGAGCCTTTTGCGCCGTCTTGTCCGCACCGACACCCTTGTGCAGGAGGCTGCACAGGCGCACACCTGCTGCAATACAGAGTACGCCCTTTGCTACTGCAAGGACCGTGCCGACCCCGCCATGGTGCGCCGGGTGCGTGCCATTTTGCAAAGTGCAAGGCCGGAGCTGCTGCTGGATTCCAGCTATTTTGTGCCGTGGCTGCTGCCCGGCAAGGCGCGGCTGTTCACCCCGGTACACTACACCGAGCGCCCGGCGGTCGCCGCCGCGAAGCTCTGCGAGGGCAAGCTGGTAATTTTGGTCAACGGCAGCCCCTCAGCGCTGGTGCTGCCGGCGCTCTTTAGTGAACAGTTCGAGTATCTGGATGATTACGCTTCTACGGCGGCGTTTTCCTCTTTTCTGCGGGTGCTGAAATATTTTTCTTTCTACCTTACGGTGTTCTTACCGGGGGTCTTTGTGTGCGTGGCGGTGTATTTGCCGGAGCTTTTGCCCCCGCAGCTGCTGTATAAGATCGAAGCAGCCGAAAAGGCTACGCCGCTGCCCCTTTTTGCCGAGATGCTGCTGGTGATCCTGATCTTAGAGATCATCCGGGAGGCGGGTCTGCGGATGCCGCAGTCGCTGGGGCACTCGGTCAGTCTGGTGTCGGCGCTCATCATCGGAGACGCCGCCATTGCCACCGGGCTTATGAGCACCCCGGTCATCTTTGTGGCTAGTATTACAGCCATTGCGGTCTTTGTCACCCCGGGACTGTATGAGCCTGCCACCCTGCTGCGCATTGGCACGGTGTTGCTGGCAGGGCTCGCCGGGCCGGTAGGGCTGGCAGCGGCGTTTTTCGGCTTTTTGCTCAGTATCGTCAGCACCGAAGCATTGGGCGTACCATACCTTGCGCCGCACCCGTTCCCACAGCAGCCGCTTTCCGAGGATGGTGTTCTGCGCCGCAACTACCGACAGCTGTCCCGGCACGGGTTCAATATCTGGCAAAAGCGGGAGAGGGGGAAGCGGCAGACATGAAGCAGAAAGCAGGATATTTTACCCCAGCAGCGCTGACCCTCAGCGTGGTCACGGCAGCGCTGGCAGATGGCATCCCACAGGGTGTCCCGGTGCGCCGGGCATTGTGGCTGGGCGCAGTCAGCACGGTGTGCCTGTGCATTCTTTCAGCGCTGGCTGCGGCGGCGCTGCTGAACAAAGCACCCTCCTTCGCGGTACGGTTGGCATTGACAGCAGGGCTTTTTATGGAGCTGGCACACATCATCGTGCAGGCACAAGGGCTGTGCGCGGCAGAGTTTTCCTCCATGGCGCTGCTGGGCTTTCTGCCGCTGCTGCTCTGGGCGGGGTGGGGTATCCGCCCCGCAAGCTGGAACGCCTCGGCGCGGGTGCTGTGGTGGTTTGCTGCCGTGGGCGGCGTTATCTGCCTGCTTGGGCTTGCTGGTCAGCTGCACTGGTACCGGCTGTTTGCTCCGACACAGCCGACAGCAACAGGCTGGGGCGTACCGGTCTATGCAGAATACTTTGCCGGAGCCTTTTTGTGCAGCGCGCAGTCGGTGCGGCGCACGGTCTGGCTGCCGGTATGGGGCTTTGCGGTGCAGGCGGCGGCCTTGCTGGGCGGCGCTTTGCTGTTTGGAAGCGGCGCATACCCCCGGTTGGAGCTGCTGCGGGCGTGGAGCGTCGGCAGCTTTTCCCGCATGGATGCGCTGCTTTTGCTGCTGTGGCTGCTGTGTGCCGTCTACCGGGCGGCCATGCTGTGTGCCGCCATCCGCTTGCTCTGGCAGCAGCCGGAAGCTGAGGTGCAGCCATGAGAAATGCAAAATCTTACAAGCCGCTGCTGTTTTTACTACTGACAGGGTGGTGCCTTTTGTTCCTGCGGTGCGAGAGCACCGAGAAAAGCATGGTGCGGGCAGTGTATCTGGCACAGACCGAACAGGGGTATCAGGCAGGGCTGCTTTATCAGGCACCGCAGGCCGCCGCCGATGCTGCCGATGCCACTGCTGCATTGCAGTTTGTGCAGGCAGAGGGCCAAACGATGGAGCGGGCACTGGATGCGGCAGAGCAGGCACTGCCCCAAACCGCAAGCTACCGCCTGTGTGATTACCTGCTGCTGTCTAAAGCGGAAGAACCCTTATTAACAGAGTACGAGCAGCTGGTGCTGCGGCGCGGCTGCGGACGCACGGCGGCAAGGCTGCTTTGCACCGAAGGGGAGATAGACCGCCTTGCCGCACAGGCCGCTTTACCGGACGCCCTGATGGCACAGCTAAAGGCCGCAGCGCCCACCGCGCCCCGGCTGTATGAGCACACAGAGCAGGGGCTTTTGCCTGTTCTCCGGTGGAGCGCAAAAGAGGTGACGATACAGGAAGGCGGCGTTCTGCATACTGTGGCAGCTAATACGCCCCTATCCCCGGAGCAGGCCGAGGTATACCGTCTGCTTGCCGGGCAGGGCGGCACCCGGCAGCTCTGGCTGGAAGGGGAGCGCATTGGCATCCGGCGCTGCACCGTTTCAGTTACCCTGCAAAAGGCGCAGGTACTTGTGCGGCTGGACTGTCAGCGTGCCGCCCACAGCCCGCTGCCCACGCAGGCGCAGCAGCAACAGCTTGCGGCGCAGTGCACGGTGCTTTTGCAAAGCTGCTGGCAGCAGGGCGTGGATGTGCTGCACCTGCAAGCCCGGGCAGCGCTGCGGGACGGCAGCGGCGCAAGTTTTGACCCAACAAAAAACGCCTGCCCGCAATTGCGGACAGACGTGCATTTCATGCTGTATTAAGAGGCAGTGGGGAAGGTAACGGTGATGGTGGTTCCAACGTCTACCTGACTTTCCAGCTTGATGCGGGCATTGTGGATGCGGGCAATGTGCTTGACGATGGCAAGCCCAAGTCCGGTGCCGCCGGTGGCTTTGCTGCGGCTCTTATCCACCCGGTAGAAGCGCTCGAACACGCTGGACTGTGCCTCCCGCGGGATGCCGATGCCGTTATCTGTTACGGTCAGGGAGCAGTGCCCGTCCCGGCTGCAAGCGGTAATGATCTGCACCTTGCCGCCCGGGCGGTTGTAGCGGATGGCGTTGTCGCACAGGTTCTGGCACAGCTCATCCAACTGATCCCGGTTGCCAAGCACTCTGGCGCTCTCGCCCAGATAGGTCAGGGAGATATAAGCGCGGCGTGCATTCAGTTTCTGGCGCTCCACGCATTCCTTGGCCACATCCAAAAGGTCTACCGTTTCCATCACCGGGGCGTCCCCGGTCTCGCTTACGGTATCCAGTTTGGAAAGCTGCAAAATGTCGTTGACCAGCTGGATCATGCGGGTGGCCTCGCTGTGGATCTTGCGGCCGAAATCCGGCACATCCTCCGGCTTTGCAATGCCGGTCTCGATCAGCTCTGCATAGCCGGAAATGCTGGTCAGCGGGGTCTTGAGCTCGTGGCTGACATTGGCAGTAAACTCCTGCCGCATTTTCTCGTTGTTTTCCCGCAGGATGCGGTCAGAATGGATGCTCTCCGCAAAGGGGATCAGCTCCCGGTAGGGCACATTTTCCTGAATGTGATCCAGATCCTCGGTCATGTTCAGTACCGGCTGAACAAGTGCTTTGGTCAGCAGGGCAGCCAGCACCGCAGCGGCCAGCATCAGCGCTACACAGCTCAGTACAATGGCCGGGATAGTGGAGTCGTAGATAGACCATACGGTCTCGGCGTCCTGCGCCACGCGCAGCACATCCCCGCCGGAAAGCCGGAGCGCGTAGTAATAGGTCTCGTAGCCCATGGTCTGGGAATCGCGGATGTTCCGTCCCTCGCCGTTTGCAATGGCATCGCGGATCTCCGGGCGGGTCAGATGATTTTCCATAGGCTGGTCGGTGGCAGATTCAAACAGTACGCTGCCGTCCTGACTGATCAGCGTCACGCGCAGATCATCGGTCACAAAGGCACTCAGCTGCGCGGGGTCTCCGGTCTGCTCGTACCCGGCGCGCACAAGGTCGCTCTCGCGCTCCAGCCCCGACCACGCCTGCGCCGTAAAGGCTTTATGGAATACAAAAATGCACAGCGCTGCGGTGAATATAAGCCCCAGAAAGCCCATCAGGAACAACCGGTAGCTGATTTTTTCTTCCATGCTGCGCAGCTTCATTCTTCTTCGGCCTCCTCATCGGTCAGCTTGTAGCCCACCTTGCGCACGGTGCAGATGGCGTCCCCGGCGTGGCCCAGCTTTTGGCGCAGGGTCCGCACGTGCATGTCAATGGTGCGGCTTTCCAACAGGTCGTCGGTATCCCACACGGCTTTCATGATGCGCTCGCGGGCCAGAACTTCTTCGGGATGCTCCAAAAAGAAATGCAGCAGCGAATATTCCTTAAAGGTCAGCTCCACCGGCTCACCGTCCACCGTAACGGTGCGGGCAACGTCATCCAGCGTGATGTCTCCAAACCGCAGGGTGGTGGTGCTGGCGGGTGCGGTGCTGGCGCGGCGCAGCACCGCCTTGACGCGGCTGATGAACTCCATAATGCCGAACGGCTTGCAGAGGTAATCGTCTGCACCGTGGTCCAGCCCTTTTACCACATCAATCTCGCTGGTTTTGGCTGTGACCATGATGACTGGTACGGTGCGGGTCGCGGCGGTCTCCCGCAGGCGGCCCAAAATCTGGTAGCCGTCCTCATCGGGCAGCATAACGTCCAGAATCACCAGGTCGGGCACGGTCTCCCGCACGGCAGCCCAGAAGGAAGCCCCGTCCTCAAACCCGCGGACGGTGTACTGGTTGGTTTGCAGAGCATACTGCTCCAGCTCACGGATGGATGCGTCATCTTCAACAATATAGATCATAAGATCCTCCAAACAAACAGGCCGAAACCTGCGATATGCCACAGGTCCCGGCCCATTTTACAGGGGAAAGCCCTGCAATAATTATTTTTTCTGCTCCGGTGCAGCGGCAGTTCCGCTGGGGCCGGGCTCAAAGGTATAGCGGCCGCGGTAGCGCTCATAGCGCTTTTCAAAACTGGGGCTTTCACCGTTTTTGATGTGGTTCAGGTATTCATGGGTATCAAAGCGGTCCTCCGATACTTCAATCATGGCAACGGCAATGTTGGAGCAGTGGTCCGCAATGCGCTCATAGTTGGTCAGCAGATCATCCAGCACAAAACCGTACTCAATGGTGCAGGCGCCGGCCTGCAGGCGGGCAATATGGCGGGTTTTGACTTCGCGCACCAGGCCGTCCACAACCTGCTCCAGCGGCTCGATCTTGCCGGCGGCGTAACAGTCGTTCTTCTGGAACGCATCCACGGTGCGGTTCACGATATCCTGAACGGCGGCCTCCAGAACGGAAAGATCGTCGATCGCTTCGTGGCTGAAGTGGATGGATTTTTCCTGAATTTCCTGCCCGGCCTTGAGCAGGTTGACCGAGTGGTCAGAGATGCGCTCCAGGTCATTGATGGTGTGCAGCAGGGTGTTGATGGTGCGGTTGTCCTCGCGGGAAAGTGCCTTGGCACTCAGCTTGACCAGATAGGTACCCAGAACGTCCTCGTAATGGTCCACAGCGTCTTCCTTGCGGTTCACCTCGTCGGCAATGGCTTCATCCCACTTGTGGGTCAGGGACATGGCCTGCAGCAGGGAGGTGCGGCAGATCTCGGCCATATCGCCGCCGGTCAGCATAGCGCGGCCAACGGCAACGGACGGGGTGGAAAGCAGGCGTTCGTCCAGCAGGGAATGCTGCTCGCCCGCCTGATCCTTGCTGTCCGGCACGGTCAGGATGGCCAGCTTTTCCAGCACGCGGTTGAACGGCAGCAGGATGGCGGTGGTCACAATGTTGAATATCGTGTGCACAATGGCAATGCCAAAGGTGTTGGCGGTTTCGTTGTAGAACGAGAATCCCAACAGCGCATGCAGCCCGTAAAAACCGCACAGGAACACCAGCGTGCCGATGAGGTTAAAGTACAGATGAACAAATGCGGTGCGCTTAGCATTTTTGTTGGCACCGGCAGAGGAAATCAGCGCGGTAACGGTGGTGCCGATGTTCTGGCCCATGATGATGGGCACGGCAGCGGAGTAGGTGACCGCGCCGGTGCTGGTAAGGGCCTGCAAAATACCCACCGAAGCGGAGGAAGACTGCAGCACAGCCGTCAGCACGGCACCGGCCAGCACGCCCAGAACCGGGTTTTTGAAGCTCAGAAACAGGTCCATGAACCAGGGCTCATCGGCCAGAGGACTCATGGCGGTGGACATGGTGTTCATACCGGCCATCAGGACGGAAAAGCCCACCATGATCTTGCCCACGCCGCTGCGGCGGTCCTTATCCTTGCCCAGCATATAAAGGAAGATGCCGATAAAGCCAAGGATGGGGGCCCACGCGTTGGGGTTCAGCATCTGGATAGCGAAGGAATCACCCTCCAGGCCTGAAAGCGAGAGCAGCCAGCCGGTAACGGTGGTACCGATGTTGGCGCCCATGATGACGCCGATGGCCTGGTGCAGCTCCATCAGGCCGGAGTTGACAAAGCCGACCGCCATAACGGTGGTGGCACCGCTGGACTGGATCACTGCAGTGATGACCATGCCCAGCAGCAGCCCGCGCACCGGGCTGGCCGTCATTTTGGAAAGGATGCCTTGCAGTTTGCTGCCAGCGGTCTGCTCAAGGGCTTTGCCCATGAGGTCCATGCCGTAAAGGAACATGGCAATACCGCCCATCAGCGTGAACACATTAAAAATGCTCATACAGGGGGTTACACTTCCATTTCTCTTTTGTTATGTTTTCATTGTTGGGTGCAGCCGCACCCGGAGCAAAACCGAATCAAATCGTTTTGCACATGCCCACAATGGCACTATACCGTTACCTATTATAATAGAAAACAGGGCTTTATGAACACCAAAAGCCAGTAAAAGAATTGTAAAGACTGTGTAAAATGTCGAATCAACGCAAGAAAACTGCTAAAATTGGCACATTGTAAAAATTTGGCGTATTGATTTTGGGCAACTTTACACAAACTTTGCAAAAGGAAAGTTTCCATTACCAAAGCTTTACCCGGATTGTACTGCACTATGGTCGATACTGGGGAAACAGCGCGGTACAATAAATACGCACTCAGGAAGAACGAATAGGAAAACACGAACCCCTGAGCGAATGTGTGAGATAGAATAACAGATACAATTAAGGGAGAAGAAAGTTTATGTTAAAGCGTAATGTTTCCGTTGCAGTTGCTGCTGCTCTGGCTCTCAGCCTGGCCGCCTGTGGTTCCAGCCCGGCATCCTCCGCTGCTTCCAGCGAAGCAGTTTCCAGCGAGGCCGTCTCCAGTGAGGCTGCTTCCAGTGAAGCCACTGCTGCACCGGCTGCCGGCGATTTCGATGTCGATCAGGACATCACCGTGATTTCCCGTGAGGATGGCTCCGGCACCCGCGGCGCTTTCATCGAGCTGACCGGTGTGGAAGCCAAGAACGATGCAGGCGAAAAGGTTGACAACACCACCGAGGCGGCTGCCATCCAGAGCTCCACCAACGGCGTTCTGACCGCTGTTTCCAACGATGAGACCGCAATCGGCTACATCAGCCTGGGTTCTCTGAACAATGATGTCAAGGCTGTCACCGTGGAAGGCGTTGCCCCCAGCGCTGACACCGTGAAGGATGGTACTTACACCCTGGCTCGTCCGTTCAACATCGTTACGAACGGCGAAGCTGCCGACCCCGTTGCCGTGGACTTCATTGCTTACTGCATGAGCACCGACGGTCAGGCCCTGGCCACCGAGGAAGGTTACATCGGCGATGTTGGCGCTGATTACACCAGCACCCAGCCCGCAGGCAAGATCGTGGTTGGCGGTTCCTCCTCTGTTTCCCCGCTGATGGAAAAACTGATCGAAGCGTATAAGACCGTGAACCCCAACGCAACCCTGGAACTCCAGACCACCGACTCCACCACCGGCGTTTCCGGCGCACTGGATGGCACCTACACCATCGGTATGGCCAGCCGTGAGCTGAAAGATTCTGAGGTTGAGGGCGGCGCAAAGGCGACTGTCTTGGCAAAGGATGGCATTGCTGTTATCGTCAGCAACGACAACCCCACTGATAACCTGACCGTTGACCAGATCAAAGGCATCTACACCGGCGAGCTGACCACCTGGGCAGACGTTCAGTAATCCCCCTTTCTAAAAAAAACGGCTGTTGCGGCGGCAAAAGGCGGCAACGGCCGTTTTTTGAAAGTCATCGGTATATAGTTCCTGAGCAAAGACAGGAGAGTATGGGAAAATGAAAACAACAACTTCGCACCTGAAAGAGATCGTCATGCAGGGTGTATTTACCGCCTGCGCGTGCATCTCCATTCTGGCCGTGGCGCTGATCTGCATCTTCTTATTTGCAAACGGCCTGCCCACCATTTTTGAGATCGGCCCCCTCAAGTTCCTGCTTGGCACCACCTGGAAACCCGGCAACAACCTGTACGGCATCCTGCCCATGATCCTGGGGAGCATCTATGTCACCGCAGGCGCGATCATTGTGGGGGTGCCCATTGGGCTGCTGACGGCCATCTATATGTCCCGCTTTGCATCGCCCCGTATCAACAAGGTGCTGTTGCCGGCGGTACAGCTGCTGGCCGGTATCCCCTCGGTCGTGTACGGCTTCTTCGGCATGATCGTTATGGTCCCGGCGGTGCAGGCTATGGTCAAATCGGACTTTTTCAAAACTGTGCTGCACGTGAAAAGCGGCAAGGGCATGAGCCTGTTTACCGCCAGCCTGCTGCTGGGCATCATGATTTTGCCCACCATCATCACGGTCAGCAAAACCAGCCTGGACGCTGTGCCCCAAAGCTATTACGAGGGCAGCCTGGCTCTGGGTGCTACCCATGAGCGCAGCGTGTTTTGCGCGGTGCTGCCCGCCGCCAAAAGCGGCGTAATGTCCGCTGTAATCCTGGGTGTTGGCCGCGCCATCGGCGAAACGATGGCCGTTGTGATGGTTGCCGGCAACCAGACCTGGATGCCTAAGGGCTTGTTCCAGGGGCTGCGCACGATGACCTCCAACATCGTCATCGAGATGGGCTACGCCGCCGACCTCCACCGCGAGGCGCTGATCGCCACCGGCGTTGTGCTGTTCGTCTTTATCCTGCTCATCAACCTCTGCTTCAGCCTTGTGAAAGGGGGCAGCGACCATGCCTGAGATCACCGCAACAAAGACTGCGGCCGATATGACCTGCGCAAGACCGC
>OHMF01000763.1_pt1 | contig 13901 bp, 11 predicted proteins | sample 1569181 | NCBI WGS metagenome assembly OHMF01 (sample SAMEA3879559, study PRJEB24766) | human gut metagenome | biome: human-associated habitat; feature: feces | place: USA | collected 1985/1987
GCCAGTTCTTTGTCCAGCCCCATGGTCAGATACCACCCGCGCAGCACCTCGCCCAGCAGGCAGATGCCGCCGCCCACGCCAAACGCCCAGAGGCAGTCCCCGCCCAGCGGCGAGGGCGGGCCGACCCGGCGCACCCTGCGCCCGTATTCCTCAGCCGACATTTTCATCCTGTTCGCCTCCCGGGAATAGGATGTCCGCCCGTGTGCAAAAATATACACACCCTCAACAAGAAAGAAGGTCCGTTATGAACCCCTCTGCTCCTCATCCTCACCGCCGGCGCCTCACCCGCGCCGAGGTGCGCCGCCGCAGACGCAGCCGTGCCATCCGCCGGGTGGCCGGCCTTACCGTGATGCTCTGCGTCGCCGCAGGCGGCGTCTCCTTCCTGTTCACCCGTCATGCCGTCGTCCCCAGCGCTTCGGCGGCGTCCGCCATCTCCATGCCGGCCCAGAGCATCGCCGACTCCACTGTGAGCTCCGCCGAGAACACTGCTGCGCCCACCAACGCCCTTGGTCTCACCGCCGACGAGGCCCGCGCCATGCTGGCCGACCCGCTGATGGTGCTGGTGAACCACACCAGCAAGATGCCGGACGACTATACTTTTGATACCAAGGAGTGCGGCTCTGCCACCGCCGTCAACAAGACGCTGCAGACCGTGGCCTGCGATGCCTTCCTTGAGATGCAGAAAGCCGCTGCCGCCGACGGCGTGACCGTCTGGATGCAGAGCGGCTACCGCAGCGTCAAGTACCAGACCAGCCTCTACGAGCGGAAGACCAAATACTACCTCGACAAGGGCTACGACAACGCCACTGCCAAGGAAAAGGCCGCTGCCGTCGTCAACCCTCCGGGATACTCCGAGCACAACTGCGGCCTCGCCGCCGACCTGAACAGCCCGGAGCACACCGGTCTGGACGAGGGCTTCGAAAAGACCGCCGCCTTCCGCTGGCTCTGTGAGCACGCGGGCGACTACGGCTTCATCCTCCGCTACCCCAAGGACGCAGAGGACAAGACGGAGATCATCTACGAGCCCTGGCACTGGCGGTATGTGGGCGTGGAGAACGCCGCTAAGATCAACGCCAGCGGCCTGTGCTTTGAGGACTATATCGAGACTCTGCAGAGCATCGCCGCCGAGGGCTGAATCCACTGGTGAAGAAAAGGTTAAAATTTCACGCTTCGTTTGCAATTCTGCCGTCGATATGGTAGACTATCTTGGGGTTTCGGGCCGACAGTTTTCGGGGCGGCCGGGCCTCAGAATTTTAACGACAAAAGAGGGAAATCTTTTATGAATATTCGTCTGAAACTCGTCCTTTCTGCTGCTGCGCTGGCTGCGGGCTGTGTCCTGCTGGCAGGCTGCGGCGGCTCTGCTTCCTCTGCATCCTCTTCGGCCTCCTCCGGGGCTGCCAGCCAGAGCGCCTCTGAGCCTGCTGCTTCCGTCTCCGCCGAGGAGAACGGCGCTTCCGACGCCGTGGCTTCTGCCGTGGACGCCCTGCTGGAGGCCGACCCCATCTCCAACCAGTTTGAGATAACGGCCATGAACATCGAGTACGACTTTGGCCTGAAAGCCGACGATGTGACCAGCTACAAGGGCATCAAGAGCAACGACAACGGCGACGCCGGTCTGGTGCTGGCCATCCAGCCCGCCGCTGGCAAGGCACAGGACGTCATGGACACCCTCAAGACCTACCAGCAGGACCAGGTGGCTTTCTACGGCAACTATGCTGAGTTTGCACAGGCACAGTCCAACGTGGAGAACGCCATCATCGACGGCGGCGATGACCTCGTGGTGATGGTCATTGCTTCCAACGGCTGCTCTGCCGACCTGACCAGCGCCGTGAAGGACGTTCTGGGCAAATAAACAGACTCTCTCGGGCCGGTGCCGTGGCGGCATCGGCCTTTTTCGGCTTTATCACAATGTTAAAAGGAGGCTGACGCCGTGGTCTTCAGCACCATCATCTTTCTGCTGCGCTTTCTGCCCATCACACTGGCGCTGTACTATCTCGCGCCCCCGAAACTCAAAAATACCGTTCTCTTCCTGTGCAGCCTCGTGTTCTACTGCTGGGGCGAGGTGCGTTTTTTCCCGGTCATGCTGGCGCTCATCCTCATCAACTATCTCTGCGGCCTGGGGCTTGAGCGCTTCGAGCAGAACAAGACCGTCCGTCTCATCCTGCTGCTCATCGCGCTGGCGGGCAGTCTCGGGATGCTCTTCTACTTCAAGTATGCAAATTTCGTGCTCAGCAGCATCAATGCCATCTTCGGCACCGGTTTTGCGCCCATTCAGGGCATCAGCGTACTGCCGCTGGGCATCAGCTTCTACACCTTCCAGACCCTTTCCTACACCATCGACGTCTACCGCCGGGATGTGGAAACGGAGCATAACATCATTGATTTCGGTGCTTACGTCGTCATGTTCCCCCAGCTCATCGCCGGCCCCATCGTCAAGTACCGGGACGTCTCCGACCGTCTCCACGTCTACAAAGGCCGCTATGAGCTCAAGCAGATCGAGGACGGCATGACCCTGTTCACCTTCGGCCTGGCAAAGAAAGTCCTGCTGGCCGACGCCATCGGTGCGCTCTGGACAGACATCATCGGCGTAGCGGACAGCCCCTCCGTCTCCTTCGTGGGCCTCGCCAACGCTTCCACCCCGCTGGTCTGGCTGGGCGTCATCGCCTACTCGCTCCAGCTCTATTTCGACTTTTCCGGCTACTCCCTGATGGGCATCGGCATGGGCAGGATGCTGGGCTTCGACTTCCCCCAGAACTTCAACTACCCCTATATCTCCGCGTCCATCACCGAGTTCTGGCGGCGCTGGCACATGACGCTGTCCGGCTGGTTCCGGGAGTATGTGTATATTCCCCTCGGCGGCAACCGCAAGGGCCTCAAGCGACAGATCTTCAACCTGTTCGTCGTCGAACTGCTCACCGGCATCTGGCACGGCGCGAACTGGAACTTCATCTGCTGGGGCCTGTACTATTTCGTGCTGCTGGCTCTGGAAAAGCTCTTCCTCCTGCCCTACCTCAAAAAGGGCAGGGTCTGGCCCCATATCTACACCCTCTTCCTCGTGGTCGTAGGCTGGGCCATGTTCGTGGGCAACGACGCAGGCGTGGAGTTCGGCCTGCTGTTCCGCAAGCTTTTCATCCCTTCCGGCGGCGTGATGCCCCTTTACTTCCTGCGCAACTACGGCGTACTGCTGGCGGTCTCCGTCGTCTGCTGCACCCCGCTCATCGAAAAGCTGTGGAAGCTGCTTTCCCGCAATGCCATCACCAAGGCGCTGACCATTCTGGTGCTGTTGACGGTCTCGATGGCTTACGTCGTGGGCAGCACCAACAGCCCGTTCCTGTATTTCAACTTTTAAGAGGAGGCGTGAACGATGGACAAACATTCAAAGCGCTCCGCTTCGATTTTCCGCTATCCGGTCCTTATGGCCTTCACCCTGTTTTTTGCCGGGCTGTTCGTGCTGGACCTTGTCACGCCGGACCGGGCCTACAGTGAACTGGAAAACACCACCCTCTCCCAGCGGCCCAGCCTGTCCAGCGTCTCGGCTGATGGGCTGAACAAGTTCTTCACGGCCTACACGAAATACGTCAAAGACCAGGTGGTGGGCCGTGACAACTGGGTCGCCCTGCAGAGCACCGTGGAAACGAAGGTGATGCAGAAGGAGCAGAGCGGCGGCATCCTGCTGGGCAAACAGCAGATGATGTTCCCCCGCACCTACGGCCTCGTTTCCAGCGAGACGCGCACCCTGCCCAAGAACACTGCCGCGCTGGAAGCGCTCTGTCAGCGGTACCCGGGCAAGGTCAACGTGATGCTGGTGCCTGCGGCGTCCGCCATCTACCCGGAAAACGTCCCTGCGGGCGCTCCGCTGCTGGACGAGGACCGTTATCTCGACTCGCTTTCCGATGCCGTACAGGCCGCCGGAGGCCGCTTTGTGGACGTGCGGCAGACCCTCACCGACCACAAAGACGAATATATCTACTACCGCACCGACCACCACTGGACGAGCACCGGCGCTTACTACGCCTACAAGCTGCTCTGCGACACCCTGGGCCTTACGCCCTTTGATCCCTCGGCCCACACCGTGCTGACGGCAGACGGCTTCTACGGCACCCACTACTCCAAGGCGCGGACGCCGGACGCAGAACCGGACACCATCACTTATTACGACCTGCCGAACGAACTGACCATCTACTCGGTCAGCGGCCCCGGCCAGTCCGCCGACGGCGAGACGACCGGCCTGTATGACACGGCCAAGCTGGACGTTTACGACAAGTATGCCATGTTCCTCCACGGCAACAACGGCCTGAGCCGCATCAGGGGCGACGGCACCGGGCGCATTCTCGTCATCAAGGACAGTTACGCCAACTGCTTCGTGCCTTACCTGACGGCCAACTACGCCGACATCGACGTGGTGGATTTCCGCAACTACAACTACGGGCTGGACAAGCTCATCGCGGACAATGCATACGACCAGCTCCTCGTGCTCTACAGTTTCGACAGCTTCAAGAGCGACCCCTACCTCTACCGGGCCGGCGTAGCGGGCTGATACCGGGAATTATTGCAGTATTTTTCCACAAACTTCCGAGGTGTTTTTTATGCATTTTCCCGGGTTTTTGTGGTTTTTGTCCAAAACCCTTGCACAAAATCCAGCGTTGTAGTAGAATGATGCTGTCAGAGAAGTTAGCTCTGCAAGAGGGATCTTTGCAGTGCGGTGCGCCGCCTGCTGATATGAAGGAGTGATTCTTTATGAAGAAACATGTTAACTATTTTATGATCGTAGCCTTTGTACTTATAGCTGGATTTGCGTTGATGGGGGAAAATGTATTAAGTGCAAATGCTGCTGAACAGACAAAGGAGGATATCAAGGTATGTGAGAATGGTCACACACCGGCGAATGAATGGGTAATCAAGAGATATGCCAGATTCAATTCAGATGGCAAAAGAGTCAAGTTATGCAAGGTATGCGGTATTGCAGTGAAGTGTGAAAAAATCCCCTGTATAGCATCAGTCAGAGTTATCCACAAGAAGCTTATATGTAACGGCAAAGCATTTAAACCACAGATTCAGGTTACGGACAGTAATGGAAAGAAAATTTCAGCATCTAATTATACGGTGAGGTATTCTGACAATGTATGGCCGGGAAGGGCTGTTGCCCAAGTCACATTTAAAGGCAATTACAGGGGAACGATTGAGCGTGCTTTTAAGATATATCTTGGCAAGGTAACCCTGACAAAGGTGGAGAATACTGCTTGGGGAACAAGAATAGTTTGGTCAGCACCCGGAAACAGATCATATGCATACCAAATATATAGAAGCATAAATGGCGGAAAGTGTGAATTGCTGTTTACATCGATGGAGGGAGGACAAAGTTTCCTAGATCAACATGCTAAAACTCCTGGGGTTAAGTACACATATAAGGTAGATGTAATATGTTATCCATATGGGGATGATGCATATGGTTCGGCGAGTATGACGCCACCAAAGTCAGTCGTGTATAAAGAGAAAAAGCTCTCCACTCCATCTGTAACAAATACCTCAAAGGGCGTAAAGGTATCATGGAAAAGGGTTCAATATGCCACGTACTACGAGGTGAGGGGATCAGGTTATAAGGATGGCGTGCTGAGAAACAACCTATTGATAGCTAGAGTTAAGGCAGGGGATTCTCTTTCAATCATAGATAAAAATCTTCTGACAAGGACGATAAAGAGAGATAAGAAGGGCAATATAGTCGAAAAAGCACCTGTAAATTATTATGTGACGGCGGTAGTGTCAACACTGACAGGGAAATTCAGAAGCTCAAGCCCAAGAACAAAGGGTAAATGGGTTGCAACCCGAAAAAACAATATACCGGCGCTGAGAACAAGGTGACGTTGTTGAAGGAAGATGAATTACAGATAGCGCAATACCGTGTAGATATGATAGTTTGAATTAAAAATGGCTAGAGTCTATTTCAATCGTATCTGCAACTCAATAATATATTCATTCTCATCGTTGGTTTCGTAGTCATCAATATGGCACATTTCAATAGGGTCACCAGCTAATTGCAGCTGGTGGCTCTTTGCGTATTCATAGAGTTTGGGCAGCAGTTCTCTGGTCTTGGTTAGTGCGCCGCGGTATGTCAGAGAGATATAGCTGCCCGCCGGGAGGGTGTAATTGCATTCCGTTTTCTCAACATATGGAGCATAGAAGAATACGTTTTTGGTGCGGTAGTATTTTGACTTGGGATTGCTGCCGGGAATATCCAGTGTGTAGCAGTCGCAGGCTCCGATTGTGTCTATCTTGGTGTGGTGGCATTGCATGTATTTGACGACATAGTAAGATACGTAATCGTCCGGGAGATTATCATCCGTCACCATGACGCAGCCACGGTCAGGGAATTCTTTGATCAGAACTTTCTCAAATGTATCCTGTGATGTCATACTTCCGAGAGACGTGATGGTGTCAAGGCGGTTCTGGATGCTGTCCCTTGTGGCTTTGAGCTTGGCAATTTCAGAGTCGACCACATCAAGCTCCGTTTGCAGCAGTTCTGTGGTACTTTTGACATTTCTGTCCTCGTCATATTCACGTATCTGGTCAGTAGAGAAACTGAGTCCTAGAAGTTCACGGATAAGTGCAAGACGGCGCACATCGTCTATGGTGTACATTCTGTAATTGTTCTCATCATTTCTCACAGGGTGCAGTATACCAACTTTTTCGTAATATCTGATGGAATCTACGCCGATATCAAAAAGCTTAGACAGCTCCCCAATCTTGAAAGTATCCTTTTTCTTCATAATATAATCTCCAATTCCTGATTTCATATAACTGTATCGTAACACACCACCTAATCAAATTCTATTTTCTTTGAAAATACTTAATAAAATTAAGCTAATATATAGAGAAATCTTCACATATTCCGAAATCATCAAAAGCAAATCAAGTACATTGACTCTGGCATGGTACAAGGGTTTACCATTTCACCAAGTTAATCAACCACACAAGATAAAGTATGACGAGTTATTGGATGAAGCTGATATCAGGAGCCGAATTAATAATGTTAATGCCCGGACCAGGCTTCACAGATTAAATTAAGGCTCCGTCACTTCATCACAAAAAGGAGGAATGGCTATGGATAGGATATTAACTCACCCGATACTGGGGGATACCCCGGAGGGCAGGCTGGTGAATTTTACATATGATGGGCAGACACTTCAGGGAATAGAGGGCGAGCCGATTGCGGCGGCGCTCAGAGTGGCGGGTGTCATGACACACAGATATACCAAGAAGAGACATGAGCCGCGAGGTGTGTTCTGTGCCATAGGAAGATGCACGGACTGTGTCATGGTCGTAAATGGCAAACCAAATATAAGAATGTGCATCACTCCTTTGGAAGAGGGAATGGACGTGAGAACGCAGTATGGTGCATCGGCAGAGAAGGATTTTTAGGAGGTGACCGCTATGATAGAGAGATATGATCTGATAGTGATAGGCGCAGGCCCGGCAGGACTTTCCGCTGCAATAGAGGCTGCGAAAAACGGAATGAGACCGATAGTATTTGATGAAAATGCAAAGCCGGGCGGTCAGCTCTTCAAGCAGATACACAAGTTCTTCGGTTCAAAGGAACACAAGGCGAAGATAAGAGGATTCAACATAGGTTACGAACTTCTTGAGGAGGCGAATAAACTGGGCGTGGATGTGAGGCTCAATGCCACAGTTGTTGGACTCTATGATGAGAAGGAGGTAACAGTCAGGATCGGTGATGAGATAAAGCATTTCAAAGGAGACAGTGTGCTTGTGGCGACAGGAGCCAGTGAGAACATGGTAACCTTCAAGGGCTGGACACTTCCAGGAGTCATCGGCGCAGGTGCCGCCCAGACTATGATGAATCTTCATCACATAAAGCCGGGCAACAGGATACTGATGCTCGGATCAGGAAATGTCGGACTTGTCGTCAGCTATCAGCTCATGCAGGCTGGCTGTGAGGTAGTGGCACTGGTTGATGCGGCACCGAGGATCGGAGGATACGGAGTACATGCTGCAAAGATATCGAGATGCGGAGTTCCGTTTTACCTGTCACATACAATAGTTGAGGCGAGTGGAACCGACAGGGTGACAGGAGTGACGATCGCACAGGTAGACAGCCATTTCAATTTCATAGAGGGAACCGAAAAGACATTTGACGTTGATACGATATGCGTTGCAGTTGGACTTTCGCCTATGTCACAGCTTTTAAAGCAGGCGGACGTAAAGATGAAGGATACTCCGGGCGGATATGTTCCTGAGTGTGACGAGTGGGGCAGAACATCCGTGCCGGGAATATTTGCAGCCGGCGATGTGTCCGGAATCGAGGAGGCAAGTTCAGCCATGATCGAGGGCAGGATAGCGGGCTCTGTCATATCTCAGGATCTCGGATTTATAGAAAAGGCAGAGATGGAAAAGCGTGCATCAGAGCTTGAGGATGCGCTTGGCAGCCTCCGTGAGGGAATGTTTGCACCGAAGAACAGAGGCAAGCTGATCGAGAAGACAGAGGAAGGCATAGACATATCGATGAATCTGCTGGAGCATGGCTTTGTGGCAGATGATGAGATAGAGAGATATCCGGGAGTGACTCACAGGAAGGGAATACACCCGGTTATAGAGTGTACCCAGAACATCCCGTGCAACCCGTGCCAGAATGCGTGCCCGAAGGGGTGCATAAGCATAGGGGCAAATATAACCTCTCTTCCGACAGTGACGGAAAATCCATGTATAGGATGTGGCATGTGCGTTGCAAGCTGTTCAGGACAGGCCATATTCCTGGTGGACGAGGACACCGGGGATGGCTATGGAACGGTGACATTACCATATGAATTCCTGCCTATTCCAGAGAAAGGAACTAAGGGTGTGGCACTTGGACGTGATGGACATGAGGTGTGCGAGGCGGAGGTCGTAAGTGTCAGAAGTGCAAAAGCATTTGACCATACCAATCTGCTGACCATGAAGGTGCCGAAGGACATGGTTATGAAGGCGAGATTTTTTAAGACGGCAATTTAAGATAGAAATTCAGATGGGAATCAGCCATGAATAATACATTTTAGACGGGCTGAGATTCATACAAGGAGGTGCAGTTATGATAGATATCAGAGAAAAACTTGACGCCATAGGACCTTATGTTCCGGCACCGGATGACGACATGCTGGTGTGCAGATGTGAGGAGGTCACAAAGGGCGAGATAAGGCAGGCAGTCCATGCGGGAATGCTGACTATAGAAGAGATAAGAAGATTCCTCCGGTGCGGAATGGGATTGTGTCAGGGACAGACCTGTGGCAAGCTGGTGAAGGGCATTGTGGCAAGGGAACTGCGCGTGTCACCTCTTGACATAGAGCCAGCCACGTCAAGGGCACCTATGAGACCTACGGAGATGCGCATACTTGCGAGAGATGGAGGTGAGGCTCATGAGTAAACATACAGCAGAGGTTATAATCATCGGCGGCGGTGTAAATGGATGCGCTGCAGCTTACTATCTGGCAAAGGCCGGGATGAAGGATGTCATAGTGCTTGAGGGCAGTCCGAGCATAGGACACGGAGGCTCTTCACGAAACGGAGGTGGAGTCAGACAGTCGGGAAGAGATGTAAGGGAGTTGCCATACGCTATGTATGCTGTGCAGAATATGTGGCCGATACTTTCCGAGGAGCTTGGAGTTGACGTGGAGTATTACCAGAAGGGCAACCTTAGACTTGGCAAGACAGACGCCCACATGGAAAAGCTCAGGAACCTTGCGGCAAATGCAAACTCCCTCGGACTTGACATGAAGATCATAGATGGCAAAGAGGTGAAAGAGATATGCCCATACCTCTCTGACGAGATAATAGGCGCCAGCTGGTGTCCTACGGATGGACATGCAAATCCTATGCTGACGACTCTGGCGTACTACAAGAGGGCAACGGAGCTTGGGGTAAATTTCTTTACTGACGCAAAGGTTGTTGCCCTTGAGAAAGTAAAAGGAAAACTCAGAAAGGTCATACTGGAATCAGGTGAGGTGTTTGAGGCGGACAAGGTTATCCTGACTGCCGGATATGAGAGCAGATTCATCGCAAGGACAGTTGGAATAGATGTGCCGATGACAAAGTATTTTGAGGAGGCGCTGGTTACGGAGGTGCAGCCGCACATGTTCGACATCATGCTTGGTGTTGCATCCGCTGACTTTTACGGACATCAGTCACAGCACGGATCATTTGTATTTGGTTCGGATTCGGGACTTGAGGAGACAACGGACATGGGACTGGATGAGCTCAGGACTTCACCACTCACCGTATCTGCCGGATGCAGGGCGATCATGGGCTACATTCCGATGCTGGCTGATGCCAAGATCGTAAGAACCTGGGGCGGATGGCTTGATCTCTGCTACGATGGTGTTCCAGTCATAAGCGAGGTTGACGAGGTTCCGGGACTTATACTGGCATGTGGATTTACAGGGCATGGATTTGGAACGGCACCGGCTGTGGGACTGATGCTCTCACAGATGGCACTCGGCGAGGAGACGGTTGTGGATATATCTTCTCTACGGTATGACAGATTTAAAGCTGTGAGATAGCATAACGTTGTTGATTATAATAATATTTGGCCATTCTCTCAGGTGCGACAGGTTCAAGGCTGTTAGGTAGACAATATATGAATCATGGTTGTATATTATTGGCGGAGAAATTCTGTGGAGTAAGATAAGGAAACTTCAGAGAGTAAAAAGTATCAACGATGACAGTTAGAAAAAGGAGAGGTATATCATGGAAAATTTCTTTTACAATATTCCGACAAAGATATCATTTGGCAAGGGCGCCATTGATGATCTGCCGGGGTACATCAGCGAATACGGAGATAGTGTTCTGCTGGTGTACGGAGGCGGAAGTATAAAGAGGACAGGGCTGTACGATAGGATAATCGAGTTACTTGACTGTAGTCACATTTCCCACATTGAGCTTTCGGGTGTGGAACCCAACCCGAGACTCACAACTGTGAAGAAGGGAGTAAGGCTGTGTGCGGAAAATGATGTGAAGGTTATATTGCCTGTGGGTGGTGGAAGTACGATAGACTGTTCCAAAGCTATAGCAGCCGGAGCGTGCTATGATGGAGATCCGTGGGAGTTGGTGGGACACTCTGAGAAGATAAAAAAAGCAGTGCCGATCATAGCTGTTGCAACTATGGCTGCGACGGGCTCCGAGATGGATCCATTTGCAGTTATCACAAATGAGGAGACAAAGCAGAAGAAGGACATTGCATCTGATCTGCTCTATCCGGCATATGCGATACTTGACCCTGAGTATACATTTTCTGTTCCTGCATACCAGACGGCAGCAGGTGTGGCGGATATCATGAACCATATATTTGAGGTTTATTTTGCAGATAACGGAGACACATACATGCAGGACCGCATGATGGAGGCGCTTCTTAAAACACTTATCAAGTATGGCCCGGTGGCTGTAGCTGAGCCGGACAACTATGACGCCAGGGCAAATATCCTCTGGGCATCTGAGTGGGCGATAAATGGATTCATAGCGTGTGGCAAGGACGGTCCATGGCCGGCGCACTCCATAGAGCATCAGCTCAGTGCTTACTATGACATAACACATGGACACGGACTTGCGATCATCACGCCGGTTCTGATGGATTACATTCTTAACGAGAAGAGCCTTCCAGTTCTCGTAAATTACGGCGTGAATGTGTGGGATATAGACAGGACAAATGATCCTTATGATATAGCACGTGAAGCTATCTCGAAGACACAGAAGCTGTATGAGGATATGGGCCTGACCTCGGATCTTGGCGAGCTGGGCGTGCCGTATGAGAAGGACTTTGACGAGATGGCTGAGAAGGCGGCAGCAGAGGGCCTTGAGTATTGCAGAGTGCCTCTGACGAAGACGGATGTAGTGGAGATATATAGAAGATGTTTTAAGTAACCAATGTATACAGCAGGAGGTGGCAGTATGGACAGCAAGGTTGAATTCTTATTCCTGAATGAAGAGGACATGATAAAGGCAGGCGTACTAGATGCGGACAGAGCTGTGGATACCGTAGGAGAGGTTATAACACTCTTAAGTGAGGGTGATTATCTCATGGGCGGCAGGGCGCATAACGACCACGGTGTACAGCTCATATTCCCGGAGAAGTCGGATATTCCGAACTTCCCACTTGCGGATTCTGCAGACAGAAGATTCATGGCGATGCCGGCATACCTTGGCGGCAGATTTCATATGTGTGGTGAGAAATGGTATGGCTCAAATGGCAACAACAGATCGATAGGGCTTCCACGCTCCATACTGATGATGATGCTCAATGATGTGGAGACAGGAAAACCTCTGGCATATATGTCCGGAAATCTTCTTAGTTCTATGAGAACAGGTGCTATGCCTGGACTTGCGGCAAAACTGCTTGCAAGGGATGACTCAAAGGTACTCACACTGGTCGGCCCCGGAGTCATATGCAGATCAAGCCTGAGAGCCATCATGTCACAGAGATTTGACATAGACACCATCAAGATAAAGGGCAGCTCTCCAACATCGGCAAATGCGATCAAGATGAAGGAATACATAGAGGAAAATTATCCTCAGGTAAAGAATATAGTTCTGTGCAGGGATATGGAGGAGGCACTCAAGGATGCTGATATCATAACTGAGGCAGTCTCATGCAAGGAGGGCGAGTGGCCAGAGTACAAACGAGAGTGGCTCAAGCCTGGAGCGCTGGTCATATCTACAAGTACCTTCAATATGGAGCATAAGAGTATTGTTGACTTGAAAAAAGTCATAGACAACTACGGAATGTACGAGAACTACGCAGAGGAAGATAATGTTGGATACGATGAAAATGGCAACAGACTCCACACAGGCTGCATGGGAGAGGACTTCGTCTATATGGTGCAGGATGGATTGATCGAGAGGGATTCCCTTACTACATTCGGAGAGATAATCCGCGGCAAGAAGCCTGGCCGTGAATCCGATGACGAGATCATCCTCGTATCCATAGAGGGCATGCCAACAGAGGACGTGGCATGGGCATATGAATGTTACACCTACGCACTGGTTCATGATATAGGCACGAAACTCAAAGTGTGGGACAGACCATACGCGTTCTGACGGACGGTTACAGGCATATTTACCCAAATAAAGTCCATGTAGGTACATGTTCAATCACGTTCTACATCTGTCACTTCAACAGTTTCTATATGCATGCGGCTCTGCACGCGATAAGAGCGTTTGCGTGCGACGCCTTAGCACAGAAACTGCCGAAGCTTGGATGTATTCACTACCGATTGCCCATGTACCTACATGGACTTATATTTTTAGGTAAATATGCCTGTAGCCTGTTATGCATTTTGTGTGATTATGGCATAGATATATATTTTTCACGCTTCAAACAATTGGTGACAAAGTTTAATGGTTTTAGGATTTGTACTGCTGCTGTAGAACTCTACAGAGCCCTTCTCTATGGAAGGCGTGAGAAGCTCAGCGATGCGCAGTCTCCGCTGAAGTTCAAGGGCGGTGCCGTGGGCTCCGTTGAAGATCTTCACGTCAGGTCCGGCAATACGTTTTATCACTTTTTCCACGAATGGATAATGCGTACAGCCAAGGACTATGGCGTCTATTTTTTTGGCAAGATATGGAGCCAGAAGCTCTCTTAGAAATTCTGTGATCTCCTCACCATCGAATATTCCTCTCTCAACATAATCTGCAAGCCCCGGACATGGAATCGGGTAAATATCGGACTCCTTTGAATAATGTTTCATGAGTTCATGAAATTTAGGTAGAGCCAGTGTGGCAGGGGTGGCCATGACAGCTACCTTGTCGTGCTCCTTCCACAGAACCGCAGGCTTCAGAGCCGGTTCAATACCGATGATCGGTATGGAAGGATACTGCTGTCTCAGTGTCGAGGCTGCAACACTTGTGGCGGTGTTGCAGGCGAT
>OHMF01000786.1_pt1 | contig 13605 bp, 8 predicted proteins | sample 1569181 | NCBI WGS metagenome assembly OHMF01 (sample SAMEA3879559, study PRJEB24766) | human gut metagenome | biome: human-associated habitat; feature: feces | place: USA | collected 1985/1987
GTAGTTTGCTATTTATATTTTCTCTACTCACTGTCGCTTTGGCGGCCGTTGCCCAACCTCGCATCTCTTCCAATAAAGAGACACATAATTTCGGACAAATAGAATGGAAACGCCCGGTGACGGTGGAATATACAATTACCAATACCGGTAACCAGCCATTGGTGCTTACCAATGTCACTACCTCTTGCGCCTGTTCCGTAGCCGACTGGACCAAAGAACCGATTGCTCCCGGAGGAAAAGGAATTGTCAAAGCCTCCTTTGACGCCAAAGCTTTGGGACACTTTGAAAAAACAGTAGGAATATACAGCAATGCCACGCCCAGCCTGATTTATCTGAAATTTATCGGTGAAGTGGTGCAAGAGATAAAAGACTATACCAAGACTCATCCTTATGCAATAGGCAATATCCGTATCGATCGTGACGAATTTGCCTTCCCCGATGTGTATCATGGTCAGAAGCCCACGATGACTTTTAGCATTGCGAACCTATCCGACCGTCCGTACGAACCGGTGTTGATGCATCTGCCTCCTTACCTTAAAATGGAAGCGGAGCCTAAGGTTCTGCTGAAAGGTAAAAAAGGCACTGTGAAACTGACGTTGGATGCCAACCAGTTGAAAGACTACGGATTGACGCAGACATCCGTTTACCTTTCCCGTTTTTCCGGTGATAAGGTGAGCGAAGATAATGAAATACCGGTTTCGGCTATTCTTCTTCCCGACTTCTCGCGTATGACAGCGAATGATTCTTTGAATGCGCCTGCTATACGAATCTCGGAAACGGACATCGATCTTAGCGTGCCGTTGATAAAGAAGAAGAAAGCCAGTCATGATATCCTGATCGCTAATGCCGGAAAAACTCCATTGGTAATTAGTAAGTTGCAGGTATTCAACTCATCGGTCGGAGTCAGTTTGAAAAAAACGGTACTTCCTCCGGATGGAATGACGAAGTTGAAAGTGACTATTCGTAAGCGTGATGTGGGTAATAAGAAACACCACTTGCGTATCTTGATGATAACAAATGACCCGTTGCGCCCGAAAGTTGAAATCAATATCAAACGTTAAATCCTATCGCTATGGAACATCCTGAGAATAGTGAAGAATATAAGGGGCTTGTTGTCAATAAAGGCATTGAACAGCCCTCGTCGGTGAACCCTTATCTGAAACGGAAGCCTAAGAAACGCCAGCTCTCGGTGGCTGAGTTTGTGGACGGCATTACAAAAGGTGATGTTACTATACTAAGTCAGGCTGTGACGTTAGTTGAAAGTGTGAAACCCGAACATCAGTCCGTTGCCCAAGAGGTGATAGAGAAGTGTCTTCCCTATTCCGGCAATTCGATCCGGGTAGGTATCAGCGGTGTTCCCGGTGCAGGAAAGAGTACTTCGATTGATGTCTTCGGCCTGCACGTGCTCGAAAAAGGCGGTAAGTTGGCCGTGCTGGCAATTGACCCGAGTAGTGAGCGTAGCAAAGGAAGCATTTTGGGAGATAAAACCCGTATGGAACAGCTTTCCGTACATCCTAAATCATTTATCCGTCCCAGCCCGTCGGCCGGTTCATTGGGAGGAGTGGCACGTAAGACGCGTGAAACGATTATTCTTTGCGAGGCGGCCGGATTTGATAAAATCTTTGTGGAGACCGTGGGAGTGGGACAGAGCGAGACGGCTGTCCATTCGATGGTCGATTTCTTCCTGTTGATTCAGTTGGCGGGAACAGGAGATGAATTGCAAGGTATCAAGCGTGGCATTATGGAGATGGCGGACGGCATTGTGATTAATAAAGCCGACGGAGATAATCTAGAACGTGCCAAGCTGGCTGCCACTCAGTTCCGTAATGCGCTGCATCTGTTTCCTGCGCCCGAATCCGGATGGACACCAAAGGTTCTGACTTATTCCGGTTTTTACAATATAGGCGTTAAGGAAGTATGGGATATGGTTTATGAGTACATTTGCTTTGTAAAAGAAAATGGCTATTTTGAATATCGCCGTAACGAGCAGAGCAAATACTGGATGTATGAAAGTATCAATGAACAGCTTCGCGACAGTTTCTACCATAATCCGAAGATTGAAGCCATGCTTCAAAAGAAGGAACAACAAGTATTAAGTGGTAATCTTACTTCATTCATAGCCGCCAAAAGTTTGCTGGACACTTATTTTGAGGACTTAAAGATGTAGTTCACCACAGATTACAGTTCTTTTCCTATCTTTTCGAAGTCGGCTCTTGATTTGCTCTGTGTCACGATATATACTCCCAAGAACACGAGTGCGATAGCCAGTCCTTTCTGCCAGCCGAAGCTTCCTATCCCCATGATGATGGCAGCGATTGTAGCTACAATCGGCTGCATATAGTTATACATACTGACAACGGTGGGACGGAGTAGTTTCTGTGCGGTCATGATGCAGAGATAGGCAAGGAAACTGCCTCCCAATACTACGTAAAGAACCTCTATGATGGCGATTGTGGAGACTGCCCCCCATTGAATGATGGAAATGTCGTGATAAGAGAACGGTATGTAACACATCGAAGCGTAAACGAACATCCACTTATTGATAGTGACTGCCGAATATTGCTGGGATAATCCCTTGAATACGGTTAAGTAGATGGAGAAACTGATCTGTGCCACCAAACAAAGCAGGTCGCCGATTAAGCTTCCGTTTCCGTCGTTTCCCGCTTGGCTGCTCATAATGAGGATAAGCGCTCCCATAGCGCCGACGAAAATACCCAGTACCTTTTTATTGGTAATCGGTTCTTTCAGATAAATAGCCGCTACGATCATAGTGACAATCGGTAAAGTAGTGGTTACGATGGAAGCGTCGATGGGTGAAGTCATTGAAAGGCCGAAAATGAATACTCCCTGATTGAACACCAAAGCAAATAGTGAAGCGAAGAATATCTTCAGCATATCCTGATGATTCACGTGTTCCTGTTTGCAGAAAATGGAAAGTATCCAAAAAGCCGCCGCCGCTCCCACCATCCGAAAAGTGGTGACGGATATTGCGGAGAATTCCTGAAGCGCTGATTTACCGATAGGAGACATCAGCCCCCACATGACGTTTGCCGTAAGTGCAAACAGATGACCTTGCAGATTCTTGTTATTCTTCATAAGTGTGTATACGCCTTTTTAATTGTTACCTTTATTGAAAACTGCTGCAAAGGTAGCTAATTTGTCGTATGATTTGTTTATATTTGCCTTGAATAAAATTGAATATTATGGAACAACAGGCCAACTATATCCGTCGTATCGAAATTCATGGACTCTGGGAGCGTTTTAATATAGGATGGGATTTGCGTCCCGATGTGAACATCCTCTCCGGCATCAACGGAGTGGGGAAGACTACCATTCTGAACCGTTCGGTGGGATACCTCGAAGAACTTTCCGGTGAAATGAAAAGTGACGAGAAGAACGGTGTTCGTCTTTTCTTCGACAATCCTCAGGCGACCTATATCCCATACGATGTGATCCGGAGTTACGACCGTCCTCTGATTATGGGTGACTTTACTGCTCGCATGGCCGATAAGAACGTGAAGTCCGAATTGGATTGGCAGCTTTATCTGTTGCAACGCCGCTATCTTGATTATCAGGTCAATATAGGTAACAAGATGATTGAAATGCTCTCCGATAATGACGAGAAAGTACGGGTCAAAGCAGCTACTTTGTCCATAGCCAAGCGTCGTTTTCAAGATATGATTGACGAACTGTTCAGTTATACACGCAAGAAAATAGACCGTAAACGGAATGATATTGCTTTCTATCAGGATGGAGAACTGTTGTTTCCTTACAAACTTTCTTCCGGTGAGAAGCAAATGCTAGTCATTCTGTTGACCGTGCTTGTGCAGGACAACAGCCATTGCGTACTGTTTATGGATGAGCCGGAAGCCTCTCTCCACATTGAATGGCAACAGAAGTTGATTGCCATGATACGTGAGTTGAATCCGAATGTACAGATCATCCTGACTACCCATTCGCCGGCCGTCATTATGGAGGGCTGGCTGGATGCAGTGACGGAAGTAAGTGATATTTCAACATTATATAATAATGGCAACTTCACTACGAGATAATCTGACATCTTCTTATTTCAATGCCGCTCATAAGCTTTATTCAAAGAAGGCCCGTCGGCGTATCATAGCTTATGTGGAAAGCTATGATGACATTGCTTTCTGGCGTACGTTGCTCGAAGAATTTGAAGATGACGAACACTATTTCCAGGTAATGCTTCCTTCTACTACTTCATTGGCTAAAGGGAAGAAGATGGTCTTGATGAATACGTTGAATACCGCGGAACTGGGAAGAAGCCTGATTGCCTGTGTGGACAGCGATTATGATTTCCTGTTGCAGGGCGCAACCAATACTTCCCGTAAAATCAACCGCAACAAATATATCTTCCAGACCTATACATACGCCATTGAAAACTATCATTGCTTTGCCGAAAGCCTTCATGAGGTATGTGTGCAGGCTACGTTGAACGACCGTTTTGTGATGGACTTCAATGCTTACCTGAAAAGATACTCTGAAATCGTATATCCGCTTTTCTTATGGAACGTGTGGTTCTATCGCCAACGGGATACTTACACCTTTCCGATGTATGATTTTCATGCCTATACTTCTCTGCGTGAGATAAATCTCAGACACCCGGAAAAGAGTCTTGAATCATTGCAGCAACGGGTAAATCAGAAATTGTCGGAACTGAAGAAACGTTTTTCCCGCAGCATGAATCAAGTAAATGCCTTAGGAACAGATCTGAGAGAGTTGGGGCTATTTCCGGAAAATACCTATCTGTATATGCAGGGACACCACGTGATGGATAATGTGGTGATGAAACTTCTGATTCCGGTTTGTACGGTATTGCGCCGGGAACGGGAACAGGAAATCAAGCGACTTGCCGAACATAATGAACAATTTAAGAACGAATTGACTTGTTATCAGAACAGTCAGGTAAATGTGGAAATCATGTTGAAGAAGAATGTAGCCTATAAGCGGCTTTTCCACTACGACTGGCTGCGACAGGATATTCGTGAATACTTGGAACGAGGGAAATAAGAACAAGAAAGAAGAATAGAGAGAAGATTACTCATGGAAGAAGTAAAAGAAATAGTTGATACCGTGACAGTTGAGTTGGCCAATGGCGGAACGCAGGAGGTGACTGATGTAGTGATTCAGGAAGTGAACCATGCATTGCTTTCGGCAGGAATGGATGAGGCTTTGGCGGATAAGGTGGACAACTTTGTCATTTTGTTGCTGATTATTGGTGTGGCCTTATTAGCTAATCTGATTTGCTGTAAGATCATTTTGCGTACGGTAGCGAAATTGGTGAAACAGACCAAAGCTACTTGGGACGACATAGTGTTCGACCATAAGGTGATGGTTCACGTCAGCCGGATGGTAGCCCCGATATTGATTTACCTTGCTATTCCCATCGCTTTTCCGGAACATGCCGACTCCAACTTGCTCGATTTCCTGCGACGGCTTTGCCTTATTTATATCTTGGCGGTTTTCCTCCGTTTCATCAGTGTCTTTCTGTCGGCGGTATATCATGTTTACAGTGAAAAGGAGCAATATAAGGACAAGCCTCTGAAGGGGTTGTTGCAGACTGCTCAAGTCGTTCTTTTCTTTGTCGGGGCCATTATTATCGTAAGTATTCTGATTAAGCAGAGTCCGATGGTGTTGCTTACCGGATTGGGAGCTTCGGCCGCTATCCTGATGTTGGTGTTCAAGGATAGTATTATGGGTTTTGTTTCTGGTATTCAGCTTTCTGCCAATAATATGCTGAAAGTAGGCGACTGGATTGCTATGCCGAAATATGGCGCCGACGGAACTGTGATAGAAGTGACTTTGAATACGGTAAAAGTGCGTAACTGGGATAATACGATTACGACGATACCGCCTTATCTGCTGGTCAGTGATTCTTTCCAAAACTGGCAGGGGATGCGGGAATCCGGTGGACGGCGTGTGAAGCGTTCCATTAATATCGACATGACCAGCGTTCGTTTCTGTACACCGGAGATGTTGGCGAAGTATCGTAAAATCCAATTGTTGAAGGAGTATGTGGAGGCAACGGAGAAGGTCGTGAAGGAGTATAACAAAGAGCATCATATTGACAACTCCGTATTGGTGAACGGGCGTCGCCAGACTAACTTGGGCGTCTTTCGTGCCTATCTTACGAATTATCTGAAGAGCCTGCCTACCGTCAATCAAGACTTGACGTGCATGGTACGCCAGCTTCAACCTACCGAAACAGGTATTCCGATGGAACTTTATTTCTTTTCCGCTTCTAAGGACTGGATTCCGTATGAAGGCATACAGGCGGATGTTTTCGATCATGTGCTTGCCATTATTCCGGAATTCGACTTGCGTGTCTTCCAAAATCCGTCGGGAGCGGACTTGCGCCGGATAGGAGTAAAGATAGAAAACTGATAGAGGATATTGCAGTGTAATAACATTGCAACGACTCTTTCAATTGATTGTATTTTCTTTGTCCATCTACCTTTGCCGACGTAATCAAAAACGTAGAGTAAAGGTAGATGAAAAAGCTATTTCTTATCCGATTTTCAGTGGTGGCCTTCTTTTGTCTGCTGTGTGTACTTCCTGCATTGGCTGCCAATATCAAGATTAAAGGAGCTGTAAAGGACAAGTTATCCAAAGAGCCTTTGATAGGTGCGACGATACGCTTGCTTGGAACCCAGGCCGGAGCGGTTACCGATATGAACGGTAATTTTGAGCTAAACGGTGTGGGAGTGTTGGAGGGTATGTATGATATCGAAATCAAATACGTAGGATATAAGACTGAAGTACGTCGGAAGGTCCGCGTAGAGAATGGGAATCTGGTCATTCTGAATCTGGAGATGGAGACGGATGCGCAAGAACTGTCAGATGTGGTTGTTGTGGCGAAAAAGAACCGGGAAAATGAGAATATGGCTTTGCTGGAACAGCAAAAGGCGGTCATTGCCGTGCAGTCAGTCAGTGTGAAGGAACTTTCACGCAAAGGAGTTTCGGATGCGGAAGGAGCTGTGACGAAAGTCACCGGAATTTCCAAGCAGGACGGTGTGAAGAACGTATTCGTACGTAGATTGGGTGACCGCTATAATACTACTACGTTCAATGGTTTCCCTGTGCCGTCGGAAGACCCGGAATACAAGAATATCTCTCTTGATTTTTTCGGAACCGACCTTATACAGTCCGTAGGAGTCAACAAAGCATTTACTGCCGGGAACGGAGGCGATGTAGGGGGCGCAAATATTGATATCTCGTCCAAAGAACTGGTAGGTGACGGTTACATTAGCGCCAATGTATCGGCCGGTGTGAATACACAGACCCTTTCCTCCGATTTCTTCCAACTGGATGGAGTGAATCTGCTGGGATTTGCCAATCGGACGGAACCGGGCACGGATGTGTGGGGCTTTAAGAACAAACTCGCCCCGTCGGCGCAAAACTTCCAGATGGACCGCAGTTATAATATCGCAGGCGGAAAGAAGTTTTATGTAGGTCGGCAACGGGATGCTCTTTCGTTCTTTGCCACTGTGGGACATTCCGTTGATTATCGATATACGGATGAAATCATACGTAATACAAATACGGGCGGTACTATATACAAAGATCTGAACGGACATAAGTCAACAACGAATATCAGTCAGTTGGCATTGGCTAATGTAGATTATGATATGCACAATCGTCATCATTTGTCTTACAACTTCATGATGGTACATAGCAATGTACAGTCGGTGGGAAACTACGAAGGGAAAGACGCTACTTTCAGTGATGATTACGGTAATCTGGGAATGACCCATCGTCAGCAGGTGAACGACAATCTGTTATTAGTCAACCAGATCATGACGAACTGGGGATTGACAGACCGGCTGAGCGTTAACGCAGGAGCCTCTTATAATATGGTGCGCGGATATGAGCCGGATCGCCGTATCAACTAGATAACCCGGAATGAAACCGGATACGGATTGGTAGGAGGTAATACACAGTTCCGTACTTTTTCTTCTCTGACGGAGAATGATCTGAATCTTCGTGCCGGAGTGGTTTATCGCTTGAAAGACGATTGGGAAGAAATCTCCAGACTTCGGTTCGGATACACCGGACGTATCATTAACGATGATTTCAAACAGACGGAATACAATATGATTACCTTGAATGGTCCTTCATTTACTTCGGTGGACGATATTTCATTGGATGACTTTTATTCTGCGGCTCATTTCAACGACCGTTTCACGCTGGACAATGCGGTGGATAAATATACGGTGAAGAAGAACATACATTCGGTGTATGCGGAAGCGGTCTATCAGTTCACCCGGCATTGGGTGATCAATCTCGGTTTGAAGTATGATAATGTGGATATGACCGTAGACTACAATGTGGATAAAGGAAACTCCAAAGGCAAGAACAATATCCGGAAAAACTACTTCCTTCCGAGTTTGAACATAAGGTATAGGCTAAATGATAAGAACGCCTTGCGGCTTGGATTGAGCAAGACATATACTTTGCCTCAGTCGAAGGAAATCTCACCTTACCGCTATGTGGGTGTCAACTTTAAGAGTCAGGGTAACGCAAATCTGAAACCGTCGGACAATTACAACATAGATTTGAAATGGGATTTCAACCCCACATCAACCGAATTGATCTCTGTTACTGCTTTCTACAAAATGATAAAGAATCCTATTTCGCGTATCGAAACGCCAAGTGCCGGAGGTTTCCTTTCATACGAAAACGTAGCCGACCAGGCTACTGTGACGGGGATTGAACTGGAGATACGCAAAAAAATATTCTCACGCCCGACAGCCAACAACGGTATGAACCGCCTGACGGCAGGATTGAACGGATCGTATATCTACACGAATGCCAAAGTGAACGACCCCAATATTGCCGCTACCGATACGGATGGCTCGCAACTGGAAGGGGCGGCTCCTTGGATTGCCAACTTCGATCTGTCACACACCTATGTTTCAGCCGGATATTCATTTACCAATACATTGGTCCTCGGATATGTGGGAGAAAAAGTGTACACTATCGGTACACAAGGGTTTCAGGATGTGATGGAAGAGGGAGTGGCTACGCTCGACTTCGTATCGCAAGCGAAGTTAGGCAAACATATTGCCCTTACTCTTAAAGCACGCAACTTGCTTAATCCCTCCTATCAACTGAGCCGTAAGGCGAACGGTAGCGGTCAGAAAGTGATATTGGGCGACTATAAAAAAGGAATTAACGTGAGCTTGGGAGTGTCGTGTACATTCTAAGCCCTATATAAACAGAAATATTATCAATTAAACGCTAAAAAGATGAAAAGATTATTCTTAAGTATGATGGCAATGGCTGCTATCACAACAACTTTGACTTTAACTTCTTGTGGTAGTGATGATGACGGGAATGATACTTCCGACGGGGCTTCTATTCTAGCTGCCGACGGTAAAACATTGATGGGAAACTTGACCGGTAAACAAACGTTGGAAGAAGGGGAATACATTCTGGGTGGAACGGTGATTATCGAAAATGGAGGCGAACTGACTATTCCTGCCGGAACAACGATTAAAGCGACTAAAGGTTTCAGTAGCTATATTCTTGTAGCACAGGGTGGAAAACTTTATGCTAACGGTACGTCTTCACAACCTGTCACATTTACTTCTGGAGAAGCGACAAAGAAAGCCGGTGACTGGGGAGGAATTATCCTTAATGGTAAAGCTCCTATTTCCGGTGCGGGAGCAGAGGGTACTAATACAGCCAATGCGGAGATTAACAATGCTTACAAATACGGTGGTAGTGACAGAGCCGACAATTCCGGTGCGCTGACTTATGTGAATATCCTCTATGCCGGTGCACGTAATACGGCTGATATTGAGCACAACGGGCTGACTTTGAATGGTGTGGGTAACGGGACGAAAATCCAGAACGTTTATGTGTTGGAAAGTGCCGATGACGCTATCGAATTCTTCGGTGGAACAGTAAATGTGACTAATCTGCTGGCTGTCAATCCGGATGATGATATGTTTGATTTCACTCAAGGATATAAGGGCACATTGAGTAATTGTTATGGTATCTGGGAAGACGGGTATACCAGCACGGAAGAAGATCCGCGTGGAGTTGAGGCTGATGGTAATCTGGATGGAAACGGAGTAGACCATGTGGGACAGTCTGATTTTATCATAGACGGAATGACGATTATCAATAACACGGTAGATGGAAATACGACTACCGGACAGAAGAATGCAATGGACGATGTAATCAAGGTACGTCGTGGCGCGACTGCTACTATCAAGAATACATTGGTAGCTTCAAAAGGGGGAGGCACCGTGACTATCAATATTACGACTTCTTCTTTCTCATATACAAACGAAAAAGTGGTGGATTATGTTGATAAAACAAATCCCGATAAGAATGTCGTTGGGCAGGGAACTATCACACTGACTAATCCATCGGCCTCTAATGCCGGTGCAAACACTTCCGTTTTTGCTTGGACAAACTATTCTTTTCCGACTTTGAATTAATAAAAGATTAAAGAGGTTTTTCAATTGTTTGATGCGTGCGTCGATACCGACGTACGCATTTATTGTTCTGTTTGTCAACGATTTTGTTTATACAGCCTTGAATTTTGAGTTGTAAATAGCTGTTTGTAATGTATTTTTCTTATATTTGTGTCTTTAAAAATCAATATTATGCATACAGATTACGAGCGGTATCGCAAAATGGCTTCTTTGGCTCAAGTCGGATGGTGGGAAGCGGATTTGACGGGAGGATATTATCTTTGTTCCGACTTTCTTTGTGATCTTTTGGATTTGGATGGAGATACTATCTCATTTTCTGATTTTCTGAACTTGGTGCGTGAAGATTATCGTTGTCAGATTGCACATGAGTTCCGGGCAAATAGTTCTATCCATAAGGATTTTTACGAACAGACCTTTCCCATCTATTCGAAATATGGCGAAGTCTGGTTGCATACCCGTTTGGCTTCCCGTGAGAAAGGAACGGGGACTAATGGGGGAGACAAATCTTTTGGAGTGATTCAACGCGTGGAGGCTCCTGAACAAATAGAACAGAAGAAAGCTCTGAAACGTGTGAATGACTTGCTTCTCCGTCAGAACTACATTTCGCAGTCTTTATATCGTTTTCTTCGGGATGAAAGAGTTGAAGAATGTGTAACAGAGATTTTAAAGGATATACTGAATCTTTATAATGGAAAAGGACGTGTCTATATTTTCGAGTACAATAAAGAACACACTTATCGCAGTTGCACGTATGAGGTCGTTTCCGAAGGGATGTCGACAGAAAAACAATGTTGGCAAGACATACCGGTCGATCGGTCGGAATGGTGGAATCAGCAGATTTTGTCTGGCAAAGCTATCGTTTTGAATTCGTTGAAACAACTACCGGAAGAAGTATCGGAAATGCGACGAGAATTTGCTGAACGGGGAGTCTATTCATTCATGGTAACGCCTTTGATGGCTGGGGATCATGTATGGGGAGGAATGGGTATTGAATTGATAGATAGTTATCGTAACTGGAGTAATGAGGATTTTCAATGGTTCTCTTCGTTGGGAAATATTATAAGCATTTGTATTGAACTACGCATAGCAAAAGATAAAGTAACTTATGAACAGTCTTTCTTACGTAATCTTTTCCATTTTATGCCAATGGGGTATATACGTATGTCTGTTCTTCGTGACGAGAACAACAAGCCTTATGATTATCGGATAACGGACGCTAACCAGATCAGTGCCCATTTCTTTGGCAAACCTTTGGAACAATATGTAGGTGTGTTGGCTTCGGATTTGTTTTCCGATCATTCAGAGAAAATGGATTTTATCCTTGAAGTGCTTGATGGTAAGTCTTATAAAGAAAAGGATGAGTATTTTCCTCAAACGGGATTGTACACTCACTGGATTGTGTATTCACCGGAGAAAGATGAGGTGGTAGGATTGTTTACGGACTCAACTGAGGCTGTAGAGGCTAATCGTGCATTGGACCGTAGTGAGAAACTTTTTAAAAATATATTTGCTAATATTCCGGCAGGAGTAGAGATCTATGATAAGGATGGATATCTGCTTGATCTGAACAATAAGAATTTGGAAATATTCGGAATTGCCAATAAAGAGGATGTAATAGGTATTAACTTCTTTGAAAATCCGAACGTGCCGCAAACGATTCGTGATCGTGTACGAAATGAGGATTTAGTGGATTTCCGACTTAATTATTCTTTCGACCAGATTAAAGGATATTATCGTACCATGCGTTCTAATGTTATAGAACTGTATTCGAAAGTAACTAAACTGTACGATAGAGAGGGAGAGTTTATCGGGTATATTCTGATTAGTATTGATAATACGGAACGTATTGATGCAATGAACCGTATTCGTGATTTTGAAAATTTCTTTTTGATGATATCCGATTTTGCAAAAGTTGGTTATGCGAAATTAAATCTTCTGAATCGGAAGGGATATGCCATCAAGCAATGGTATAAAAATATGGGGGAAGAGGAAGACATTGCATTAAGTGATGTAGTAGGAGTCTATCGTAAAATGCATCCGGAAGACCGCAAAGGTCTGCTTGATTTCTATAAAGAAGTCAAAGTCGGGAAAAGAAAACATTTTCAAGGGGAAATGCGTATTCTTCGTCCCGGAACGGAAAATGAGTGGAACTGGGTAAATACGAATGTGATGGTAACCCAATATAAACCGGAAGAGGGTGAAATCGAAATCATTGGTATCAATTATGATATAACGAAACTGAAAGAGACGGAGGCTGAACTGATTCATGCACGTGATAAGGCGGAGATGATGGATCGTTTGAAAAGTGCTTTCCTTGCCAATATGAGCCATGAAATCCGTACGCCTCTGAATGCTATCGTAGGCTTTTCCGATTTATTGGTGGAAACTGCGGATATAGAAGAACGGAGAGAGTATATGAAGATCGTGCGGGAAAATAATGATTTGCTGTTACAGTTAATATCAGATATTCTCGACCTTTCCAAAATTGAGGCAGGGACATTTGAATTTTCGCATGGAGATGTGGATGTGAATCTGCTGTGTGAAGATCTGGTCCGTTCTATGCAGATGAAAACGAAAGAGAATGTAAAGTTAGTATTCGAACCAAATTTTTCTATTTGCCATATTACTAGTGACCGTAACCGTATATATCAGGTGATATCCAATTTTGTGAACAATGCGATTAAGTTTACTTCAGAGGGCAATATCCGTGTGGGATATGTGCTGAAAGATGAAGGATTGGAATTCTATGTTCAGGACACGGGGATAGGAATAGAGAAGAAACAATTACCGCACATCTTTGAGCGTTTTGTAAAGCTTGATTCTTTTGTGCATGGCACGGGATTAGGACTTTCTATTTGCCAAAGTATTGTGGAACAATTAGGTGGACATATTGGCGTTGATTCCGAAAAAGGTAAGGGATCGCGTTTCTGGTTTACGATTCCTGGAGTGGTCATGACGGAAGAAAGTCTTCAGTGAAAAACTACAAATCTAAACAAAAAAGCGTATGCCACTTTAAAGTGACATACGCTTTTTTGTTTAGATTCGGGATATTCCTAAAATAATAAAATTTAAGGCAACTACTTCATTGCGAGTTAGTTGCCTTTTTTGTATCTTTAAGCATTCCCCCCAAAAAACG
>OHMF01000790.1_pt1 | contig 13505 bp, 11 predicted proteins | sample 1569181 | NCBI WGS metagenome assembly OHMF01 (sample SAMEA3879559, study PRJEB24766) | human gut metagenome | biome: human-associated habitat; feature: feces | place: USA | collected 1985/1987
AATATGTTTTATTTCCCGGAAAGCTTGACGATGTTCTTCTGGTACTGCATTTAAAGACTGAATGTTTTTCCCGAGTCTGATATTATGCACTTGTTTGGGGGATTTTCCATTTTCATACTCATCCATGTAGACAGTGACCGTATATACTTTGTTCAGAAACTCTTTTAATTCAAAACGGAACATGTGAATGTCCATAGCTTCCAGTACATTATAGATATCTTCTAATTGTGGTTCTGACTGTATTACTTGAGGCTTTTTTTCTTGGGCATTTGCTATGCCTGCAACAACGCACAGGCATAGCAATATGATTATTAGTTTACTTTTGAACATGATGTTATAGACTTTCAAGTAATTTCTTTAAAACGACTGTTGCTGAGATCTCACGGTTAGCAGCTTCCGGAATAACGATAGATTGCGGGCTTTCGATAACGTCATCCGTCACAATCATGTTTCTGCGTACAGGAAGACAGTGCATGAAGAAAGCGTTATTAGTCACTTCCATTTGTCGGTCGCTGACAGTCCATTCTCGGTCTTTACTCAATATCTGTCCGTAATTGTCGCCTGCATAGGCTGCCCAGTTCTTGGCATATATAAAGTCGGCTCCTTCGAAAGCTTTCATCTGATCATATTCTACCCGTGCGTTTCCTACAAACTTCGGATCGAGTTCGTAACCTTCGGGGTGGGTGATGACAAACTCATAGTCTGTGGCATTCATCCATTCGGCAAACGAGTTGGGCACTGCCTGTGGCAATGGCCGCGGATGGGGAGCCCAGGTCATTACTACTTTAGGGCGGGCTGTCTTTTTGTATTCTTCGATGGTGATCAAGTCTGCGAAACTTTGCAACGGATGGCGGGTTGCTGCTTCCATAGAGAATACGGGGCGTCCCGAATACTGGATAAATTGATTCAGAATCGTTTCCTGATAATCGAAATCACGATTCTCGAAGCGTGCAAAAGAGCGTACTCCGATTATATCGCAGTAACATCCCATGACGGGGATGGCTTCCAGTAAATGTTCGGGTTTGTCGCCGTCCATGATAACACCGCGTTCTGTTTCCAGTTTCCATGCACCCTGGTTGATGTCCAACACCATTACGTTCATTCCCAGATTTAAAGCGGCCTTCTGTGTGCTGAGGCGTGTACGTAGACTGGAATTGAAGAAGATCATCATTAATGTCTTGTTACGTCCTAATTCTACATACTTGAAGCGGTCTTTTTTGATTTCAAATGCTTCTGCAAGGGCTGATTTTAAATCGCCGATGTCCTGTACACAAGTAAATTTCTTCATCTTATCTATTATTTATTCGTTATTATCTTATTGTATTTCTCACCATCTTGTCTGTCCGTCGCCTTCGATAACCCATTTGTAAGAAGTGATTTCTTCCAGTCCCATCGGGCCGCGTGCGTGCAGCTTCTGCGTGCTGATACCTATTTCTGCTCCCAAACCGAATTGTGCGCCGTCAGTGAAGGCGGTAGATACATTGGTGTACACACAGGCTGCATCCACTATCTTGATAAACAAGGCTGCACGCTCCTTGTTCTCCGTAACGATGCATTCACTATGCTTGGAACTGTTTTCCTGGATGTGTCCCAGTGCGTCTTCAAAACTTCTGACCGTTTTGACGGCCATTTTGTAATCAAGGAACTCTGTTCCGAAACTTTCATTTGTTGCAGATTGTAAGAGCTCTGCAGGGTAGTGGCCTTCCAATGCTTGGTAAGCTTGTGGGTCGGCATAGATAATTACGTGGCTGTCTTTCAGCTTCTCGCAGAGTTTGGGAAGGTCGACTAGTCTTTTCTCATGCACAATGACGCAATCCAATGCGTTGCATACGCTGACTCTGCGCGTCTTGGCATTGTGGATAATATCTGCTCCTTTCTTTACCTCTCCGAACTCGTCAAAGTAAGTGTGGCAAATGCCTGCTCCTGTCTCAATGACCGGTATTTTGGCATTATTGCGTACAAAATTGATTAAATTACTGCTACCTCTGGGAATAATCAGATCAACATAACCTACAGCATTTAGCAATGCGGCTGTTGCTTCCCTGTCGGCTGGTAACAGTTCTACGATATGCGGATTTATATTAAAACTTCCCAGTACTTCGTGAATCACGCTGATGATGGCACGATTGGAACAGTCGGCATCGCTTCCTCCTTTTAATATGCAAGCATTTCCACTTTTCAGACAAAGAGAGAATACATCAAAACTGACATTGGGGCGTGCCTCATAGATTATTCCTATGACACCGAAAGGAACACTGATTTTTGTCAGCTTCATCCCGTTGGGGCGCACAGTCTCTTTCAGTATTTTGCCTAAAGGAGAGGGGAGCGTAGCTACATTGCGTGTATCTGCTGCGATACCTTTCAAACGCTCTTCCGTCAATTTCAACCGGTCGTACTTCGGATCATTTGGGTCCATCCGTGCAAGATCCTTTTCATTCTCTGCAAGAATGAACGGTGCTTTTGCAATTGCCGCATCGGCCACTGCATTTAAAATCTGATTGATGGTATCATCGTTCAGTAAAGCCAATTCTCGGCTTGCTGCCTGTACGGCAGCAAAGGTTCTGTTTAAATTTGTAGTCATTTGCTCCTTTTTTGCATTAAATAGAAAGATAAACAATGCAAATATAGTGAATGATGTGAATAAAACCTGTTGAAAACAGAAATAAATGTTGTGCCTAGGTTATAATTGTAATAACCTTTGGAGTGTATATTTTTATTGTGATGAGAAAATATCTCATCATGTTGAGTATTTAAACGCGATTATTATTCAATATATAAATAATCATAGTGTACAACAGGCTTCTTTCCATGTTTTCCGATAACCTCTTTGGCTTGCTGGGAGTCACAGTTTGCTTTTCCTACACCCACTTGGTTTCCTTGAAAGTCTATGATACGGACAATATCGTCTTTTTCAAATTCTCCTTCGATATGAGTGATACCTATCGGGAGAATACTGACTGCTTTCTCCGAACTGAGTACCTCAGTGGCACATTTGTTGATGTGAATTTCTCCTTTGGCAAAGCCTTCACTATGTGCAATCCACTTCTTGATACTGGATACCGGTTCGCAAGAAGGAATGAAGCGGGTGCAAAGAGTGCTTTCGGGGTGTTCTAACAAGTCTACCAAGATGTTGTTACGTTTACCATTGGCAATGATAACCGTAATTCCTTCATCAGCAACTTTGCGGGCGATATTTGTTTTCGTCAGCATACCTCCTCGCCCGAAGCTGGACTTGCTTGCTTGAATATAGTTGGATAGATCTTTCCCATGACCGATTTCCCGAATAACGGAAGAATCGGGATCGGACGGAGAGCCGTTATAGATTCCGTCGATGTTGCTTAAAATGATAAGTGTCTGCGCATCCATCATAGAAGCTATGAGTCCGGACAATTCGTCGTTGTCCGTGAACATGAGTTCACTTACGGAGATAGTATCATTCTCGTTGACGATAGGAATCACATTGTTTTCAAGCATTACCGTCATACAGTTTTTCTGATTCAGGTAATGGCGGCGCGTACTGAAACTTTCTTTCGTAGTCAGCACTTGTCCGACGGTAATTCCGTGCTCACGGAAAAGTTCGTAATAACGGTTGATCAGTTTGGCTTGCCCTACGGCAGAGAATAATTGTCGCTGGTCTACACTATCGAGTTTCTTCTGCGGATGTACCTCGCTACGTCCGGATGCAACGGCTCCAGAAGAAATAAGGATGATTTCTACACCGGATTTATGTAGTTCTGCTATTTGGTCAACAAGTGCAGACATACGGGTTACGTCCAATGTTCCGTCTCGGCGTGCCAAAACATTACTACCCACTTTTACTGCGATTCGTGTAAATTCCTGTTTCATCTTTGCTAACGATTTGAAAGCACAAATATAGAGCTTTTTGTCGATATGTTACCAAAACAGCCTAAAAAGAATTATCTTTGCAGCCGGATAGAGAAAAGAAAAACAATGAAACATACAAATCCGCAAGTAGAACAGATGACCTCCTTCATCGTAATGGATGTGTTGGAACGGGCAAACGAGTTACAGAAACAAGGCATTGACATTATTCATTTAGAAGTAGGTGAGCCCGATTTTGACGTGCCGTCTTGTGTAGCAGAGGCGGCGAAAGCTGCTTACGATCGGCATTTGACTCATTACACCCATTCTTTGGGAGACCCTGAGTTACGTCGGGAAATTACAGCTTTTTATCAGAGAGAATATGGAGTGGCGGTTGATCCGGACTGTATCATCGTGACTTCCGGCTCTTCCCCCTCTATTCTTCTCGCCTTGATGTTGCTTTGCAATTCGGAGAGTGAAGTGGTTCTTTCCAATCCGGGATATGCCTGCTATCGGAACTTTGTACTGGCGGCTCAAGCCAAACCTGTTTTGGTGCCGTTGTCCGAAGAGAAAGGATTGCAATATGATATAGAAGCTATCCGCAAATGTGTGAATCAGCATACTGCCGCTATTTTTATCAACTCACCTATGAACCCGACGGGGATGTTATTGGAAGAAAGTTTCTTGAAAGAAGTAGCGGCTTTGGGAGTTCCTGTCATTTCAGACGAAATTTATCATGGCCTGGTGTATGAAGGGCGTGCACATAGTATTCTCGAATACACGGATCAAGCATTTGTGCTGAATGGATTTTCCAAACGGTTTGCCATGACCGGACTGAGGTTGGGGTATCTCATCGCACCGAAATCTTATATGCGTTCATTGCAGAAGTTGCAACAGAATCTGTTTATCTGCGCATCCAGTGTTGCCCAGCAGGCGGGAATTGCAGCTTTACGGCAGGCGGATTCGGATGTGGAACGTATGAGGCAGGTCTATGATGAGCGTCGGAAATATATGATTGCCCGTCTTCGTGAGATCGGATTTGAGATTAAGGTGGAACCTCAAGGGGCATTTTATATTTTCGCTGATGCACGCAAATTTACTGCCGACTCTTATCGCTTTGCATTCGATGTACTCGAGCATGCGCATGTCGGTATTACTCCCGGAGTGGACTTTGGTACAGGAGGGGAAGGATACGTGCGTTTCTCCTATGCCAACTCGTTGGAGAATATCAAGGAAGGACTCGACCGTATCAGTCGCTATCTTTCTCGTCCCGGGCTCTGATAAGCTCTGTGGCGGCCTCATATTCCTCCTCTGTGACAAGGATAGAGACAGCAGGAGCGATATAGGGGGCCAGCGTTCCCATAATACCGTCTTTGACAACGCAACGAATGTCATTGCTTTCCAATAAACCCTTGATGATTTCAGCTTCCCACGGGGAGCCGGAGAACACCTCTATTGACTTGCTATAATCCTTTTCTTTCATGATCTTATATATTAAGGGTTGCTATCTACAAATATAACAAAAAAGAAAGACAAATGGTTATCCTTCAATTAAAATTTATTCAAGCGTGATGTGTTTAACACGGATTTGCTGTTGGAGGAAGGTGGAAGCTGATTCAGTGAACTTCTCTTCCGCCTCTGTCGTGTAAAACGAGCAGTTCCCGTTTTTCGTACATTTCGCGTCCATTTCCGGATGTCTCCTCAAATAGTCTTTCAGGCTTTGGGCTACATATTCGCCTTGCGAAATCACGCTGATATGTTCCGGAATGTATTGCCGGATTTTAGGTAGGAGTATGGGAAAGTGCGTGCATCCGAGAATCACGGTGTCTATTTGCGGGTCTTTTGTCAGTAGTTGGTCTATGTATTTACGGATAAAGTAATCAGTTCCTTCGTTTTGTGATTCATTGTTTTCCACCAACGATACCCACATCGGACACGCTACTCCGCTCACCCGGATATCCGGAAATAATTTATGTATCTCCAACGGATAAGATTCGGACTTTACAGTACCCGCTGTAGCTAATATGCCGATATGCTGGTTTTGGGTGATATTTCCGATACATTCCACTGTAGGACGGATTACTCCGAGTACGCGGCGAGCCGGATCTATATTGGGAAGATCGTTCATTTGAATGCTACGCAAAGCTTTGGCTGACGCAGTGTTACACGCTAATATGACCAGATGACACCCCATGTCGAACAGTTTGCTTACGGCTTGCCGGGTAAACTCGTATACGACCTCAAATGAACGTGTCCCGTATGGAGCACGGGCATTGTCTCCCAGATAAATGTAATCGTATTCCGGAAGTACCTCTCTTATTTTATCTAAGATGGTCAGTCCGCCATAGCCGGAGTCAAATACTCCGATAGGACCGGGAGCATGGGATAAATGTTGATTCATGACATACAGTATTTATGTACGCAAATGTACGCCAAAAAAAGGGAACGAGAAAGAAGATTAATCTTCTTTCTCGTTCCCTTTTTTATATTTTCGCTTCTTGGAACTCTCTTTTATTTGATTCCAAGATTTGCTTTCACCTTATTAGTCAGGTTGATACTTTGCGCTTCGTTTACGTAAGGTATTGAAGTTCTAGCAAGGTCGAAGATATAGATAACACCTTCAGCAGCACCTACTGCTTTGATGGCATCATCCAGTTTCTTGTAGATAGGAGCCATTGCGTCAGTCTGAGCTTTCTGCATCTGCTGCTGAGCGTCTTGCTGGAATTGTTCCTGTCTCTGCATCATGTCCTGCAACTCTTTTTGTCTTCTTTCAGCGATGTTAGCCGGAAGAGAGTCTTTGGCCATAGCCTGTTGGAATTCCTGATATTTTTTGTTGAATTCTTCCTGAGTTCTTTGAAGTTCGGCAGTCAGTTGTTTTTCTAATGTCTGGATATCATTTTGTGCCTTCGTAAATTCCGGCATTACAGTGATAATCTCCTGCGCATTAATATGACCGAATTTCAGATTCTGTGCAAATACACCCATTGGGAGTGCAAGCAACATTACAAGTGCAATTTTTTTAAGCATAGTTCTATAATTTATTTGAATGATTTTTAGTTATTTCCGGATGCAAATGTATGAAATTAATTTGAATATCCTAGTTTTCTTAGTATTTCATCGCTAATATCGATACGCGGATTGGCAAAAATGATGCCTGTCGCAGAGGCCCTGTCGACTACCAGATCATATCCATATTGTTGTGAAATGGCTTTTACCGCTTCGTAAATATCATCCTGAATTGGAGTGATCAGCTTGTCTCTCATCTTGGCCAATTCACCTTCCGGACCGAAATAGTTGCGCTTCAACTCAGCAGCCGCTTTTTCTTTGGCTACGATTTCATCTTCTTTCTTTGTCTTTTGAGCGGCAGAGAGAGTGGAGGATTTCGCTTGATAATCCTGAAACATCTTCTGAGCTTCTTTTGCCAAAGCTTCTACTTCGCTCTGGTATTTTTTCGTAGCTTGTTGCATTTGCTCGTTGGCGCTTTGAGCGGTCGGAATATTCTTCATAATATATTCCGTATCGATCAGTGCAAATTTTTGTGCGTTGGCTGCCATACTGACGGCAACCAGCATCATGATTAATAGAACAGACTTTCTCATAACGTTTAGTTTTTGGTGATACATTAGAATTCTTGTCCTAAGATAAAGTGGAATTGGCTTCCTCCATATTGTTTAGAACCTAATACTTGGTCGAAACCGTAACCCCAGTCAATACCCATCATACCAATCATCGGCAGGAAGATACGAACACCGACACCTGCGGAACGTTTCAATTCGAATGGATTGAAATTCTTCACATCATGCCATGCATTACCGGCTTCTACAAAACCTAACGCATAAATACTGGTACTTGTTTCCAGCATCAGCGGATATCTTAACTCAAGTCCGAGACGGGTATAAGCATAACCTTCGTAACCGTAAGGAGTCAATGAACTGTTTTCATAACCACGAAGGGCAATGCTTTCCGTTGCGTAGCTGGAATAACCGGTCATACCGTCACCACCTACATCGAATGTTTCGAACGGAGACTTCTTATACTTGTTGTAGTGTCCCAGCAAACCGAATTCAACACGGCCCATCAATACCGGAGTACGTTTAACTGCTACCGGGTCCATCAACGGGATGTACACCTTGGATTTGAATTTCCATTTGTGATATTCAATCCATTTGTGCATCTTGTTCATGTCGTCCTGGCTGGTAGTACTGTACTTGCTGTAGTCAGTTCCATCAAACAGTGAGTACGGCGGAGTTAACTGTACTGACAATGAGAACTCTGAACCGGAACGGGGATAGATCGGATTGTCAATAGAACTACGAGACAATGTCAGGTTGATACTAAGGTTGTTACACTTACCGTTTGTAACGGGGAAGTACTGCCAGTCGCTCAGGATATAGCGTTGGTAAGATAACTCAGCAGTAAACTGGAAGTAGTCATCCGGCCATTTCAAACGTTTACCGAACATAGCTGCTACACCGAACATCTTGATAGACTTGTCGGGGTCGTAATAGTTCTCATAGCTGTTGTAGTTACCGTAGTTATACATACCATAACCATACATACCACTATACATACTGTTGTAGTAGCTATTCATATATGCCGAGTTGTAGTAGCGGCTACTGATATCTGTCTGTACGGAATAGAAGGCCGACAGAGAGAATGCGTTCGGACGTTTACCACCGAACCATGGGTCATAGAAAGAAATGCTATAGGATTGGTAATACTTGGCATTAGTCTGTCCGCTGACGGTCAAGGTCTGGCCATCACCCTGCGGCAGGATACCACGGTAGTTTTCACCCGGATGCAACAAGTTGGCCAGCGAGAAGTTAGTGAACTTCAAACTCAACTTACCGATGATACCGGTTTGTCCCCAACCGGCAGAGAATTCCACCTGGTCGTTAGCTTTGGATACCAGATCGTAACCTATATCTACAGTTCCGTCTTCCGGTCTTGGCTGAATATCCGGTTTGATTTGTTCCGGGTCAAAGTGTCCCATCTGCTGGATTTCACGCAAAGAACGCATCAAGTCTTCTTTGCTGAACAACTGTCCCGGACGGATACGAAGTTCACGACGGACTACATTTTCATACAGACGGTCGTTGCCGCTGATGTTGATCTTATTGATAGTAGCCTGACGGCCTTCATAGATTCTCATTTCCAGGTCGATAGAGTCGCCTACAATGTTCACTTCTACCGGATCGAGGTTGTAGAACAGATAACCGTTGTTGTAGTATAAGTTACCGATAGCGTCATCATCTGTAGAGATACGTTCGTTCAGCAACTTCTGGTTGTACACATCTCCTTTTTTCATACGCAGAAGGAAGTCCAACTGTTCTGAAGGATACAGCGTGTTACCCACCCAAGTCACGTTACGGAGATAGTATTTCTGACCTTCCTCGATATCGAGATAAACATTAACTGTTTTCTCGTCGTATTGTGAGATACTGTCTTTTCTGATAACTGCATCACGATAACCTAGCTCATTATATTTGTCGATGATGAGTTGCTTATCCGCTTCGTAGTTTTCCGGTACGAATTTCTTCGTGCGGAACAAGTTGCGAAGTTTCCCTTTTTCATTGGTTTTCTTCATTACTCGTTTCAGCTTGGAAGCTTTGATTGCCGTATTTCCAACAATTTTGATTTCGTGAACTTTTACTTTCTCTTTCTTGTCAATGTCGATGTCCACAATTACTTGGTTCTCGCTGGAGGGATCATCTTTTTGTGCGATGATAACTTCTGCATTCTTAAAACCTTTATCGTCAAAATAACGCTTAATCAATGTTTTGGCCCGGTCTACGGTATTCGGTGTAATCTGCATACCCTTCACCATTCCCAACTTACCTTCCAAATCGGTACGCTCTGACTTCTTAACGCCATGATAGCGTACCTCAGAGATTCGGGGACGCTGTGTCAGACTGATTTTTAACCAGATTTTGTTGCCTTCTATCTTTTCGGCTGTGATTTGTACGTTTGAGAACAAGCCATGACGCCAATAACGTTTGATTGCTCCGGTGATTTCGTCACCCGGCACAGTAATTGTTTGTCCTACCGACAGTCCGGATAGTCCAATCAATACATAGTCTTCATAATTCTTCACGCCTTCGACCTTGATATCCGCTATCTCATACTTTTTGGGTGTTCCAGAGTATAAGATGACAGGTTTCGAGTCTTCATCAGTGTTGGCATTTTGCGCAATACCTGTTGTTGCAAAACTGAACAGGTAGATAAACGTTATGAATATAAAGGAAATACGATAATGCATTTATGTTATAATTTGATGTTTCGAGTTATATTAGCTGATTTGTTCACTGGTCTTGCCGAATCGTCGTTCCCGCTGTTGATATTCGCAAACGGCTTTATAGAGTTCTTCTTTGTCGAAATCCGGCCAAAAGATGTCACAAAAATAAAGTTCCGAATAAGCACATTGCCATAGCAGGTAATTGCTTAGTCGGATTTCGCCTCCCGTGCGGATTAATAAATCCGGATCGGGCATAAAATTAGTATTCAGATGTGATGCGATGCATTCGTCTGTTATCTGTTCAGGAGATAAATCTCCTTCTTTAATCTTCGTAGCTATTTGTCGGACTGCTTCGGTTATTTCCCAGCGTGAAGAGTAGCTAAGTGCCAACACTAGACACATTCCCGTGTTTTTTGCGGAATGATCTATGCATGATGTTAAACTATCCTGGACTTCAACCGGCAATTTCTTTAAGTCACCGATTACATTGAAGCGGAGATTGTTTTTCATCAATGTCTCTTCCTTAATAGAATCCAGCAATAGATTCATCAGTGCCGTAACTTCCTCTTGCGGACGACTCCAGTTCTCGGTGGAGAAAGTATACAAAGTGAGGTACTTGATTCCCAGACGGGCTGCATCTTCGGTAATTCTCTGTACCGTTTCTGCGCCTGCATGGTGACCGTAAGTACGTTCTTTTCCCCGTTGCTTTGCCCATCTTCCGTTACCATCCATGATGATGGCTACGTGTTGGGGTATCCGAGTTTTGTCTATTTGCTCTATATAGGACATTTTTCTATTTTAAACGTATGCGTTTATTATTGACCTGCATGCTTGGGATCCTTATCAAACCATAATTGGTTTAAGCGTGCACGCCAGATTTCTGAATCATGACTATAAGGATGTGTATTCTCACCTTCTTCGAGTAAAACATCTCCCTTACTGAATAAGAAGTAAATGTAGTCATTCTTTGTGTCTTGTACTACGGAGTAATTAGTTCTTCCCATGAATTCCGGTTTTTCTATTGTTGGTTTGAACTCGGGGTCACTCCAATCCTGATAAGGGAATGAGAACTTTTTATCCGCTTTTTGCCAAGCAATTCCTTCAGTCTTTGAAACATAGATGGATTCAAACTTGTCACCAAAAGTATAAAGAAGGTTATTGTAATAAATAATAGTCGGATTCTTGAACTCCGGACAATAAGCAACCGTTGAAGTGGTTCCCAACTCAGCCCATGTTGTTCCATTGTATCCCCATGCTATGCTGACTGGAATTTCTTTATCACCAACCGTTATTTTGATAGATTCATCATGTTCACCTATTATAACATTCTGATATTGTCCTCCTTTTTTGAAAGTTGTGTATGAAATGTTCTTTGTTGGGAAATTCTTACCGGCTGCTTGTATTTTAGTTTCAGCATTTCCTATCCCTAGTTCCGATTCTAAAATGGAATACAAATAACGTACGTTATCTTCTGTCTTGAGATAAGTGGCTTGTTGAATGTACTTCTCTTCTTCGGTTTGTCTATTGTCATTCTCAATGGGTATTGCTGAAATAAATGTATTTACTTCACCTGAAAATTTATTTGATTCTGTCCATGCTATACCGTCGGTAGATTCATACACCTTATTATTTGCGGTAGCCAATATAATCTTCTCTAAGGGTAATATGGAGTTAGGAAGAGTTGCTAATCCCGTTGCATCTTGCAAACTCCAATTAGATAAGTCACTACTGCTATGTACTTTTACACTTGACCCATCCATAGAATAGGTGAAATATTCATCTTTAAATTTAATGGTTTTCTGTGCTCCTTTAATCTCATCACCTATTTCCCCGACATATCCCCAGCTTAAAGAATCCGGATCATGTTTGTGTACTCTGACCTCAATAATATATGGCTTTACTTTGTTAGGGGCTATTCCTGCCAGTGCCTCAGTAGACCATACCTTGATTTCTAATTTTTTACGAAGGTCTAGTGAATCGTTAATATTGATAATAGAGTCTCTTCCTTCTTTGTCTTTCATGGTGATGACGCCTGAAGCTGTTGTCAGCGTCTTAATCAAGATTTTGTCAATAATAGTATCTGCGTGAACAGGGAGTGAATCCTGATTATAGATAAGGCCATTTTGTTGGTCAATAGTGAACTTGTAGGATATCCCATATATTGTATCAAGTTCAAATGCATGTATAGTTGCATCTGGGCTATATTCTATGTCATTATCGTCATCAAGGCATGACGTTATAACGAATGACACCATGAAAAAACTCGCAATGAATGATAAAAACTTTATTCTCATTTGAAAGATTGTGTTTATTTACAAGTTGCAAAAATAGAAACATTTTTTCCGATAAAGAACATTCCCGGCAAGTTTTATATAAAATTATAGATAATAACGTCGATTTTATCGACGTAAAACTCCCTGAATAGGACTATTTTAGCTAAATCCGATGAACATAATACCAAATTTGTCTTCCGAAGTGTTCTTTGGTCGAGTAACTAAAATTATTGCTTATTTCAGGTGCTTTAACACCGGAGTATAACCGCTTGGGGCACTTCTCTATATAGGCTTCATCCCATAATTCATTGTCAATGAATGATTGCAGCAGTTGGCTTCCGCCTTCTACCAACAATGATTGTATATTTCGTTGATATAACTCTTCCATAATCAGCTTCAGAGGGTTATGACCAAAATCAATAGTTATATAGCTGACGCTCTTTTCTTCCGGATGTTCTTTCTCTGTGAAAACTAATGTCGGGACCTCTCCGTTGAATATTTGCAAATCATTCGGAAGAGAAAGGTTGCGGTCTAAAACAATACGTATAGGGTTACGTCCATACCAGTTGCGTACCGTCAGAGAGGGATTATCCAGCAAGGCTGTCCGTCTTCCTACCATAATAGCTGTATTCTCCGCTCTTTTTTTATGTACCAACATTGACGTAAGAGGGGAGGAGAGAAGGACAGGATTCCCATCAATTCGCTCTATGTCAATGAATTGGTCGGCCGATTCAGCCCACTTAAGAGTAATAAAAGGTCGGCGGAGCGTGTTGAAAGTGATAAAACGGCGGATCAGATGCAGGCATTCTTCTTCCAGCACACCGACTATAACTTCCCGTCCGGCATTCTGTAGTTTCTGAATCCCTCGTCCGGCTACTTTGGAAAAGGGATCCCGGCAACCAATGACGATACGCGGAATCTGTTTTTCGATGATCAAGTCTGCACAGGGAGGTGTTTTACCATAGTGGGAACAAGGCTCCAGGCTGACATAGATTGTCGAACGTTTCAATAAAGACTCATCCTTGACGGAGCGGATTGCATTGACTTCGGCATGCGCTTCTCCGCAACGGACATGATAACCTTCACTGATAATGCGCCCGTCGCATACGATAACAGCCCCTACCATCGGATTGGGAGCTACGTTGCATAACCCGTTCTTTGCGAGCTCAATACAA
>OHMF01000800.1_pt1 | contig 13416 bp, 16 predicted proteins | sample 1569181 | NCBI WGS metagenome assembly OHMF01 (sample SAMEA3879559, study PRJEB24766) | human gut metagenome | biome: human-associated habitat; feature: feces | place: USA | collected 1985/1987
TGACCCTCTGTGCCTTCTTCTCCTGCAACTCCTCACGCTGCTTGCGGTTCAATTTGCTCTTCTCGCTCATAATGCTATTTCGATTTTAGTTGATTTTTCTTTTATGACTTGACCAAGACTGTGCTCTTGACTTTCCTGTACACACACGGTTTTGCCCAGTAGCCTTGGCTTATTCCTTCTCTGCGTCGGCAGCGGCAAACTCCATGAGGTAAGCTTTGATGAAGCCGTCGATCTTGCCGTCCATGACCGCATCGACATCCGAAGTCTGATAGCCCGTGCGGTGGTCTTTCACCCGTCGGTCGTCGAAGACGTAACTCCTAATCTGGCTGCCCCATTCTATCTTCTTCTTTCCAGCCTCTATCTTTGCCTGTTTTGTATACAGAAATGCCTTAAGGAATAATCTTGGTGCTGAAAGTGATTTTTTTCGTGATTTGTTTCGTCGTTTGGTGAAATGTTTGTAAATTTGCAACTGGACTATAGTATCCCGATAAATATGTTATAAAAGGACGTGTCCTTATAAAACATTGAGGGATTGCTCACGCCGTGCGAAGTGTGGTAAAGTCGTATGACAAATCTATGCAAAGCGGGCTTGGGTGGGAAAATAGTCCAAGACATATTGAAGGCGTTTACTCAACGCTAAGTTTGAGACACATCGAAATCTAGCAAATTGCGATAATCCTGTCTTGAACGTAGCAACGGTAGATGTCCCGGGTGTGATTACATCAATCCCGTGGAGACCTTGTAAGCACGAATTGTACCCTTACGGGAGCAGAGCGTCTGTTTACTTAGGTCTCTTTACGGAGGCGTATATCATATCGGCGTGGGCTCTGACGTTGTCTGTTCAACAGGATTAGGCAGTGCTAGAGCCTCGATGTGTGGGACGGACAACAAGACGACTCACGCTTTCTTTTTGTGTCTGTGTATTAAGTCAAATCCAAGTCTTTTGATAGATTATTATTTATTGTGTAAACACAGAGCAAAATACATCGATATGAAGCAGTCAGAAAGAGCCAGCATATTTCGGATTGTTACCGATTTAATAAAGGCAGATGCCATTATTGATACGCGTGAGATAGAAAAACTTGATTCTATCCGTGAAAGATTTTCCATTAAGAAAGATGACGAGATACTTGGCTCCTCGTACACTTTTGCGAATGCTATACATACTTTATTGGATGCGCCGAAGAGTTTGCAACATGAGCTGATAGCAACTTTCAATGAACTTGCGATGTCAGACAATTTTTGTGCAAGGGAGGAGGCACTGTTGTTGGTTGCTCTACGTCTGTGCATGAGCCTTAACCTTAATATGGAATGTAAGGTTGTTTCGATGGACACTTCAAGTGTATATTTAGATCCTACACAAATCCTATACGTGGAAAGCGACTTTGACAATGATGTAAATTGGGAAATAAACGAAAAGTTTAGAGAGATTGTTGCAGAAGTGCGCCTTGCGGGTTTTGATTTGGTGTATCTTCCCAAAATTGCAGAACATTATAGAACTATTTCTGTTGCTGATTTTATAGAAATCGCAAGTTTCCTATATCCGAAAGCAAGTTATCAAAGATTGGAAACTGTTTCAAGTCAGCTACATAAACTATCTACTTCTGAATTTTGCAAAGACCTATTGGCTGGGAAATTAGGTGTAAAGGAATTTTCCTTTGTGAATCCTTCGTTAATGATTAAAATTGGTGATTCGCTTGTCGGTGACAAGGAAATCGCAAATTTCCTTTTGGTTGAGTTAAACAAGGATGTTGTCAATTCAATAAGAAATATTCTTGATTTGTTTTCTGAATACTATCATACTTTTCGTTTGAACTATTTGAAGGAAGAAAAAGGGCGTTTTATTTTTACAGGCTTTTACAAACAGATATTCGATATCTACATGTTGCGCAAAGGCATAAAAAGCCATGTTGTTATAGATGTATATAGAGAAACCATTCGTTTTTCTGAAGCCGATATAAAAATAGAGAAACTTCATCGAAGAGAAAAGGCTCTTTATGCTTTATTCATGTTGGAATCAGCAAGTGGTGGTATCAATTTCTCAAAGCCAACCACCCCAAATGGTCTCGCTAGATACCAAAAACGAATGGCTGCAGTTCAGGAGAAGTATAGAATAATATACAAAAAGTTTGGTGGTGAACCACTAAAGGCTCCTAATCTCAGTATATCAGAGATAAGGCTGCCTATGATTGCCCTTATAAAAAGACAACTTAAAGCATTAGGTGATGTCTTGTATCATGTAGATGACTATATGATACAGCGCAATATGTTTGGCAATTATTGTATCAATATACCTCCTGCGCTATGCTGTTTCTGTGGGGTCAATACAAATGACATATATAAGTTGTCCGACTCCGAAGAGTGGCAGAGAATATCGGCGTTGTAACCTTGCAACAAAGTAGTATGTATTGTATGATGTTCTAACTGCAACGTTTGTGATTCCTTAATAGTCTTGGGAGTAATTACGAACTTTGCAGTACGCAAGTTTAATATTAAAATATTGGCATTATGATTAATCTCGAAAAAGGACAGCGCATAAGTATGGACAAGGGGCTTTCCCTTGTAGGTGTAGGACTTGGCTGGGATCCAAACGAGGGATCTGGTTATGATTTCGACTTGGATGCGTCTGCGTTCATGTTGGGAGAAAACGGACAGATACCAAAACAGGATTTTTTCGTTTTCTATGGCAACCAAAAAGCACCTGACGGATCCGTTGAGTCTACTGGCGATGATTTGACCGGTGGCAATAGCGATGGTGGAGACGACGAGACCCTGAATGTGGATTTGACAAAAGTTAGTCCGCAAATTCAAGAGATTATCTTCACAGCTACCATTTATAAGGCGGAAGAGCGCCGCCAAAATTTTGGACAGGTACGCAATTCTTATATTCGTATCTATGATGCCAAGACTGATACAGAGATTGCCAGATATGATCTGGACGAAGATTTCTCTATAGAGACAGCTGTTGAGTTTGGTCGTCTGTATCGTCATAATGGCGAATGGAAGTTTGAGGCTATCGGCAACGGTAATAAAGGTGGCCTACAAGCTCTTGTAAACAAATACGCTAAATAATTTGCATAATCGCTTATGGCTATTAACTTAATAAAAGGACAGCGAGTTGAGATAGAAGCTGGACTGACTCATTTGAAAGTAGAGATGGGTTGGAAAGTGAATCCCAATGCTATGCCACCTTATGATTTGGATGCTTCAACATTCTTGTTGGGTAATAATGCTGAAATAGAGAACGAATGTGACTTCGTATTTTATGGTTCTGGCAATAAAGTACAGGCATTGGATGAGAAAGGGAAACCACTTTACGACAAAAAAGGCAATGCTGTTATGCGTCCTATTTCTGTAGATAAAAGTGTTCTTGGTTCCGTGGACGATCTTGGCGACGATGACGATGACACAGGTGAAGGAAATGAAGAGATTGAGGTTGATTTGACCAAGACCTCTTCTCATGTTAAGGAAATCCTTTTCACTGCCAGTATTTATTGGAGCATATCTGATGAATATACATACTATGAAGAAAAAAAGTATGGGAAAAAGTATCCAAACTCTCCGCGAATGAAATATAATTTTGGTCAGGTCCGTGATGCTTACATACAGATAAAGAACGCTGTAAATGGCGAAGTAATATGCCGTTACGACCTTGATGAAGATTTCTCTACGGACAAGGGTGTTGAATTCGGACGTTTATACCGCCGTGGTACAGAGTGGAAATTTCAGGCTGTAGGCGAGGCGCATAAAGATGGCTTGGAGCCTATTTGTCGTAAGTATGCATCTAAATATATGTAATCATGGCTATAATTCTTGAAAAAGGTGGAGACACTCATCGGATTAATCTTGAGAAGCCGAGCGGAAGACCATTGACGGGCGAGATAGTCATTAACCTTGACTGGAACAAGGGTGGTTTCTTCAAAAACCTTTTCGGTAATGCAGTCGACTTGGATCTTGGCTGTTTCTATGAGATGCGTGACGGCAAGAAGATGCTGATAGACGGATTGCAGTTCTCGCATGGACGTGGAGGCGATCGCCATCATGTGACACTGCAAGGTTGCTACGACCACGCACCTTATATTTGGCATCAAGGAGATGACCGTGGAGGAGGATCTTCATCAGGCGAAACAATATTTGTAAATCCGAACGGCGCTAACCAGATAAAGCGTATAATTGTATATACATTTATTTATGAAGGCGTGGCAAAATGGTCAGAAACAAATGCCGTGGTAAAAGTAAAGGTACCTGGCAGTGAAGATGTAGTTGTGGAAATGGGGCAACAAAGTAGCAACAAAAGATTTTGTGCTATAGCCCAGCTCGACTTCGGAACGGATAACTCCATCACGGTAAAGAAACTAGTCACTTTCCATGACGGTCATAGTGACTGTGACAAGGTGTATGGCTGGGGATTTATCTATTCACCAGGCAGTAAAGATTAACTTAAAACTTACAGATATGGCTATAAGACTCGAAAAAGGACAGCGCATCAATCTTGAAAAAGAGAGTGGAACAAAGTTAACCAACTTCTGTGTCGGTTGCAACTGGGGGGCTATCATCAAAAAGAAATTATTCGGTCTTTCAACTTCCGTTGTGGATGTTGATTTAGACCTTAGTTGTATGATGTTTGACGCTGCAGGAAATGTAGCAGATTATATATGGTCACCATTATACAACTTCGGTGGTAAACTTCCCCAAGGAAAATTAGACTCCAACGACCGCGCTCTCCATCACACAGGCGATGACCTGACCGGCGATCAAGACGGAGACGACGGGCTCGACAATGAAATTATAACAGTCGACCTTAACCGTGTGGATCCAAATGTCAACTCTATCGTTTTCTTCCTCAACATATACAACAACAACGAGTATAGCGGAGATTTTTCGGGAATACCGTATGCCTCAATTCGTATGTTTGAGGGCACACCTGAAAGACCGCCAAAGCAAGTTTTCGCACAATATGACGTTGCAACAAAGACAGAATGTGTTGGCAAACGCGCTCTGATAATGGGAAAACTGTATCGTCGCAATGGCGAATGGAAGTTTGCTGCTATAGGTGATGCGTTTGAAGACCGTGGCATAGCTATGACTATCGTCCGAGTTGCAAGAGATTATTCAAAATAAATATCATAAATAAGACAATATGAGAAGACTTCCCGTATATCTACTCCTCGACACAAGTGGTTCAATGTATGGCGAGCCTATAGAGGCTGTGAAGAATGGCGTACAAACGCTTATCTCCACATTACGTAGCGACCCGTATGCTCTCGAAACAGCATACATCAGTATCATAACATTCAATAGTTCTGCACAGCAGGTCACTCCGCTTACAGAGCTTGCGGCATTCCAACAGCCAAACATCGATGCAAGTGGTTGCACTGCATTGGGAGAAGCATTGGAACTTCTGTCTCAGAAAATTGATACAGAGATAACCAAGACAACGGCTGAGGTAAAGGGCGACTGGCGACCATTGGTATTCATAATGACTGATGGTGAGCCTACCGACTCAATGACCAAAGGTCTTGATGATTTCAAGAAACGTAAATGTGGTATGGTCGTAGCCTGTGCTGCAGGTCAAGGCGCCAATACCAATACACTAAAGCAAATCACCGAGAATGTGGTTCAGCTTGACACTGCCGACAGTGCCACAATCAAAGCTTTCTTCAAGTGGGTATCTGCTTCTATCAGCACAAGCAGCAAATCGGTAGAGGAAACTGCTGCGGAAGCCACTACGATGAGCGAACTTCCCCCTCCACCACCAGAAGTGAACATTGTGGTATAATACATCGTAAAATATTGTCGGGTGGTGTCTTCACTTATGACATCACCCGAAATTCATAAAAAACAACATTTATGAGTAGAAGATTACCTGTCTATATATTAATAGACACGTCGGGTTCCATGAAAGGAGAACCGATAGAATCCGTCAAGGTCGGTTTGTCAGATATGATAGCCTCTTTGCGCTTAGATCCGTATGCTTTGGAAACTGCTTGTATCAGTATCATCACGTACGACAAGGATGTGAAACAGATTTTGCCTTTGACAGAACTTGAGAGTCTACAAATACCAGACATAGAATGTCCCGACTCCGGACCAACACATACAGGAGCAGCGCTGAATATGTTATGTGACTGTTATGACAAGGAAGTGAATATGGGCAGCAGAGAACAGAAAGGCGATTGGATGCCGCTGTTGTTTGTTCTTACCGACGGAAAACCTTCTGACCTCATGGTTTATGAAGAAGCCATCAACAATGTAAAACGTCATCAATTCACAAACATAGTGGCTTGTGCTGCTGGACCTAAAGCCAAAACAGAGCCTTTGAAGAAATTGACAGACAACGTATTTACGCTTGATACGATGGATAGCAGCACGTTCAAGAAATTCTTCCAATGGGTAACCATAAATGTCCAGCAAGGTGGTCGTACTATGGGAGTAACTGATAGCGTGGAACTTCCACCACCGCCAATAGAAGTTAACGTCGTAATATAAAGAATATGAATTGTAAGATTGTAGGTTATGAATACAAGACTCTTGAAGTGATGCTTTCACCTGGAGAATCTTTCTATGCAGAACGTGGTAGTATAGTCTATGTTGATGAGGCTCTGCAACGTGATGTAGAATGGAACGGTGGTGGTTCTGGAAGCGGGCTCGGCAATCTGATTGGCGGTGTGTTGCGTTCAGCACTTTCTGGCGAATCGGTGTTGATTATACATTTCTATAACCCAACCAACACTGAAAAGAAAATGGTGTTGTCGGGCAGTATGTGTGCACTTGTGCCAATACGCTTGCAGGGCGAGAATATGATTTGTCGCCGAGGACATTATGTGGCTTCCACAGACAAGGTGAAACTTAATCTTAACCTCAATCTGCAAGGATTGTTGGGTGGCGTAGGCCTGTTCCAAAAAGTGGACGGCAATGCTACCGTGTTTCTTGATTCACTTGGATCGCCTATAGAAAAGATATTGGCAAATGGCGAAACCATAGAAGTGGACGAAAACCATATCGTTGCTTTGCAGGGCTTTCAGACTTCTCAAATACAAGCAGGCTGGTCGTTTGGCAATGTGCTGAGAGGTGAAGGACTTAGCTTGATGAAGATAACGGGACCAGGGAAAGTATATCTAAGCCCGATTGCTATGATAATTCCTAAACAATAAAAATAAGAAGATGAGAAGATTACCAGTATATTTCCTCGTTGATGTATCAGAGTCAATGGTAGGAGAACCTATTCAGCAAGTAGAGAACGGCATGCGCCAAATAGTTCAAGAACTGCGCACTGACCCATACGCTCTTGAAACTGTTTTCATTTCTGTGATTGCATTTGCTGGCAAAGCAAAGAGCCTGTCGCCTTTGACAGAACTATACAAGTTCTATCCACCAACATTTCCTATTGGTGGCGGTACTTCCCTTGGGGTTGCACTTGACTTTCTAATGGATGACATTGACAGAAATATTGTGAAGACAACACAAGAGCGAAAGGGCGACTGGAAACCAATCATATTCCTTTTTACCGATGGCACACCGACCGACAATCCTTCAGCAGCCTTTGCTAGATGGAATAATAAATATCGTCGTAAGGCAAATATCGTAGCTATTTCTATAGGAAACAATGTTAACACTCAGTTGTTGGGGCAGATTTCAGACAATGTACTCCGACTAAACAATACGGATGAGATGTCTTTCAAGGCATTCTTTAAATGGGTGACTGCTTCCATTCAGGCAACAAGTGTGTCTGTTACCGATATGGGCGATGATAGCGTGGCATTAGCTCCCACAACTGGCATTAATTTGGAAAAGGTAGATACCTCTAAGCCATGTGTTGTAGATGAGAACTTTACCGTCCTTTTAGGTAAATGCTCTAATACAAAGAAGACTTACCTTGTGAAGTATGCTAAACATTTGTCATATATTGAAGGATTAGAATCTATTGACATGAAAGCCACAGACTTCAAACTCGTGGGTGCTTATCCAGTAGATGAAGAAACTTACAACAGTTTGAGCGATGGCAAGTCAAACCGCCATATCAATACAATGTCACTCCGTGGCGTGCCGACATGTCCTTGCTGTGGTGCTCAGCTCGGTGTTGTTGTTTGTGAATGTGGAAACATCATGTGCTCTGACGGACAGACTACAGCCTGTCCTTGGTGTGGAATGGAAGGCTCTCTCGGCGAAATTGCGGAAGGTGGTATGGACATAACAAGAGGTAGAGGCTAATTATTATGACATTAGAAAAAGCATTACAAATACTTATAGGAAACCAGGAAGATAAGAAAGCGGAATCGTTCCTTAAATTCTTGTCGGATAAATTATGGGACCAATATAAAGAACACCTTATGGACAAGATAAAGATGGTTAATGGTGAATTGAAATGGAGTCTCAATATACCAAACGCCAAAGAAAACATAGAATACAATCAGACAGTATCAATGCCCACGATTAACTCCGACCTGTTTTCCAACGTCGAGTTAGAACTTGTGGATGTTAAAGGACTAACAGAAGAACAACATGGTATAAAGCTTACAGTTGCTCCTGACGGCAAAAGTTTTGCAATCACAGGAACTCCTTCTCTGGAAGCATTCCGAAAGGATGGAGCAGTAGCAGAATCAACATTTGAGCTTACGTTGTGTTATAAGTTCGTTGGGGGCATTGAAATGTCAGAAGATTGTCCGACATTGGAGCATAAGATTCCTTTTGTTATCAATCAAGACCCACGTAAACTCTGGAAAAACCTACCCGTTGATTGGGCTAATATGCCCGAACCTAAATATAAGAATGATGACATACAGGTGGAATACATCAAGGTAGAGGCGTTGCCTGACGGTACTCCGCAGAAAGATATTGTTGCTGCAAGCAAGCGTGGACGAAGCCATGCGCAAGAAGGAAAACCTCGTGATGATCATTTCCGTATGGAGCATATGGATAACGGATGGTATATCATGGCTGTTGCAGACGGAGCCGGATCGGCAAAGTTTTCACGTCAAGGATCAAAGATTGCTTGCGACGAATCGGTAAGCTACTGCATGTCGAAGCTCGGACAGAGCAAAACATTTGAGGAAGCCATTGCCAATTATGGTAATCTGCAAGATTTCTCAGAAGAAGAAGCACGTAAAATCGTTGGCAATTACATATACGAAATTGTCGGCACAGCTGCGTTTAAGGCTCACAAGGCAATACAGGCAGAAGCTGCGTTAACTAAACAACCGATAAAGTTATATGCCACAACTCTTTTATTGACAATTTGCAAAAAGTTTAGCTTCGGATGGTTTGTGGCTTCTTTTTGGGTTGGCGATGGTGCTATCTGTTTGTATGACAGAAAGGCTCGTTCAGCAAAGATACTCGGAGTACCCGACGAAGGCGAATATGCAGGACAGACTCGCTTCCTGACTATGCCTGAAATCTTCAAAGATGCGACAGCCCTGTATCAGCGTCTTCGCTTCTATGTTGTAGATGACTTTACTGCGTTATTCTTAATGAGTGACGGAGTCAGTGACCCTAAATTTGAGACTGATGCAAATCTCAACAGTCCTAATAAGTGGGATGCGTTATGGGATGATTTGAAGGAAAATGGTGTTGATTTGATTGATGACAACGAAGCATCGAAAGACCATTTACTTGATTGGCTTGATTTCTGGGCACCCGGCAATCATGATGACCGTACTATTGCTATTCTTTATGAAGGAGAAGATAATAATCTCACTAAGAAGAAAACTGCAGAATATCAAACGTCGGAAAAAGAGTCTGATGAACAACAAAAAGAATAGGCTATGGCAAATAAAATAACATTAAAAGCACAAGACGGCAGTATCGTTGAGTTTTATGACGAGATAAAGGCTCAAGGTGGTGTCAAGGATGTGTATTTCTCTACAGACAAGACGTATGTCGTAGCCTTTTATCGAAAGCCAATAAACGCAAACGACAAGGCCAGAATCAACGACATTGTGAACGTCCATAGAAATCGTATTTTCACCAATGATGCTGTAGGGCAATATTGGAGTGCTTTCTTCGCATGGCCTACAAATATAGTTGAATGGAAAGGCTTGACAGGTATAGTTATGCCTTTCTATGACAAGAAGTTCTTTTTCAGTGGAGTCGCAGTCTCTTGGCCATTTATAAAGAATGGTCAAGAGAAAAACGGAAAATGGTTCTCGTCAGCCAAGCTTGTTAACCGTTTTGTTCCAGCAGACCAGAAAGGTTCATTCTTAGACAGATTGCACATGTGCTTGAAAATAGCACGTGCCATGCGTCGTCTTCATGCTGCAGGTCTTGCACATTCTGACTTGTCGTATAATAATGTATTGGTAGATCCATTAAGTGGTAATGCCTGTATAATAGACTGCGATGGACTTGTGGTGCCTCACAAATTCCCGCCAGAGGTGGTGGGAACTCCTGGTTTCATAGCCCCAGAGGTTCTTGCAACAAAGGCACTAAAAATTGATGATCCGAAGAAGAATTTGCCCAAGATAGAGACCGACCGACACGCACTTGCCGTCCTTATATATACATTTCTGCTTAACCGCCATCCATTAGACGGTGGTAAAGTGTGGGATGTTGACGATCCACAGAAAGATGATGATATGCGTTATGGTTCGAAAGCTCTATTCATTGAGCATCCTACAGACAAGACAAATAAAGTAAAGGTTGATCAGTTGGCAAAATCACAGTTGCCACAAGGCGACCCATCAAAGATGCCTTACACCATTTGCGGTCCTTATTTGAAGGAATTGTTCGACAAGGCATTTATCGATGGTTTGCACAATCCGTCAGTTCGCCCTACTGCCCTACAGTGGGAAGAGGCGTTATTGAAGACATGCGACTTGGTGCAACCATGTCAGAATCCCAAATGTGAAGCTCATTGGTATGTTTTTGACAATACAACCAAGCCACGTTGTCCGTTCTGTGGAACAGAGTATAAGGGACAATTGCCAATTCTCAATTTCTACTATGCCCCTTCACATGGCAAGTATATCTCTGAGAATTATCGTTTGATGGTGTACGACAAGCAGACACTATACAAATGGCATTCCAACAACCTCGTGCCTTGCAACGAAAAAACGCGTGATGAGGACAAGAAACCTGTCGGTGATTTCCATTTTTTCAACGGCCAATGGATTCTCATCAACCGTCGCTTGCCGGATATGTATGATGCTACGGACAAGAAACCTATAGGCGTTGGACAGTATGTGCCACTCACAGAAGGTAGACAAATACTTCTTGACAAAGGGCAAGGAGGTAGATTAATAGTTGTTCAACTTGTAAAAAACTGATATTATGCCAATAGAATTAGAAAAAGAAAGCAAAAACTTGAATAAGTACATTGAATATGTGGAAGCTCAAGTTAATTATACACAAGAAGAAATAAAGTCGGATTTGTTGGAAAGAGGACTTTCTGAAGAGGAAGTTACGTATGTAATGACTTTCTACAAGCCTCACATAAAGCAAAGAATGTTCAGTCGTTCATTTTCTTTCTGTGGGCGTATAAGAAGGTTGGAGTATTGCCTTTCTTTCATTTTTTTTCTATTTTATATAGCTATCATTCAAGTAGTAATCGATTTGGGCGCAGTTACAACATCGGGAGGAGTATTTATATTGTTATCCCTAATTCCACTTTATTGGTTCATATTGGCACAGGGGGCGAAGCGTTGCCATGATTTAGGTAATTCTGGTTTATACCAATTAATACCTTTTTATGGATTTTTAATGGTGTTAGAAGACGGTGATGAAGGTGAAAACGAATATGGCTTTGATCCAAAAGGACGGAATATCTTTTCCAAATAAAAAGTTTTCATACAAAACATTAGTAATAATAAAAACGATATGGCAAAAGGTAGAGCATTAGCACAACTTATTATGCATATGTCCCATCTTACACCTGTAGGATGGGGCTATTTTGCATGTTCTGTTGTTTTATCAGGGATATGCTATCCTTCAAGTAAAAAAATGATTCCCTGTTTCATTAGGAAGCAATCAAAAAAATGTTATCCAGATTTTGAATGGATAGTCATACCACAATATAGTATGCCTTTATCATTGCTCGTGTTTTTGGCGATGAATAGCTTTTTAGGATATTTCTGCTACCAAGAGACATCGGAAGATGATATTGTCTTCTTTTGTATAATAGGCATTGTCTTATTTATATTTGCCCTATTGCCAATATTTATAAAGCTATTCAAACTCAAATGTATAATGAAAAATAATAAAGCTTTGTTTATGTCTCGATTCTCTTTGCTTGGATTCTACGAAAGAATAATTATTGACGCAGATAGTATAAAAATCATTCCAGACAAAAAGGGACAAAATGATGACGCTTACATAAGCTTTGTATATAATGGCAAGTATAAGTGCAAACTTGATAAGTTTTTGTACTCTGAGGAGGGTTGGAATCTATTGAAACGAGAATTATTATTAAATATACGATAATGAATATATACGTCATTAGAAACGCTCAAAGATTTGGACCATACGACGCTTTGCCAAATTACTGGTTGGTCTCATTGATTATGGTGTTTGTTGGTTTGATGTTACTGACTGTATACTTAAAGCAAAGCGTTGATTATCAGTCGAAATTACGTCAATAGCTAAAAGGTGTAATATTGCAACCGCTATACATGGAATAAGGTTAATGATGAATTGCAATGTTATGAAAACCCATATTAGTAACATTATTTGAGATACCTTTGCGGTATCAATAATAAAAACAATAAAAAATATACGCATATGGGATTTTTAAATCTTTTCAACAAGAAGAGTGACAACGGAGCAAAGCTTTCCGTTTCGCTGCCAGTGATTGATCCAGCTGAGGCTAAAGAAGAAGTCAAGAGTGTAGAAACACCTGTTACGGCACCTACAAATGAAGAAAAGCCTATGACTATTTCTTATGCTACAGGTTGGCCAATAGATGTTGTCTACGGCTATCTACACAAGAACTATGAGAGCAAGGGCTTTGATGACGCTATGCTTAAAAGTGATTTGGCTTTTCGCGACTTAAACATGAGTATCATAAAGAATAAGATCCAGATGGTGTTCCGTGAGATAAATCTCAACTATGATGTCATGAAACAGGATTTGCAGACTCGTATTGACAATTGCAATGCTGCAGGTCTGCTGACAACGGTTGCTCAACTTGAAAAGAACATGCAATTGATAGATGTGCATAAGAAAGAACTTGTTGATTTGGAAGCTGATTTCCGTAACAATGCCAATGAAGCATCAATTCCTCTCCAATCATATGAGTGTGGATTTTTACGTGGTATAGCAACGGTGTCTCTTGGAGGTGGTCAGTCACAGATAATGCCGCAGATGCTTAGAACGGATAATTCTGTTGTAAAGCAGTCTATAGCTTAGACTAATTCCATTTATTAATTAATCCTCAAATCCGCAACTAATAGGACTTGGCGCGTTTTTTGCTTGCAAAGCGAGAAA
>OHMF01000801.1_pt1 | contig 13410 bp, 10 predicted proteins | sample 1569181 | NCBI WGS metagenome assembly OHMF01 (sample SAMEA3879559, study PRJEB24766) | human gut metagenome | biome: human-associated habitat; feature: feces | place: USA | collected 1985/1987
AACGGGAGCAGACGGAGTGCGCTTCCTTTCGCAGTTTGGAGTGACGCGTGTGGTCATGGCAAGGGAGGTTTCTCTTGCCGAGATGAAGCGCATACATGAGGAAACAGGCATGGAGCTTGAAGCCTTTGTGCACGGAGCATTGTGCTATTCGTATTCCGGACAGTGCCTTTTCAGCAGTATTTTAGGTGGTAGAAGCGGAAACAGAGGACGCTGTGCACAGCCGTGCAGACTGCCGTATACCGTGGAGGGCAAAAAGGATGAATACATTTTAAGCCTTAAGGATATGTGTGGTATAAAGGCTCTTGACAAGCTGCATGATGCAGGTGTTTATTCGCTCAAGATTGAGGGACGTATGAAGCAGCTTGAGTATGCATGCGGAGTGGTAAAATACTACAGAAGCTATATCGACAGCAAAAAGCCTGTTAGTGATGCTGATTATGAAAGGATAAAGGCGCTTGGAAACCGCTGTGGTTTCACAGACAGGTATTATTTCGACCACAATGGCTCTGATATGGTGACTTATGTGAAGCCTAATTTCGTTTCAAATGCTGCAGAGCCTTCACCTGAAAAAAGAAAGCTTTCGATAGAGGGCGAGCTTGTTTTAAGAGAGGGCGAGCCCGGAAGCCTAACTGTAAAAAGAGGTGATGTGACATACAAAGCTTCAATAGAACCTGTCAGCGCCGCACTTAAGGCACCGCTTGATAAAAAAGCCGCTATAGACAGGATAAACAAAACAGGTGATACAGACTTTGAGTTTTCACATATTAAAGCTCAAATCGGAGAAAACGTCTTTGTGCCAAACGGAGCACTAAACAAGCTGCGACGTGATGCAATTTCAGGACTTTGTGATAAGCTGTTGAAAAAGTATTACAGGAATGATGCACGATACGTTGATATGTCAGGACTTACAGCACTTCCCGAGCATGTTGTAAAAAGTGATGCAGCACATGATGAAGCTATAAATGATTACACCACCATATGCTCGTGTATGACACGCGCGCAGCTTGATACACTTATTGGCTATGAATGCTTTGACGTATTTTATCTGGATTTTGACATGTATGACAGGAAGACTCTGATACAGCAGTTTGCAGATGATGTTAAAAGCCTTACAAAGCGAAATAAAAAAGTGTATCTAATGCTTCCTACGATATTCAGGGCGGATTCATCGGATTATTTTGTAACTATCGCAAAAGAGCTTGATAAGGTAAGCTTCGAGGGCTTTGTTGTGAAAAATTACGAGGAGCTTTATCTGACAGAAAATTTGTTTACAGGGAGAAAAGTTATTTTAGACCACAATATGTATACCTTTAATGATGTTTCAAAGAGTGCATTTTTTGAGCACGGAGTAAGTGGTGATACAGTGCCGCTTGAACTTAATTCAAAGGAGATTATGCATAGAAACAATATAGGCTCGCAGATGATAGTCTATGGATATTATCCGCTTATGACCACCGCCAATTGTGTGCACAAAAACACAAAGGGCTGTGATAAAAAGCAAAAGCTTATATATTTAAAGGACAGATACAATAAATCCTTTGCAGTTTGTAACAACTGTAAGGAGTGCTATAATACAATATATAATTCACTGCCTACCATGCTCACAAAGAATATAGGTAAGCTTAAGGAGGCTGGTATCAGAAGTTTTAGATACAGCTTTACAATCGAGACTCCAAAGCAGATTAAGGCGGTTATGGATGATAAGGTAGCTGAATATACAAACGGACATTACAAAAGAGGAGTAGAATAACATGGTACATCTGATAGTACAGCTTTCCAAGTATATTATGATAATACTTTTTCTCATATATACTTTTTTATGCTTTCATTTATTCAAGTATCCCGACAAGCCGAAAAAGCAGAAGCATATATATAATCTGCAGAGATTTTATATGTTTCTGATTCATTTAGATGGTTTTTTGGTGCTCTTTGTCACGACAATGGATACAAAGATAATAGGATTTTATATAGCACAGCTTGTGCTTTTTGAATCAATTTATTTGATTTATCATAAGTTTTATAAGAATGCCTCAGAGCTTGTGCTAAACAACATGGTGATGATGCTTTGTATAAGCATGATTATTCTAACGAGAATTTCGTTTGACAAGGCATTAAGGCAGTTTGTTTTTGTACTTGCCGGAACGATATTTGCGTTTTTAATACCGCTTATCATGCAAAAAGGCACGATGTTTCGAAAACTGACATGGACATATGCCGGTGTGGGAATACTTGGTCTTTTGTCAGTGCTTGTGGTAGGAGTGGCGAGCAGAGGAGCAAAGCTTTCTTTGACATTTGGTCCTGTTTCAATTCAGCCGTCTGAGTTTGTAAAGATACTTTTTGTGTTTTTTATAGCATCCATGCTGTATAAATCAACTGATTTAAAGCAGCTTGCCATAACAAGCGGCGTATCGGCAGTGTTTGTGCTGATACTTGTTGCATCAAACGACCTCGGTGGAGCACTTTTGTATTTCTTTACATATCTGGTCATGATTTATGTTGCAACAAAAAAGTTTTATATTTTTGCCGGAGGACTTGCGTTTGTGGGGCTTGGAATGTACGCAGGCTATCATCTGTTTTCACATGTGAAGAACAGAATTGTTGCATGGCTTGATCCTCTTTCTGTCATAGACAAGGCCGGCTATCAGGTGTGTCAGTCGCTCTTTGCCATAGGTACAGGCGGACTGTTTGGCTTTGGACTGGGGCAGGGACTGCCGAATAAGATACCTATTGTGTCAAAGGACTTTATCATAGCGGCTATATCAGAGGAGATGGGCGGTATATTTGCTGTCTGCCTCATTATGGTTTGTGTCAGCTGCTTTCTTATGATATTTAATCTTTCCATGCAGATGAAGGATGCATTTTACAAGTATGTGGCGTTGGGACTTGGCAGTGTATATGCGCTTCAGGTGCTTTTAACTGTCGGCGGCTCAACCAAGTTTATACCGATGACCGGTGTGACGCTGCCGCTTGTGAGCTACGGTGGCAGCTCGCTTCTATCTACGATGATTATTTTTGGAATGATACAGGGCATGTATATTATGCAGGCAGCCCCTGAAAAAAGGAGAAATATAGATGACAAGAGACGAAAGGACCATGAGACAAAAAACAGACAAAAGCAGACAGCTAAAGAGCCGGGGGCGCAGGAAAGTCAACAGAGAAGGAGAAAACCGGCAGCAGGCGGCAAAAACAGCACGAAGACACAGAAATAGAGAGTATGCGGTTGTTACATATTTTTTTCTTATAGTTTTTGTTGGATTGATAGGTTATTTCTTATATTTCCAGTTTGTAAAAAGCGACGAATTCATCAACAGTCCATACAATTCGCTGCAGGATCTTTTCTCTAAGAACGTAGTGAGGGGCGAGATACAGACTAAGGATGGACATGTCATAGCACAGACAAAGGTAGGTTCAGATGCATCTGAGACAAGGGAATACCCTGACGGCAGGATGTTTGCGCATGTGGCAGGCTTTGCCGTAAACGGTAAGGCCGGGCTTGAAAAGCAGGAAAATTTCTCATTGCTTCGCTCACATGAGTTTTTCCTTGACCAGATAGTAAATGATATAAGCGGTAAGAAAAATACCGGTGATAATGTCGTAACCACACTGGATTACGAAGCACAGGCGGCTGCATATAATGCACTTGACGACTATGAAGGTGCTGTCATTGCAATTGAGCCGAAAACAGGAAAGATTGCAGTTATGGTGTCAAAGCCTGATTATGACCCAAACACCATAGCAAGTGACTGGGAGAGCGTAAACGGTGAGGGCAGCACTTCTCTTTATAACAGGGCAACACAGGGACAGTATGCTCCGGGCTCAGTGTTTAAGATTTTTACAGCACTTGAGTATTATAACGAAAATCCGTCTACATACAACGACTACAGCTTTGATTGTGACGGCAGTATTACAAAGGACGGCTTTACAATCCACTGCGCCGGCAATAAATCACACGGACAGGAGGACTTAACAAAGTCGTTTGCAAAGTCATGCAACTCGTCCTTTTCCAATATAGGTCTTTTGGTGGACAACAATAAGCTTAATACCTTGTGTGACGATATGCTTTTCAACAAGAATCTGCCCATAGCCTTTGATTCAAAAAAGAGTAAATTTGCACTGGATAACAATGCTTCGTCAGCTCTGACCATGCAGACCACGATAGGTCAGGGAAACACGCTTGTTTCACCGCTTCACATGTGCATGATTGCCGGTGCAATCTGCAATGATGGAAATCTGATGAGGCCATATCTGGTAGACCATACGGAAAATGCGAGCGGGGCGCTTGTGGAGCAGAATAAACCGGCTTCATACAAGCAGATTATGTCAAAGGATCAGGCAGCCTTTCTCCAGAATCTTATGGCAGCAGTGGTATCTGATGGAACAGGCGCAAAGCTAAGCAATCAGAGCTATGAGGCCTTTGGAAAGACCGGAACTGCCCAGGTATCAGATTCTACAGACCAGACCAATGCCTGGTTTGTGGGCTATGGAAAAAAGGATGGCTACAATGATCTGGCAATCGCAGTAATTGTGGAGGATTCGGGTGCCGGAAGCACATATGCGGTGCCGGTGGCAAAAAAGGTATTTGATAAATATTTCAATGAATAGGCTTGTTGCACTTTTTTTAGAAGTAGGTTATACTTAAGTGTAATGACAGACGTTATCGTTCATATTTCGCTTGAACTGACAGATAGCGTTTAAACCACACTTGGAGGAATAGCAATGATAGAAGCAACGAGCTGTGGCGGTGTGGTAATCTTTCGTGGCAAAATATTACTCTTATACAAGAACTACAGGAACAGGTACGAGGGGTGGGTACTGCCCAAGGGAACTGTGGAATCTGATGAAGAGTATAAGGACACTGCAATCCGTGAAGTGAAAGAGGAGACTGGTGCCAGTGCAACGATAATCCAATACGTGGGTAAGAGCCACTATTCTTTTACCGTGCCACATGATACAGTGGAAAAGGATGTACACTGGTATCTTATGATGGGCGAAAGTTATTATAGTAAACCGCAAAGAGAAGAGTATTTCATGGATTCAGGGTTTTACAAGTATCACGAGGCATATCATCTGCTCAAGTTTGCAAATGAGAAGCAGATACTTGAGAAGGCTTACAATGAGTACCTGGATTTAAAGAAAAGCAACTTATGGGGGACACACAAGTATTATTAGTATTATTAAAAAGCAGTTTAAAAAACTGCTTTTTGAGGTTTTGGAATGAAATGGTATGAGGATTTATTTGTAGGAGAGTCTGTTACCGGAAAGATAAAGAAAATCAAGTGGAAGATAGAGCATAATGCCGGCATGCTTCACACATACATCATCACGTTTCCGTCAAATGAGGAAAATCTTTTGGATATCATTCCGACAAGAGAATTGCTGCAAAAGGGATATCCGAAGAAGAATCTGCACATAATCGCAGTAGCGGGTAATTATGATGAGGCAGTTTTGCTGGCCTGTGATATTGTTAAGGAGACATACGAAAATACAGGTAAAACTGATGTGAAGAGCTATTTAAAGAGCAGACGGAGGAAATAGATAGATGATATTTACGATTTTAAAGGTCATAGGCATCATACTCCTTGTAGTGCTTGCTCTTATACTTACAGCGCTGCTTTGCGTACTGTTTGTGCCGGTCAAGTACAGGGCTGTCGGAAGCTTTGACAATACAGACATAAGAGCAAAAGCACATGTGTCATGGCTTTTGCATTTGTTTGCATTGCATATAGAGTATGCGGATGAAACTGACGGATATATAAGGTTTGCTTTTGTGAAGAAGAAGCTGTTTGATAATTATGAGGCTTTGGATGATGACGATATGGATGAGGCAGCTAAAACTGAAACAGAAGATAAAGTCAGTGAAAACACCGGAGATGAGTCTAAAATACCGGCAGATGAGTCAGAACACATCGCAGATGAACAGACAGAGAATGAAAGCACAGCACAGACTCCTAACGAGCAAAGGACAGTAACTGATGAGAATCAGCATATAAAACAACAAACAAAGCTCACACATCAAAAAACGTATAAAAAGCGAAACAAAAAGTCACATAAAAAGCAATTTAAAGATAAGTCAGAAAAAATAAAAAACTGTATCTATAAGCTAAAAAGAGAATACAGTGATGAGAGAAATAAAGCCGCTTTTTTACATCTGAAAAAAGAGCTTTTTATCATTCTTAAAAGAATATGCCCAAGGAGGCTTAAGCTTACAATGGTTTATTCAACCGGCTCGCCTGATACAACAGGTATTTCATTGGGAATTTTAGCATGCTTTCCTGTCGGCTATACAAACAGATGGCGGATTACACCTGATTTCGAGAGTGAAAAGCCATATGCAAAGGGCAGCTTTGATATAAAGGGGCATGTGATAGTAATAAGTATTTTAGCGGCAACACTTAGAATTTTATTTGATAAAAACTGCCGCAGATTATATAATAGGATAAGCAGATAGGAGGAAGATATTATGGCAGATAATAGTTTCAATAACACAGTAGAGTCACTTTTCAAGGGGATGGACAGCTTTATCACTACAAAGACTGTAGTTGGTGATGCGATTCATATAGGGGATACAATCATACTTCCGCTTGTGGATGTGTCGTTTGGAGTGGCAGCAGGAGCGTTTTCGGCAGAAAAGAAAAATAACGGAGCCGGCGGTATGGGCGGAAAGATTCAGCCAAGTGCAGTGCTCGTTATCCAGAATGGACAGACAAAGCTTGTCAATGTAAAGAATCAGGACGGTATGACCAAGATACTTGATATGGTGCCGGACATTGTAAGCCGCTTCTCGAAGGGGAAAAATGATGACCTTAATCTCGACGATGTAAAGGTAGATGAGGCAGAGGACGACAAGCAGGATTAATTTCATATATGTGAGCAAATAAAAAGGACATCCAAACGGATGTCCTTTAAAATTCAAAAGATTCAAAAATAAAGACTAAGCTCTCTCAACTTTGCCAGATCTTAAACATGAAGTACATACATATAACTTCTGTGGAACTCCATTGACCTTGCAAGAAACCTTCTTAATGTTTGACTTCCAAACATGATTTGATCTTCTATGAGAATGGCTGACATTATTTCCATAATGAACACCTTTTTCACAAATTGCACATTTTGCCATGATATTGCACCTCCTTGCATTTCACTAAGCTTACCATACTCTTAAGCTCACAACAAATGTATTCTATCAGATTAAAATAAAGAATGCAAGGATAAAATATAAAAATATTTGCTTTTTGTGAAAAAAAAGGTATAATAACATTAGCTACGTCACAATATGATGGAGGTATATATTATGAAGGGACAGATGGATACCCAATATGGACAAATTTTAATTGATACAGATGTTATTGCAACCTATGCAGGCTCTGTAGCTGTAGAGTGCTTTGGAATAGTAGGCATGGCAGCGGTCAACATGAAGGATGGTCTTGTAAAGCTTTTAAAGAGAGATTACCTGAACCATGGAATAAATGTAAAGGTAGATGAGAACAACGAAATTACCATTGATTTTCATGTAATAGTAGCGTATGGTATTTCGATCGGCACTGTTTCGGACAATCTTATCGAGACGGTTAAGTACAAGGTTGAGTCATTTACAGGAATGAAAATTGCAAAGATCAATATTTACGTTGAGGGCGTAAGGGTAATTGATTAAGGAGGACTACAAAAAGTGGAGATCACAAGCATTAATTCAAAGCTCCTTGCAAGGATGTTTCTTGCGGGAGCCAAGAATCTTGATTCAAAGAAAGACTGGATAAATGAGCTGAATGTATTCCCGGTACCGGATGGTGATACTGGAACAAATATGACAATGACAATCATGTCTGCGGCCAAGGAGGTCAGCTCGCTCACAAATCCTACCATGGCAGAGCTTGCAAAGGCTATTTCATCAGGCTCTTTAAGAGGTGCCAGAGGAAACTCGGGTGTTATCTTATCACAGCTTTTCAGAGGCTTCTGCAAGGTTATAAAGGAATACGATGAAATAGATGTCACTATTCTTTGTGAGGCATGCCAGAAGGCGGTTGAGACAGCTTACAAGGCAGTTATGAAGCCTAAGGAGGGAACTATCCTCACAGTGGCAAAGGGCGCAGCAGAAAAGGCTCTGGAGCTGTCAGACGAAACAGAGGATGTTGTCACATTTGTTGAAGAGGTTATAAAGCAGGCTGAGTATGTGCTTGACCAGACACCGGAGATGCTTCCTGTATTAAAGCAGGCAGGTGTTGTGGATTCAGGCGGACAGGGACTTGTTCAGGTATTAAAGGGAGCATATGATGCCCTTATCGGCAAGGAGATTGACTATACAATCGAGGGCGCACCAACAGGAGCAGCTCCTGCAAAGATTTCGGCTGAGACAGAGGCAGAGATTAAGTTTGGTTACTGCACAGAGTTTATTATTGTACTCAATGCGCCAATGTCAGACAATGAGGAGCACGCATACAAGGCATTCCTCGAGTCAATCGGTGACTCTATAGTCGTTGTAGCTGACGATGAGATCGTAAAGACTCACGTACATACAAACGACCCTGGACTTGCACTGCAGAAGGCACTTACCTTCGGTTCACTCAGCAAGATAAAGATCGACAATATGCGTGAGGAGCATCAGGAAAAGCTCATCAAGGATTCACAGAAGCTTGCAGCACAGCAGAAGGCTGAGGAAGAGGCTTATGAAGCTGCTCAGGCTGATGAAAAGACAAATAACATGCCTGCAAAGGAAATGGGCTTTGTATCTGTTTCAATCGGAGAAGGCATGAATGAAGTGTTTAGAGGCCTTGGAGTGGACTATCTCATAGAGGGTGGTCAGACCATGAACCCTAGCACAGAGGATATGCTCAACGCTATCGAGCATGTAAATGCAAAGACAGTATTTATCCTGCCAAACAACAAGAATATCATCATGGCTGCAAACCAGGCAGTAGACCTTGTTGAGGATAAACAGATTATTGTTATCCCTACAAAGACTATCCCACAGGGTATCACAGCACTCGTAAATTATATCCCTGACCACAGTGCCGAGGAGAATAAAGAGCAGATGATGGCTGAGATAGAAAATGTCAAGACAGGACAGGTGACATATGCAGTCCGCGATACTGAGATTGACGGAAAAACCATAAAGCAGAACGACTTCATGGGAATCGGCGACAAGAGCATCCTTTCTGTTGGAACAGACTTAAGGGCTACCACACTTGAGATGGTAGATGCCATGGTAGATGAGGATTCAGCGATTGTCAGCATCTATTTCGGAAGTGATTCTGATGAGGACTCAGCTAATGAGCTTGCAGCAGCAATCGAAGAGAAATATCCTGATGTAGAGGTCGAGGTCAACGATGGCGGACAGCCAATCTACTATTATGTTATTTCTGTAGAGTAAAGCCCTTTAAAGAATATAAATGATATTTATTATATTTAGGAGCAAATATGGATATAGCTTCACCGATTACCGCGGTTAAGGGAATCGGGGAAAAAACACAAAAAGCATTTGCTAAAATGGGAGTATACACCGTTGGTGATATACTCCTTCATTTTCCCCGGGATTATGTAAAGTTTCCGGAAATAACGGATATTGATGAACTTAATAATGTAAACGTAAGCAGCACCTATGCCATCCATGCTGTGATTAAAAAGGCAGCTGTTGTGAAAAATACAGCGAGAATGCAGATTACATTGCAGGATATCGGCTCGCCAGGGCATATGATACAGCTGATATGGTACCGTATGCCATACCTTAAGGCACAGCTTGTGCAGGGGAGACATCTTATATTTTACGGACATATTAAGCCAAAGGGTGGCAGATATATCATGGAGCAGCCTGTGGTGTATGAGGTACAAAAGTACGAGGCTATACGTGATACGCTGCAACCTGTGTATTCCGTGACAAGCGGTGTGACAAACAATCTGATAGTGAAGACGATAAGGGAGACTCTGTCACATGATACACTGCTGTCAGATTATCTGCCTAAGGATATAAGGCACAGATACGGCTTTTGCGAGTACAATTATGCCATGAAGCAGATACATTTCCCTGATGACTTTGACGCGCTTGTGGAGGCAAGAAGACGGCTTGTTTTTGATGAGTTTTTTCTCTTTATCATGGGCATGCGGTATCAGAATAAAAAGCAGCAGAAGGACAAAAATGAGTTTGAGTTTACGGATGATGCTTTTATAGACGGACTGATTGAGAAGCTTCCGTATGAGCTGACAGGCGCGCAGAAGAAGACGATAGATGAGATAAAGCAGGATATTAAAAGTCCTTATGTGATGCAGAGGCTTATTCAGGGCGATGTGGGCTCAGGAAAGACGATTGTTGCTTTTCTTCTTATGGCATGGGCGTCAAAATGTGGCTATCAGTCTGCCATAATGGCTCCGACGGAGGTGCTTGCAAACCAGCATTATGAGACGTTTTGCTCACTGGTTAGTCAGTTTGGACTTGACAGTCCTGTTGTGCTTCTTACCGGCTCCATGACGGCAAAGCAGAAAAGAGAGGCCTATGAGCGCCTTGAAAACGAGAAAAATGCGCTTATTATAGGCACTCATGCGCTCATACAGGAGAAAGCGGATTTTTCCAATCTGTCGCTTGTTATCACAGATGAGCAGCACAGATTTGGCGTGAAGCAGAGAGAGAGCTTCTCGGATAAGGGAAGAAAGCCACATATACTTGTGATGAGTGCCACTCCGATACCGCGTACGTTAGCAATAATCATATACGGTGATATGGATATCTCTGTCATAAATGAGGTGCCGGCAAAGAGGCTTCCGATCAAGAACTGTGTGGTTGGCACGGCGTTCAGGCCAAAGGCCTACAGCTTCATCGAGGAGCAGGTGAGAGCCGGTCATCAGGCGTATGTTATATGTCCTCTTGTGGAGGAAACCGAAAACTCGGAAGGGGAAAATGTCACAGATTATGCAAATGTGCTTAAAGCGGCACTGCCAAAGGATATCACGGTAGATGTGCTTAACGGCAGGATGAAGAGCAAGGCAAAGGATGAGGTGATGCAGCGCTTTGCAAATAATGAGTCGCAGGTGCTTGTGTCCACAACAGTCGTGGAGGTTGGTGTAAATGTGCCCAATGCAACTGTCATGATGATAGAGAATGCAGACAGGTTTGGACTTGCACAGCTTCATCAGCTAAGAGGCCGTGTAGGCAGGGGGGATGCACAGTCGTATTGCATTTTCATCAATTCATCAAATTCAAAGAAATCAAAAAAACGTCTGGAGATACTAAATAAATCAAATGATGGCTTTTATATAGCAAGTGAGGATTTAAAGCTCAGAGGTCCCGGGGATTTCTTTGGAATCAGGCAGAGTGGAGACCTTGCGTTTGCTCTTGCGGATGTGTATCAGGACAGCGATGTGCTAAAGGAAGCATCTGAGATGGTGGATGAGGTGCTTGAAGCAGACCCGGCGCTTTGTACACCGGAAAACAGAATACTGAAAAAGAAAATGGATGAATTTGCAAAAGAACAATTAAAGAGAATGAATCTGTGATGAGCTTAAATGGCTAAAATAAAAGCTGATATAGCATGCAGGACTATGCATGTGTATATCAGCTTTTTTACTTTAAGCGTTTTGGAATGGTTATGAAATTGTTATGAAATAAGTATAATCTGCTTACTCAATCTGCCTGATATCGGATATATCCGGGTGAATCGTGAGAGAATAGTTTGTGTAATACACGACAAAGCCGGCTGCGGCACCGTTTGGCTTTTTGACATTTTTCTTTTGTAGATAGTCTATCTCTACCTTGTCGGCATTTTTGCCCTTTGAGTAGTAGCCTGCGAGCTTGCCGGCCTCCTCAAAGGTGCTGTCCGGCAGCTCTTTGTTTTCAGCTTTTACAATGACATGTGAGCCGGGCATGCCCTTGGCGTGGAACCACCAGTCGTTTCCGGTTGCCAGCTTGAAGGTGAGCTCATCGTTCTGGTAGTTGTTTTTGCCAACGTACATATCAAAGCCGTCTGATGAGATATAGTGGAAGGGTTTGCTCTTTACCTTCTGTTTCTTTGAACCCTTTCCTTTTTTGATAAAACCGTATTCTATCAGCTCATCCTTTATCTGGACGAGGTCGTCAGCACTTAAAGCGATATCCAGTGAATTCTGAATTGATTCGAGATGGTCTATCTGACCTTTTGTTTCAAGAATCAGTTCATTCAATGCTTCGGCAGTACGTTTCATCTTTCCGTATTTGTCAAAGTATTTCTGCGCGTTCTCGGCAGGAGTTTTTGTGTTGTCGATAGGAATTTTGATGATTTTGTTGTCATCATAATAGTTTGCAGCTTCAAGAAACTTGTCGTCCGGTGTAAGTCCGTAGCCGAATGCGTTGATAAGCTCGCCGTACACCTTGTACTTTTCGCGTTTTTCGGAGTCCTTAAGCTGCTTCATCTGCAGGGAATATTTCTTCTGGTTTCGCTCCAGGAGGGTATTTACGTGTTTTCTCAGGTCGGCTGACTTCTGGCGTATACGTGTATAGGTATTTCTCTCAGAGTAGTAAAGCTCTAAAACCTCTGATATAGATTCATATTTTGTGACCGTTAAATCGCTATACTGAGTCAGCTCTATTGAAGAAAATTCCTTTGGTTCATTGCCGTCACGCACGATATTCGGCGTAAAACGATTATTTTTTATGTCCTCCATCATCCATGTGAAGTTGCTTCCCAGGTGCAAAAGCTCATCGTGTGAGTAGGCAGCTACAGGTGCGTCAGCGTCAAGGCCTGCCCGGTGAGCCAGCTCATTTGCCACAAGGGGGCTGATGCCGGAAAAGGATGAGTAGATAGCCTTTGAAACAGTAAGCGGCTTTGCTGATATAATATCCGCAAACTGCTTCGAATCTACAGTCAGCGGATTATATTTATCCTCCTGTGTCGCGGGGATTTTGTAGGCTCTGCCCGGAAGCACCTCACGCACAGAGCTTACGGATGCGGGAATACGCTTGGCACTGTCTATTATCGTACCATCGGAGTCGGTAAAGATGATGTTTGAATATTTGCCCATCAGCTCGATAATAAGCACCTTGTGGCATAGATCGCCCATCTCGTTTAAGTGCTCGATTTCAAAGTTTATGATACGCTCCATGCCCGGCTGGTAAATCTTTGTGATGCGTCCGTTTGCTATATGCTTTCTTAAAACCATGCAAAATGTAGGGGCAGTGAGAGGGCTTACCTTATTTGTGGGTGTCAGGTAGATGAATGGAAGAGATGCACTTGCAGACATCGAAAGCCTGAACGAGCCGTTTGGTCCCTTTAGGGTAAGAAGCAGCTCATCTGCCTCAGGTTCTGCGATTTTACTGATTTTTGAGTTTAGTATCGTGCTGTTTAGCTCTGTAACTATATTTGAAATGACTATTCCGTCTAAAGCCATGATGTTCCTCCTTATTTCCTATAAATATTCTAAGCTGCTGAATATTTATAATCATGAATATTTATA
>OHMF01000804.1_pt1 | contig 13373 bp, 9 predicted proteins | sample 1569181 | NCBI WGS metagenome assembly OHMF01 (sample SAMEA3879559, study PRJEB24766) | human gut metagenome | biome: human-associated habitat; feature: feces | place: USA | collected 1985/1987
TAATAAGTGCGTAAAGTATAGAGATTATACATAAAAAAAGGGAATTCCCTATTTTTGAGAACTCCCTTTCCTATTTTGTTATTACTTTTCTTCTTATCAGAATGCGTAGTGGAAACCGATTGAAAGATCTTCGCTAGTAAGTTTAAGACCGAAAGAATCTCCGGGAGTGTTTACATTTCTGCGGTATCCCAAGAAACCATATTTAGCAATAAAAGAGAAATGATCGTTCAATTTTACAGCAATACCCGGTCTAAAACCAATCTGTCCTGCCTTGCTGGTATCTCCGTCTTTTACCTTCACAAAACCAATGGCAGCAGCTCCGTCCAAGAACAAACGAACAGCATCGTTTTGATAATAAGACCAACGGATATACGGAGCAACAGAGAATGCATTCAGCACCTAACGCCCATGTTTCGTTAAAGTTATATCCGATTTCCGGAGCTACTTTAAAAGACGTAGTATTGCCTGTGCTGTTACGCCAAACGTTGAAAGATCCGCCTACGTAAATGTCTTGTGCTTTTACAGCGATAGTTGCTAACATCACAACTACCAATAATAAACCCTTTTTCATTTTCTTTGTTTTTTAAATTAAACGTTAGACCCCAATTCGGTCGATTTCTGGGGTGCAAATGTAAAGCTGTTTTTAGGATTAAACAAACATTTAGTTAGTTTTTTATAATAAATACCAAGGATTTCCTCAGAAGCACCGGATATCAAAGCAAAAACAAAGACAAAATAAAATAGGCTGCGAATACTTTCACAAGTATTTACAGCCTATTTCTTTAGATAGTTAAGTACCTAACCAGTGTATTTGACTATCCTTCTATAGCTGCCTGCGCCGCTGCCAATCTTGCAATAGGCACTCGGAACGGCGAACAACTTACGTAGTTCAATCCTACTCTGTGGCAGAACTTCACAGAAGAAGGTTCACCACCATGTTCACCACAAATACCGCATTTCAAATCCGGACGGATGGCACGGCCTTTTTCCGTTGCCATACGAACCAACTGTCCTACCCCATTCTGGTCGAGAACCTGGAACGGGTCTACTTTCAAAATCTTCTTTTCCAAATATACAGGGAGGAAAGAAGCAATATCATCACGAGAGTAACCGAAAGTCATCTGCGTCAAGTCATTTGTACCGAATGAGAAGAATTCCGCAGAAGAAGCAATACGGTCGGCAGTCAAGGCTGCACGAGGTATTTCGATCATAGTACCAACTTTGAAATCAATGCTGTCTCCCATTTCCTCAAACAATTTCTTAGCTTCGGCACGGATCACCTTTTCCTGTTCTTTGAATTCATACAGAATACCGGTCAACGGAACCATAATTTCCGGATGAGTCTCCACTCCTTCTTTCTTCAATTCCAAGGCAGCACCCAAGATAGCGCGTGTCTGCATCTGTGTAATCTCCGGATATGTATTTCCCAAACGACAGCCACGGTGTCCCAACATCGGATTGTGTTCACACAATGATTCCACACGCTGTTGGATATACTGCAGGCTCACTCCCATAGTATCTGCCATTTCCCGCTGTCCTTTCAGATCGTGAGGAACGAACTCATGCAAAGGAGGATCGAGCAGACGTACAGTCACAGGACAACCCGCCATTGCCTTAAAGATACCTTTAAAGTCGGCTTGTTGATATGGAAGAATCTTAGCCAATGCCTTACGACGGCCTTCTGCATTTTCAGCCAGAATCATTTCACGCATAGCCTTAATCTTCTCACCCTCAAAGAACATATGTTCCGTACGGCAAAGACCAATACCCACCGCACCGAAATTACGGGCTACCGTCGCATCATGAGGCGTATCCGCATTGGTACGTACCTGAAGACGGGTATATTTATCGGCAAGCGCCATCAGTTCGGCGAAGTCACCGGAGAGTTCGGCAGCCTTCGTTTCCACCTTACCATTATATACTATACCTGTACTTCCGTTCAATGAGATATAATCTCCTTCTTTCAATACCACACCATCAATTTCTACAGTACGAGCTTTATAATCGATATTCAAAGCACCTGCACCCGACACACAGCATTTGCCCATACCACGTGCAACCACAGCAGCATGAGAAGTCATACCACCGCGAGCTGTAAGAATACCTTCGGCAACTGCCATACCGGCCAGGTCCTCAGGAGAAGTCTCGATACGAACCATCACTACACGCTTACCGGCAGCACGCCATTCGGCTGCATCATCAGCAAAGAATACAATCTGACCGGCAGCAGCACCCGGAGAAGCAGGAAGACCGCGAGTCAGAATTTTAGCTTTCTTCAAAGCGTCCTTATCGAATACAGGGTGAAGCAACTCATCCAACTTATTCGGTTCCACACGCATCAAGGCAGTCTTTTCGTCAATCATGCCTTGACGGAGCAAATCCATAGCAATCTTCACCATAGCAGCACCCGTACGCTTTCCGTTACGTGTCTGGAGGAACCAAAGTTTACCTTCTTGTACGGTGAACTCCATATCCTGCATATCCTTATAGTGATTTTCCAGTTTGGTTTGAAGCGCATCCAGTTCTTTATAGATTTCGGGCATGGCTTCTTCCATAGAAGGATATTTGGCAGCGCGTTCCTCTTCACTGACTCCTGCCAGTTGAGCCCAACGCTGAGAACCTATCTTAGTAATCTGTTGCGGAGTACGGATACCGGCTACCACATCCTCGCCCTGCGCGTTAATCAGGTACTCACCATTGAAAAGGTCTTCGCCTGTGGCAGCGTCACGGGAGAAACAAACACCTGTTGCCGAAGTTTCACCCATATTACCGAATACCATAGCCTGTACACTGACTGCCGTTCCCCATTCGTCAGGAATTCCTTCCATCTTACGATAAAGAATAGCACGTTCATTCATCCATGAGTTGAATACGGCACAGATAGCTCCCCAAAGCTGTTCGTAAGCTGATTTCGGGAAATCCTGTCCGGTCTGTCCTTTTACGGCGGCCTTGAATCGTTTTACCAATTCCTTCAAGTCTTCCACTTCCAGCTCATTATCCAGTTTCACACCTTTCTGATGTTTCACTTCTTCGATGATTTCTTCAAACGGGTCCACATCTTCCTTATTCACCGGCTTCATGCCCAATACCACGTCACCGTACATCTGTACAAAACGACGGTAAGAATCCCATGCAAAACGCGCATTTCCTGTTTTGCGGATCAATCCTTCCACTACTTCGTCATTCAGTCCCAGATTCAGAATCGTATCCATCATGCCCGGCATGGAAGCACGCGCACCGGAACGAACAGAAACCAACAACGGATTCTCAACGTCACCGAATTTTGATTTCATCAAAGTTTCTATATTGGCGATTGCTCTTTCTACTTCACTTTTCAAAAGAGATACGACTTTATCTTTTCCTAATTCGTAATATTCTGTACAAACATCTGTGGTGATTGTAAATCCCGGAGGAACAGGGACACCGATAAGATTCATTTCGGCAAGGTTGGCGCCTTTACCCCCCAAAAGATTTTTCATGTCAGCCTTTCCTTCTGCCTGACCATTACCAAAGGTATAAACTCTTTTTTTATCCATAATATTGTGTTTAAAGTTACATTATGACTTTTTTCTGTTCGCAAATCTAAGGATATTTCGCAAACCAGAAAACTTTTTGCGAAAAAACTTTCTATCAAAATGCAATTTCGACATTACAATCTGGAATATTTCCGTAGACACAGAAGATTTCCAAAAAAAATACCTACTTTTGCAAAGTAATTATTAGACTGGTGTAAAAGTGGCAAGAAAGAAAAAAGAGCTTCCCTTATTGGAGAAGGTAACAATCATGGATGTGGCTGCCGAAGGAAAAGCCATCGCAAAAGTAAATGACCTGGTAATTTTTGTACCATACGTAGTACCGGGCGATGTAGTAGACCTTCAGATCAAGCGTAAAAAGAACAAATATGCCGAAGCAGAAGCGGTGAAGTTTCATGAACTGTCGCCCAAACGCGCTGTTCCTTTCTGCCAACATTACGGTGTATGCGGCGGTTGCAAATGGCAAGTGCTCCCCTATTCGGAACAAATCAGATATAAACAGAAACAAGTAGAAGATAACCTGAAACGTATCGGAAAGATCGAGCTTCCCGAGATTTCTCCTATTCTTGGTTCGGCAAAGACCGAATTCTATCGGAATAAACTGGAATTTACATTCTCAAACAAACGCTGGCTGACTAGTGAGGAAGTCCGTCAAGACGTGAAGTATGACCAGATGAATGCAGTAGGTTTCCACATTCCGGGAGCATTCGATAAAGTGCTGGCCATTGAGAAATGCTGGTTGCAAGATGATATTTCCAACCGCATCCGTAATGCGATACGCGACTATGCATACGAACATGATTATTCCTTTATCAATCTGCGCACACAGGAAGGTATGTTGCGTAACATGATTGTCCGCACGTCTTCAACCGGTGAGCTGATGGTAATTGTGATTTGTAAAATTACGGAAGAGCATGAGATGGAGTTGTTCAAGCAGTTATTGCAGTTTGTCGCCGACTCATTCCCGGAGATCACCTCCTTGCTATACATTATTAATAATAAATGCAACGACACTATCAATGATCTGGATGTACACGTATTCAAAGGCAAGGACCACATCTTTGAAGAAATGGAAGGATTGCGCTTCAAAGTAGGTCCGAAATCTTTCTATCAGACAAATTCGGAACAAGCGTACAACCTATATAAGGTGGCCCGTGAATTTGCCGGTCTGACCGGAAATGAGCTGGTATATGACCTTTATACGGGAACAGGAACAATTGCGAATTTCGTATCACGCCAGGCACGTCAAGTAATAGGTATCGAATATGTGCCGGAAGCCATCGAGGATGCAAAAGTCAATGCAGAAATCAATGATATCAAGAACGCATTATTCTATGCAGGTGATATGAAAGACATGCTGACTCAGGACTTCATCAATCAGCACGGACGTCCGGATGTGATTATTACAGATCCTCCCCGTGCCGGTATGCATCAGGATGTGATCGACGTTATCCTGTTTGCCGAACCCAAACGGATTGTTTACGTAAGTTGCAATCCTGCTACTCAAGCACGCGATTTGCAACTGCTCGATGAGAAATATAAGGTGAAAGCCGTTCAACCGGTAGATATGTTCCCTCATACTCATCATGTGGAAAATGTAGTGTTATTGGAACTCCGATAAAGAATTCGGTTCACCACAGATTACACGGATTAACACAGATTTTTTATTGTTGGATTTTATAATCCGTGTTAATCCGTGTAATCTGTGGTGAGTATTAAATCAAAAGAAAAAAGAAATGGAAAAAAGACCGAGAAGAACTCCCGCTGAAAAGGCACGTGCTCAATATACCAACTATGCAGTCAAGGAACCGATGGAACTTATGAAGTTTCTGGCTGCCAAAATGCCGGATGCAAGTCGTACCAAACTGAAATCATTACTCAGTAAAAGGGTCGTATTCGTTGATAATGTAATCACTACGCAGTTCAACTTCCCGTTACAGCCGGGTATGAAGGTGCAGATCAGCAAAGAAAAAGGAAAGAAAGAGTTTAATAACAGACTGCTGAAAATTGTATATGAGGACGCTTACATTATTGTGGTCGAGAAGATGCAAGGACTTCTATCCGTCAATACAGAACGTCAGAAAGAACGTACCGCATATACAATACTGAATGAGTATGTACAACGTTCCGGACGCCAGTTCCGCGTGTATATCGTTCATCGTCTGGATAGGGATACTTCCGGCTTAATGATGTTCGCTAAAGATGAAAAGACGCAACGTACACTACGCGACAATTGGCATGATATAGTGACCGATCGCCGATATGTAGCTGTAGTAGAGGGAAGTATGGAAAAAGATTATGGAACTGTAGAATCATTTCTTACAGACAGAACTCTCTATGTCAGTTCAAGTCAACAAGATGATGGCGGTGCGTTATCCATCACTCACTATCGCACTATCAAGCGTGCCAATGGGTATTCTTTGATAGAATTGGACTTAGAGACAGGCCGTAAGAATCAAATCCGTGTACATATGCAGGATCTGGGGCATCCGATTATCGGAGACGGAAGATATGGTGGTGAAAATACTCCTAACCCTATCGGTCGAATGGCACTTCACGCTTTCAAGCTGTGTTTCTATCATCCGATAACAGGAGATTTGATGGAGTTTGAGACTCCTTATCCGGCAGACTTCAAGAAATTGTTTCTGAAAAAGTAAACTCTCATACAAAATAAAGAGAGAATATCCAAACGCAGATTAACGCAAATTATCACAGATTATTTCAATGATAAATATAAATCAACGACTTAAATCATTTCTGCGATAATTTGCGTTAATCCGCATTTTATCACTCATTATGACACTATGCTATTACTTTACTGACGACGCATATAAAAAGGTTGCCCATTTATCCTATCCCTGAAATCTTGCCATGTATTATACCATGTTCCACTAAATGTCCTGCCGGTAGCTTCTGCACCCCAAATATAGGCATAAGTGCCATCACCATAAAAATATAATTCCATTGAATTATATCCTCCATCAATCCACTCCCACTCAAAAAGCAAATAATTTGGGTCGCCTATTGAACCAATTGTCCCTTGATTCCTCGCATTGAAAGTCATTACTGTACCTCTTCCCCACGTATATGCGCCATAATCTATTTCTTCATTAGTATACCACTCACCTGGCAGATTAAATTCCGTCTCATCTTCACTCTCACACGAAGTAAAGCCGACCAATAAAGTCAGCATAAGTAGAAGCCCCGCATATTTCCTAATCAGTTTCATATCTTTTCTAGTTTATTTCGTTTACAAATACAAAATTAGCATTTTTATTTTACTATACACCACAAGCCATAAGTTTTTCGTACCTTTGCCAAATAATTTAAAATTCTCACATGAAACTTCTTTGGCTTGATTTAAATAGTTCATACGCCCATTCATCTTTGGCATTGCCTGCCTTGCACGCGCAAATAGCAGATGACACCACAGTCGAATGGTGTATGGTCTCCGCAACAATTAATGAAAACACCGGTAACATCGTCAAACAGATCTATCAACACCAACCGGATATTATTGCAGCTACCAATTGGCTATTTAATCATGAGCAACTGTTACACATTGTCTCACGCTCCAAAGCACTGCTTCCACAATGCTGTATCATACTCGGGGGTCCCGAATTTTTAGGAGACAACAAAGACTTTCTATTCAAGAACAAATTTGTCAACGGAGTGTTTCGGGGAGAGGGAGAAGAAGTATTTCCATTATGGTTAAAGGTGTGGAATCGATCAAGAAAAGAATGGAAATCAATCACAGGACTCTGTTATCTTGACGAATCGGAAGAATATCAAGACAATGGTATTGCCCGCGTCATGAACTTTTCCGCATTGGTTTCCCCGGAGAGAAGCCGTTTCTTTAATTGGAGCAAACCCTTTGTCCAACTGGAAACGACACGAGGTTGCTTCAATACCTGCGCATTCTGTGTCAGTGGCGGCGAAAAGCCTGTTCGTACCATCCCACTGGAAGCCATTCGCGAACGTTTGGATAATATTCATCAGCATGGTATTAAAAATGTGCGTGTACTCGACCGTACGTTCAATTATAACAACAAAAGAGCCAAAGACCTCTTGAATCTTTTCCGCGAATATCCGGATATCCGTTTCCACCTGGAAATTCACCCGGCACTCCTTTCCGAAGAGTTAAAGAATGAACTGGCTGCTTTACCCGATGGTTTATTGCATTTGGAAGCCGGCATTCAAAGTTTGCGGGAACCTGTTTTGGAGCAAAGCCGCCGTATCGGAAAACTATCCGATGCCCTCGAAGGATTGAAATACCTCTGTTCATTAAAGAACATGGAAACCCATGCCGATCTGATAGCAGGTCTCCCCCTCTATCATCTGACAGAAATATTTGAAGATGTCCGTACACTTGCAGAATATGGTGCAGGGGAAATACAACTGGAATCATTAAAGTTACTTCCAGGCACAGAAATGCGAAGAAGAGCAGAAGAATTGGGTATTCAATATTCTCCGCTTCCCCCATACGAAGTATTGCAAACCCGTGAAATCTCAGTAGAAGAATTACAAACAGCCCACTATCTGTCCCGTCTTTTGGATGGATTCTATAATACTCCCACCTGGCGGACGATCACACGGACATTAATTCTGGAGAATCCTCATTTCCTACATGAGCTACTTGATCATTTGGTTCGGACAGACGTCATAGACACCCCTCTAAGTCTGGAAAGAAGAGGATTAATCTTATATGATTTCTGTAAAAAGCATTATCCCGGTTATCTGACGCAAGTTAGTATCGCATGGATAGAGGCCGGTATGTCATTAAAGAAAGCTCCGGCGGAAAAAGTAAGGACCAAACGCCAAGTCCCACCCGAGAAATGGGAAATAGTATACGGAACTTATCGTGAGAATTTACGGCTATGTTTCCTCCCCACTGATGAAGCAGAACATGGCTATTGGTTTGGATTCGAATCGGAGATTCAGAAGATACAACCCGTATTTAAGGCAAAAAATTAATAACAACGGGCAACCGGATAATCGGCTCTGTAAACTCGATCGAAGAAAGGAATCCATTCATTCTCAGCAATGCCAAGCTGCAAGCCATAAAAATGTGTATCCGCCTTTCTATATTCCAAAATCCGGTCAGTCAACTTCGGTGAGGGAAGCGGTATTTTAAAATCAGTAATCCATAAAACATCCGCATTCATATACTCTTTCTTCGATTGAAGTAAGTCGAAAGTAGCTTTCAGCATCCAGGTGGCATCCGTGTCCCCGCAAGAGGTGGTAGAAAAGAAATCAAGCAAACGGGCCCGTTCCTTGCGGACATCAATCGGACATATCGAAACAGAAAAAGCGATCAGGAAACAAGGACGGCGTTGCCTGTCGGCTATTTCCAATAGTTTCATCAACAAAGAATAAGCTATTTTCTCCGGAATGCCTACCATGCTTCCGGAAGTATCCAGACAAACAATCATCGGCCCTTTATGAACAGCCGGTTGGGTTTCCAACGAACGGGCAGGCTGCATAATCTCGGACTTATAGCGGAACGTCTGGAGCTTTCGGGTGACATATTTATAAATAAACAAACTCTCCAAATCATCATCAGCACAATGCACCATCTCCGTAGGCAATAAAGCATTCAAGTCATTACCGACAGTAACTCCTTGAATATCATTTTTAGAGGAATGTTCCAACCGATACACATCCCCTTGTCCCACGTGCAGTCGTTCCCTTCCCTCATCATCGGCAGTACGCCCCATCAAGTTTGCTATTTTAATGATCTCCGGATATTCCTTCTGCATACGCACCACTTTACGGATCCGCTCAAAGTCAACCGTATTCCACATCCCGCTCATCAGTCCCCATGCCTGAAAGAATTCATCTTTTTCCACCTCATGCCGTCTAAGATATTCAGGAATATTCTTGAGATTGGCGTGCAACCTATTTTCCAGACTCTCTTTCCTCCGGTCTATCTCCTTCTTTTTCTGTTCCTGCAGATTACGTTTGAAAGCCTCCTCCCAATCTTCCACCATCCGTTCCCAAAGTTCATCATCGCCATACTTTTCCTCCTCATTCCCGAACTGGCTTTTATAAAAGGAACTACCAAAACCCATTGTCTCGTATTTGTCCGATACTTGCTGAAGCAAAGCCTGCCATCCGTCTTTCCGCCTGGCTATCGACCATTCCAGCGTTTGCTTCATTCCATTCTGCTCCGATTGGCTTTTTTGCAGGTTATACTTTTCCTTTTCCAGATTCAAATGAATGAACTGGCTCATCATGTCATAAAAAATACGGGCACACACTTCATCAGTCAGCACTTGTATCTTTATCATCGGATCATTCATGATAGACAACAAATACGCATACAAAGGTTCATCATCCGTATCACTGCACTCACCGGTTGCCACATATTGATCCAGCACCCGGATATAAAAGGAAGCGTCATATTTAGGATTCATCGCCGTACCGCAATTTACGTACATCCACACGTGCCCAAGCTATCTCCTTACGCACCAGAGCCACATACTTCCCCACCTCTGTTTTATCCTCTTCGGATATAAACATATTTCCCTGCAATTCTCTAAACAGTTTTTCGACGGCAGCATTCACCGTTTCCAACTCCTGCTCATAATCACGGTCGGTAAGTGTTACATTCCCCAGCCAGAGTTGCTGTTGCTCTCCTCTTTGCAGCCGACGCATCGGGAAACGTACCCCGTTAATATACAGATTCCTGTCATCCCGATACAGCGTCACCCTTTCAGCTCCTTGCTCTCCCAGCTTGGCAGTACCCGAAAAGACACGTATAATCGTCTGCTTCGGATTCTGAGGATCGGCATACATCATCCCTGTCGCCGGTGCATTTTTCGGATTATATTCCTTCAGATTCCGATAATCCACAATGAAGATATAAGTATTTCCCGTACCATGATTTTCAACCTGGTAATAGAAATGATCGACAATCAACAGGTCATCATCCCTGCGGTCGCCTTGTTTTCGTGCCTTCTCCAACGCTTCACGCACACGACTCACTTTCAAATCCGATTTTAAGGCCCGGCTAATCGATGAAATTTCCTTAACATAAGAGGCAAACAAACTACGGATTACTATCTGGCGTATGTCCGTACGCTCATCCGGCTCACTCCACAAGCAATGATAAACAGGCAGCAAATCCGGCAAAGTGACTTCCGTACGCCCATGTACAAAAGCCGAAGCTTTCAGAAGCCGTACTATATTCTTCCAACGGCGGTCGCTCACATAGACATTACGATGAACTTCCGAACCTTGCACTTCCACTTTTCCCAATCCCTGACGAATCTCCGTTATACACGCCAGAATTGTCATAGGTACTGTCACCCGGACTATTTCTTCCTGCCACAAGCGATATTCTTCATCCGTTATCTGCCATTTCCCGACTTCATCGTTTTCTTCCACTTCTTCATCCAGCAACATCTGATAAAATGTCTCTTCCCGCTTCACACAAGTACTGATGACGCGAATCAGAAAACGATCCCACAAAGCGTCGAGCCCTTCTTCCTGAGCAGGAAGCTCATTACTGGCGGCAACGAGCAGTTTCAACGGCAACTTGATTTCCGTATTTCCATTTCTAAAAAGTTTCTCATTAATAACCGTTAGCAGTGTATTCTGTATCGCCGGTCCCGCTTTCCATATCTCATCCAGAAATACAACATCCACTGTCGGCAGATAACCGTCAACCACGCGTTCGTACGTATCCGATTCTTTCAGACGGCTAATGCTTACCGGACCAAAGATCTCATCAGGAGTACTGAAACGTGACATCAGATATTCAAACGCCCGGGCATTTACAAAAGCTTTCTTCAACCGCCGAGCCACCATAGATTTGGCTACTCCGGGAGGGCCCAACAGTAAGATACTCTCTCCCGCCAAAGCGGCAAGCAAAGACAACCCTACTTCTACTTCCTTCTCATATACACCCCGATTCATCTCTTCCAGCAAAAGACTGATACGTTCCTTTATTTCCATCCTTTTATCTTTCATTCCGATTCTATTTTCCAATCAAACTCCAAAAGTAGTACTTATTCGCCAAAGAAAAACAGATTGCAGATAAAATAAGTATACCCAACTAATGCCAAAGATCCAATCTCCATACCTTATCCAACAATTCTTCATATACATTAACCCCGTTTCCTATCTGTAATCCGTAGAAACGAACCCCTCTTTCCTGTTCTTTACGAATCCTGCTTTCAGTAGGCTTACAACAGAAGTCAAACTCAAAATCACTTATTATCAGTACATCCGCCATCAAATAATTCTCCTGAGTCAACGTATGAAGAGCTGTTTTCAACATTTCTTCCCCATCCGTACCACCAGAGAAATGTGAAACCATGAATTCCCTTACCTTTTTCCAATTTCCCGAATGTGCCGTATCCAACGCTTGAGCCCGTACTGAGAAAGACAGCAAAAAGCATTTCCTGTGTTGTTTTTTCGCCATTTGAGTGATTTCCAGAAGCAAAGCTTTAGCAATACTTTCTGCCTTTCCACTCATCGAGCCGCTCGTGTCAATCGCTACAATCATCGGTCCTTTTATTTGGCGAGGCTCTCTCCGTTTTGTTTGACTTTCCTGCTTCTTCCGCACACTATCCGAACGACTGGAAAACAACTGCAATTGCCTCATAGCATATTTCATAAAAAACAAATCTTCTGTAGCAAACTCCGCCAACAGTGCGACTTCTGTCGGCATTAATGCCTGCAAGTCATTCCCTTCCTCCACCCCATGTATGTCCGAGTGTGCTACAGATGCAGAAAGAGTTTCCGGTATGTATTGCTTAATTAGCGTATCCAACTCCTCAGCCTGTTCTTTTTCCCTCCCCATGCAACTCACTATCTCTTTCAACTCCTTATATTTTACACTTATCGTACGATACCGACTCACCATACGATAATCTTTCATATTCGATCTCCCTACAGAATTTTCAAATTGTATCTTACTGCTATTCAAATATCTTTGTTTTTCTTCCAATATTTTCTCCCTATATGCCAAACTCCATTCATCACAAATCTTTTGAAACAAAATATCCTTGTCAAACTCATCTAATTTCAGCAAGCTGTTATATCCGTCTACATTCAATTCATACTGAGAATACTGTCCCTTCAGATAATCCGAAACCTTCCCCCATAACCCTTCCTTCCTCTCTATGTCCTGAGCATTCAATATTGCATACATATATTGCCGTTCTATTTCCCTTCTCTGTTCTATCTGCTGAAAACAAGAGAGAAGTATTGAGAAAAACTCCAATACTGAATTCTTTAATAAATCACGCAATATCTCATCACTCCACCACTGTGTTCCCAAACAATCCTCAAATACAGTAACCAAATACGCCATCAATACATCTTCTTCGTCATGCACAGGATATTTACCTGTATCCACGAATTCATCAAAAGCAGACGCGTATACCGACAGTTGCGATTCAATATCATTCTTCATAATATCTGCTGATTGCAAATAGTTATAAGCAGTGATTCTATTCGCTTCTCACATTGCACGGCATATTTTTTTATATATTGCCTATCATTAACAGAGATAAATAAATTTTCAGTCCATTGCGCATCTGCCATTTTTTCAGCCAGACGTACCTTGAGCTCCTCACATTCTCTCATCCACACATCCAACATCTGCTTCCTACCATTGGAGGGAGATTCTTCTCGCATTTCTTCCGGGTCATTCCTTTCTTCGGAACAACACAACGGATATTCCTTACCGTCAACAATCAGCGTACCTCTTCCTCTCCTGACTTTTATCCGACAGATATTATGCCTTTGCCCGGAAGAGGAAAAAGGTACATCCATGTCAATAAGACGAATAAAATGAGTACGCGATTGTGCATCCGAGTAACAGATTCC
>OHMF01000825.1_pt1 | contig 13071 bp, 10 predicted proteins | sample 1569181 | NCBI WGS metagenome assembly OHMF01 (sample SAMEA3879559, study PRJEB24766) | human gut metagenome | biome: human-associated habitat; feature: feces | place: USA | collected 1985/1987
TGTGATTTTTTCAAAAATTTTAGAGGTCAGAGGTACAAAAATGAAGAAGATCCAGAAGAATTATGAGCTGAACGCAGGCGAGAGCTTCCGCCTCGACAAGAACGGTCTCCACGGCGTCACGGCGCAGGGCCGCATCAAGATGAGCCTGCTTCTGGTGCTCGAGTAAAAACATCTGTAGAACGCAGAAGACCGACGGCTTTCCGGGATGGAGGGCTGACGGTCTTTTTGTTCAAAACAGGAAAATACTGGAACGGAAAAGGGCGCAATATACCTTATAAATGGCGTTTCAAAAGCAGAAATTTGGCTCAACGTCCAAAATTAAGGTTTGGATGCTTGACAAAGCGGAGATAGGATAGTACACTCAAAAAGAAAATTGATGCAAGACATCCTCAAGGTGAAAAAGATTCACAGAAGAACGGGCGTCTCCGAACTGAAAAACGGAAGGAGGCTAGGGACATGACGCTGTTTTCTTACGAAATTTTCGATGCAGTCGCGCGTCAGGGCAGCTTTAACAAAGCAGCCCAGCAGCTGCATCTGACCCCCTCTGCCATCAGCCATGCCATCGCGGTGATGGAGGCTGAGCTTGGTTTTACCTTATTCAACCGCGGCAAAAACGGCGTGACCATGACCAGCTATGGCGCTTCGCTCTACCCGTCCATCCGGGCGGTGCTCAACAGCGACGAGGCCCTGCAGCAGAGCATTGCCCGCCTGAACGGCCTGGAAAAGGGCAAGGTCAAGCTGGGTGCCTTCAACTCGATCTGCTCCGGGCTGCTGCCCAGCATCCTCAAGGGCTTTATGGCCCACTACCCCCAGATCGAAGTCGAGGTCTATCAGGGCACCTACGACGATGTTAAGGAGTGGCTGCGCACCGGTCAGGTGGACATTGCCTTCCTCTCCAACAACTGCCGGGAGGAGTTTGTTCTGACCGAGCTGTTCCACGAGCCGCTGCTCTGCATCACCCCCATGGACTGGCCCGAGCCGCCCAACGGCGTGATGACCCCCGCCCTGATGAACGGGCAGAACTTTGTGGTGCAGTGGGATGCCACCGACGCGGAGATGCGTCAGTTCCTCAAGAAGTATTCCCTCTCAACGGAGCGCCGCTGCCATGTCATCGACGACCAGTCGAACATTGCCATGGTCGAGGCGGGCCTGGGCATTTCCATCATGCCCCGGATGCTGCTGCGCAACTGCACGGCAGCGGTCAAGATTTACCCCATCGAGCCCGAAGAGGACCGCGTGGTGGGTCTGGCCGTCCAGCGTCCCACTGCCATGGCTCCCGCCGTGGAGCAGATGTTCCACCACATCGTGGAGTACTGCCACGAGCTGGATCTTTCGCTGTAATAAAGAATACTTTTGTATCTGTCAACCGGGAAGTTCTGCGGAGCTTCCCGGTTGATTTTTTACAGAGAGTGTAGAGAAAAAGCGGCAGTTACAGCGCTGCGGGGTAGGAGGTGGTAGCCGAGGGATGTTCTCTTTTGGTGGCAAAAGAGAACCAGAAAACCACCAGCGATTTCGACGCGCTGGAGCCACGAAAAAGGGGCTGCTCGCCCCTTTTAACCCCAAAGAAGTGGGCTACACCGGAAAAAACTGAAGATTCACGCCTGTTCGGCGTGAAGATCTTTTAACCGTTTTTTCCGGCTCCGCCGATTCAAAACCCCTCAGTCGCTGCGCGACAGCTCCCCCAAGGGGGAGCAAGCGCTCGCCCGCAGCGCTGCGCTTTCGCAGAAAGCGGCGCTGCAAATGCCGTTTTCCGTTACGACCCCTCCCATGAAAATGGGTTTCAGGAAAGTCCGCAGACTTTCCTGAAACCCGAAATTTAAAATATTCTTTCCGCTGAATATGCGCAGAGTGCAACGACGACGACCGCCGCCAGCGGCGCGCATTCCAAATCGTCCCGTCTGCCGCCGCAAGTAAAAATTGCATCCGGCGGCAAAAAGGATTATACTATAAAAAATGTCTGCGGTGCACAGGCCGCAGGGGCAGAGGAGATGAAGCATGAAACGACGGGACTTTTGTAAGGGTCTTGCGGTGACCCTTGCGGCGGGGGCACTGGCTCCCGGAGCGGCGCTGCCGCAGGCCGGGGCGGCTACGGCGCTGGTCGGCCGCGCCGTGCCGGACGACTACTATACCCTGTGGTACCGCAGCGACCGCTGCAGCGCTGACCTGCGGCACGATTACTATTACAGCGACAGCCTGTTCGACCACGCCGCCACAGAGTACGACGATAAGCTGGCACTGGCCACCTTGGGCATGGCTGCGGCTGCGGACAGCTCGTGGGAGAGCGACCAGTACTATTGGATGACGGGCGAGGTCGGCCGTGCCGACCATATCCGGGATGCCTTTGCAAAGCTGGGCTTTGCCGAGGTGCAGCTGTTCAACTATACCCACAGCCTGAACGATGCCCCGGATACGGCGGCCTGTGCCGTTGCCCGCAAAACACTGGTGCGCGGCGGCAGACAGGTGACCATCATCGGGGCGTTCGTGCGCGGCTCCGGTTATGGAGCCGAGTGGTCCGGCAACCTTCATGCAGGCTCCGGCAGCGCCCACACGGGTTTTGTAGCAGCGGCGCGGCAGCTGACTGAAAAAATACGCGGATATGTTCAGGCATCGGCCAAGCGCCAGCCGCTGGGTACCCTGAAGCTCTGGATGGGCGGCTACAGCCGTGCCGGCGGCGTAACGAATTTAGTGGCGGCGCGTCTGCCCGCCGTGCTGCCGCAGCTGGAAAAGAAAAACACCTTCATCTATACCTTTGCCGCCCCGGCTGCGCTGGCGGCGGCAGACTGCCCCGAGCTGCAGCAGGACTTTGACAACAACCATACGGCAAGCGGCAGTCTGAAAAAGAACTGGAGCGCCAGCAACATCTTCAACATCATCTCCAGCGGAGATGTGGTCCCCCGGGTGCTGCCCGCAGAGTGGGGCTTCTACCGCAACGGTAACGACCGTTTTCTGCCCGCTACAGTTGTCCCGGAGGAACTGCAGGCGCTGAACGACCGCAGCGCAGGGATGGAGGGCGCACCGCTGGATTTCGGGCGGCTGGCCGTCACCGAGGAGACCGATGCCGTGCTGCAGTCCATGATGACCCTGTTCGGCAGCCGTCAGACCTATCACGAGGACTACGAGGATGCCATGCGCTGTATACTGCAATGCGTGACCACCCGCTCGGAAGCAGAGGTGACCCGGGGCGTCATTCTGGACGATGCTGCCGTGGTGGCACAGCTGCGCAGCATGGAGCCCATGCAGCAGTTCCCGCAGGAAAAGGTGGAGCGCTGTGTGCAGGCGGCCTCTGCCCTGAGCCGCCCGCTGCTGGAAAAGCTGGGCAATGCAGTGCCGCTGCAGGCACAGCAGATCGTGATCCCCATGCTGGCAGTCGGTCTGTGCTTTGAATTGGACCCGGAGACGCTGCAGCTGGTGTCAGACTTTGTATTGTCCACCATCACGGTAAAGGGGCAGCTGAGCGGCATCCTGAAAACAGTGCTGTGTCACTTTTTGGAAACCTACATTACCCTGCTGGAATACTATGACCCTGCCGACCACGGCATGGAGCCCTATACCCGGCAGGAAGAGCTATAAGCAAAAGGCCGCTGCGCAGACATCGCGCAGCGGCCTTGGCTTTTTACAGATAAGATCAGAACTTGAACAGGTTCAGCCCGGTAACGGGGTCGTACTGGCGGTCTACTGTGCCGTCCAGAACATCCACCACCATCTCACAGGTGGCGCTGACCACCGCCCGGTTCAGATGTCCGCCGAACACCTCGCCCTTGTCGTTGCCGGCGCTCATGTGCAGGTGGGTGTAGAATGCGCCGTTCATGGTGTTGATGGTGCCGGTCAGGGACACGATCTCAAAACTGCCGCTGAAGGTGTTGGCGTAGTATTTCTTCTCCGCTACATTGTATACGCCCACCGTAAAGCTGTTGGTGGCGCCCAGCGCCTGCACGGCGGCAAGGCGGATGTTTTCCTTCAGGGCAAGTTCTTTGACCTGTTCAAGGATCTCTTCGTCCTTGTCGATGCGTACAATGATCTTATTGCCAAAACGTTTGTATTCCATGGAAAAGCATCTCCTTTATGTTGTTTTTTGTGCGCTGCCCTTTGCCGGGAACGCGTGCGAAAAACTGGAAGTTACCACTTTCCTTTAACAATTCGTCCACCGACTAAAATGGAAGAAAAAATAGCAGCGAAAAACAAAAGGGTGATCCAAATTGGGCTGAATACCCATAGCCATGACCACGAAATCAATCCTGTTACTTTTAGTACAGCGAAAATCAAAACTAAAGCAACAATAGGATCCATCCTAGACCGGTGGGATTTCTTCTCCGTGTGCATAACAGAACCTCCTTGAATTTCGATTTGTTGAACTAAGTCGAGTATACCACACCCGCCAAGGAAAGAACACCCCGATAGCGTAAAATTTGCAGGTGGAAACTTGTCGGGGCGGGGACTTGGCAAACCCAACGGGATTGCGCTATAATAGAGCCGTAACAGTTCCACAATGGTGTGGTAAGGGAGGTGCGGTCATGATCCGGGTGGCAGTCGTAGAGGATGACGCGGAGGTGCAGGGGGTATTGCAGGAGTACATCCGGCGGTATACCCGGCAGTATGGGACAGAATTTGAGGTATCGGTCTTTGCGGACGGGGTGGACATTCTGGACAATTACCGCGCGGTCTACGATATTATTTTTCTGGATGTGGAGATGAAGCATCTGGACGGCATGACCACGGCAGAGCGCATCCGGCAGATGGATGCAGACGTCATCCTGATCTTCATCACCAATATGGCGCAGTATGCCATCCGGGGCTACTCGGTGGGGGCGCTGGACTATGTGCTGAAGCCGGTGCCGTATTTTGCATTTTCCGAGCAGCTGAAAAAGGCCGAGAAAAATTTGGCCCGCCGCGCCAGCCACTATCTCATGGTCCCGGTGGAGAGCGGCCTGCGGCGGCTGGACAGCTCCCGGCTGTATTATCTGGAAAGCGAAGGCCACCGGGTGCATTACTACACCGAGGACGGCGATTTTTCGGCACCGGGCACCCTCAAGGCAGTGGAGGAAAAGTTGGCGGGCCGCCCCTTTGCCCGCTGCAACAGCGGCTATCTGGTAAATCTGGCGCAGGTGCAGGCGGTGCAGCAGAACACGGTGCAGGTGGGACCCTATGAGCTGCAGATCAGCCGCCCCAAGCGCAAGGCCTTTCTTGCCGCACTGACCGACTACATCGGAGGTGAGGGCTCATGACCATGCTGCCGAACATCCCCCGCCTGTACACCGCCCTTGCCGAGTGTCTGTCGGTACTGCTGGTCACACCGGCACTGATGCCCCGCTTTTCCAAGGCAGTTACCGTGGGTGTCACCCTGCTGTGGGCGGCGGTGCTGTCGGCCTTTCTGGGGCTGACCGGCAACGTGCCCGGCGGGTTCTGGATTCCCTGCATGGCAACGGCCATCGGGCTTTCCTACTTATATTTATGGGGTGTGTGGAGCATCACCCTGCTGGAAGCCGGGTATCACTGCGCCCGGGCGTTTATTCTGGCAGAGCTTGCCGCCAGCGTGGAGTGGCAGCTGCACTGCGCCCTCTGGCCCGCCCGCAGCCCGTGGGAGCCGCTGTCTTTGCTGCTGCTGGCGCTGGTGTACGGGGCGCTGTTCGGCGTTATGTGCTATCTGCAGCACCGCCGTCCCCAGCCCGCCGGGCACTTACAGATCGGCGGCAGCGCCGCCCTGACGGCGGTCATGCTGGCGCTGACCGCCTTTGCGGTGAGCAATCTGGGCTTTTTGCCGGGCAGCGAGATCAATATGAGCATCTTTTCTATCCGCACACTGGTGGATTTTTCCGGCGTGCTGATCCTGACCGTGCAGCACGAGCAGCTGCGGGAGAACGCTTTGCACGGCGAGCTTGCCGCCATGGATGAGGTGCTGCACCGCCAGTACGAGCAGTACAAGCGCAGCAAGGAGGGTATCAACCTCATCAACCGGCGGTACCATGAACTGAAAGTCCAGCTTGCCCGCATCCGGGAGGAGCAGGATCAGACCAAGCAGAACGCCGCCATTGCCGCCATGGAGCAGAATATCCGCCAGTACGAGGCCGAGAACAAGACCGGCAACCCGGTGCTGGATACCCTGCTCACCGCCAAGACGATGGAGTGCCAGCAGGAGAACATCACCATCACCAGCGTGGCGGACGGCAGGATGCTGGGTTTTCTCACCATCCGGGAGCTGTGCACCATCGTGGGTGTGGCGCTGGACAACGCTATTGCCGCCGTCCGCGCCGAGCCGGACCCCGAAAAGCGGCTCATCAAGGTGGCGGTGTACAGTCAGGGCGGCTTTGCCATGCTGCGGTTCGAGCACTATACAGAGACTGTCCCGGCACTGGATGCGGACGGTCTGCCAAAGCAGGGGTCGGACCTGAAAAGCGTCCGCACCACCGTCGGGCAGCACGGCGGCAGCATGACATTGCACTGGGAAAACAACTGGTGCACCCTGCGGATCTTATTTCCGCTGTCAAAAAACAAATGAATTTTTACGGCAGGTATCCCCTGCCGTTTTTTGTTGTCTGGCAGAGTGCACAAATACAATGTTGCAATATTTGTGTATTAGCACAATAAAAATTGAAAATTTATTGTAACTTTTGCAAACTGTGTATCCAAAACGACAGATTGTGCAAAAGATGATAACGATGCGCAAATATCCGTTATAATGGGTCACAGTTGGGTACGGCCCAAAAAATATAAAAGAATATGGAGGAGACAATACAATGAAGCGCGATCCGAACAACAAAAAGCCCACAAAGTTGCTGACAGCTGTTACAGCACTCTTACTGGCAGTTGGAATAGTGGCAGATGTAGCAATGTTTGGTGTGTTTCCTAGTTCTCTGGACAAGGCATTCCCTGGCCAGAATGGAGACCCGGAATTGCAAAAAACATCTTATGCAAATGGTTTGTCAGTGGCTCAGAAAATCGAGGAGGAAGGCGCAGTCCTTCTGAAAAATGACGGCGCTCTGCCGTTGGCAGGAACAAACCGAAAAATCAATCTTCTGGGCTATGCTTCCGCAAATCCGGTTTATGGCGGTACGGGTTCCGGTGGCAGCAGCTACACTGCAAACCGGACAGATTTTGTAAAAGCCTTTACGGATGCAGGTTTTGAAGTGAATCAAAATCTGGTCAATCTCTACAGCCCCAAAAACAACGAAGGCGGAAATACATTTTCTGTTGATTTTTCCATCCCGGAACTGCCTGCAACCGAGGAATTGGCTAAGGACATGGGTGTGGAGTACCAGTATACTGGAGACTGCTCATTTGAAGCAATGAAGGATTTTTCGGATACTGCTGTGGTCGTGTTCTCCCGCAAGGGCGGTGAAGGCAATGACTTGCCCACTTCGATGGCTGAAAATACCTCGTATGCACCGGATCAGAGCAAGCATTATCTGGAACTGAACAGCGCGGAACAGTCTTTGCTGGAACAGGCAGAAGCGACATTTGATAATGTTATCGTTCTGATCAATTCGGGCAATGCTATGGAACTGGGCTTCCTGAATGATGAAGGCGTTGATGCAGCCCTCTGGATCGGTGATCCCGGTGATGTGGGCACGATTGGAATTGTCAACATTCTGACGGGTGCAGTCAACCCCTCTGGCCGTCTGCCGGATATCTACCCTTATGCAGTAGAAACGACCCCTTCTTACTACAACTTTGATACCTTTGAGTATACCAACTCTAATGACTGCTTCAAAAACTTCGAAAGTCATCCTGCCTACCTTGTAGAGTATCAGGAAGGCATTTATGTGGGATATCGTTATTACGAAACCCGTGAAAGCTACGATTACACTACCCGTGAAGGAGAAAATCTGACGGGACTTTCCTACAATGATGTAGTGCAGTTCCCCTTTGGCTATGGCTTGAGCTACACAAGCTTTGACTGGGAACTGGAAAACACGATTCCGACTACCGTTACCGCACAGGATACGCTGGAGTGGAATGTCAAAGTTACCAATACTGGCAATGTGGCTGGCAAAGATGTTGTGGAACTGTATTACAGTGCGCCCTATTACAGTGCAGCTGAAGGCGGCAGCGGCTTGCAGAAGGCTGGCGAAGTACTGGGCGGCTTTGCAAAGACGAAGGAATTGCAGCCGGGCGAAACGGAAACGGTTACGATTTCTATGCCGGTAGAGCAGATGGCTTCTTATGATGCACAGAAGTACTACACTTCTACCGGTTCCTACGTGCTGGAAGCTGGCGAGTATCAGATTTCTCTGCGTACGGATTCTCATACGGTGAAAGATAATCTGACCATGACCTGCAAGGTTGCTGAGAATGAAGTGTTCCAGGACAGTGCGTTTGGCAGTGGTGTGGAAAACTGCAAGTATGTCGGCAAGCGCTCTTCGGACGAAGTGGTAGCAACAAATCAGTTTGATGATGCAGCTGGTGATGTGGCTTACCTCAACCGTGACACTTGGCAGATCGTTCCCGGTACCAGCAAGGAAGCAACTGCTGAACAGCTGGAAGCCTTCAACAATGCGCTGTTAGTGGATGATAGCTATGTGGATGCAGATGACACTGCGCCGACCTTTGGTGCAAAGAATGGCCTTACTCTGAAAGACATGGAAGGCCTTGCCTATGATGATGCACAGTGGGATAAGCTGCTGGATCAGCTGACCCTTGATGATATGTACAAACTGCTGGGCGCAGATGGCTGGGGAAGTGCAGCAGTTGATAATATCGGTAAGGGACAGACTTATGAAATGGACGGACCTGCCGCTCTGAGTTATGTGTTCGATGCCTTTATGGGTACCTGCACATACAAGACGGTTACTTATCCGGCAGAAGTTCTGCTGGCGGCTACTTGGAATGTAGACCTGGCTTCTGAATTTGGCGATGCAATCTCGCAGGAAGGAAAGGCGTGGAATATTTCCGGCTGGTATGCACCTGGTGCTAATACCCACCGCAATGCATTTGCTGGCCGTAACTTTGAGTACTATTCTGAGGATGGCTTCCTTTCTGGTTCCATGTCCGCTGCTACGGTTGGTGCGGCAGAGAAAAATGGTATGTACTGCTACATTAAGCATTTTGCACTGAATGAGCGTGAAACCTGGCGTCATTATGGTCTGTGCACCTGGGCCGATGAGCAGGCAATGCGTGAAATTTACTTCGTGCCGTTTGAAAAGGCTGTGAAGGAAGGCGGCAGCACGGCTGTGATGTCTTCCTACAATAATATTGGTACTACTTGGGCCGGTGCAAGTACTGCACTACTGACCAATGTTCTGCGTAATGAATGGGGCTTTATTGGCACTGTGATTACGGATAACAACGAGGAGCATGGCTTTATGGATATTGAAAAAGCTGTCTTGGCAGGTGGTACCAGTCTGCTGTTTGGCTGGGGCACTAAGACCTTCGATAACCTGAGCCAGACTGCTACCGGTCAGCTGAAGATGCGCGAAGCTGCACATCAGTATCTGTATACGCTGGCGAATAGCTACGGTGTAGATGTAGATGCGCCTGTGCCTATGTGGCGCACGCCTGCACTGGTAGGCAGTGTGATTGTCTATGTGTTGGTTCTGGCAGGTGTTGTGGTGATTCTTCGCCGCCGCAAGTATAATAAAACGCTGGCTAATACCAATGCAGGTGCGGATGTGAGTAAGGCATAAGTACTGACCCGTAATCAAAACTGTCTTTCTTCTAATCCCGGAACACGGCTGCATGGCAGTTACGACCTGCAGCCGTGTTCCCTTTTGGAAACAGAATCACGCTTCTTCTCCTTATGCGTGGTCCTGTTTCCAAAGGCAATACCGTTTCTACTGAAAGGAGATTTCCCCGTGAAACATCAGGATATTATTGCAAAACTGAGTCTGGAACAAAAATGCGCCCTGCTGAGCGGCGGCACGGTGTTCACCACCCGGGCGCTGCCGGGCAAGGGCATCCCGGCCATTACCCTGTCGGACGGCCCCAACGGCGTGCGCAAGCAGGCGGGCGCGGCTGACCATCTGGGCCTGAACCCCAGTGTGCCCGCCACCTGCTTCCCCACCTCGGCTACCGTGGCCAACAGCTGGGACCCGGAGCTTGGCGAGGCTGTGGGCGCAGCCATGGGCGAAGAAGCGGCGGCACAGGGCGTGTCGGTGCTGCTGGGCCCCGGCCTGAACATCAAGCGCAGCCCCCTGTGCGGCCGCAACTTCGAGTATTTCTCGGAGGACCCCTACCTTGCCGGTAAGATGGCTGCGGCCTACGTCCGCGGCATCCAGAAAAACGGCATTGCCGCCTGCCCCAAGCACTTTGCGGTGAACAGTCAGGAGCTGCGCCGCATGGCCTCGGATTCCATCGTGGACGAGCGCACCCTGCGGGAAATTTACCTGACCGGCTTCGAGATGGTGGTCAAGGAAGCGCAGCCTAAGACCATCATGTCCGCCTATAACCTTGTCAACGGCACCTACGCCAACGAGAACACCCACCTGCTCATGGATATCCTGCGCGGGGACTGGGGCTTTGACGGCGCAGTGGTCACCGACTGGGGCGGCAGCAACGACCACGCCTTGGGTGTAAAGAACGGCTCTACGCTGGAAATGCCCGCCCCCGGCGGGGACGCCATCCGGGAGCTGATGAAAGCGGTGCAGACCGGCAAGATCACCGAAGCGGACGTGGACGCCCGGCTGGACGAACTGCTGGAGCTGGTGTTCACCACCAAGGCGGCGGTGGACGCCGCCCCCGGCAAGTTCGATGCCGATGCCCACCACGCACTGGCACGCCGGGCTGCTGCCCAGAGCATCGTGCTGCTGAAGAACGAAAACAGCCTGCTGCCCCTTGCAAAGGGGGAAAAGGTGACGGTCATCGGCGACTTTGCCCAGACCCCCCGTTATCAGGGTGCAGGCTCCAGCGCCGTCAACTCCATCAAGGTGGATTCCTTTCTGGACTGCCTTGCCGAGAGCGGCCTGAACAGCGTCGGCTACGCCAAGGGCTTTGACCGGCAGGGCAAGCCCGACGAGGCGCTGAAGGCCGAGGCGGTGCAGCTGGCAAAGAACGCCAATGTGGTGCTGCTGTGCATGGGTCTGGACGAGATCAAAGAAAGCGAGGGCATCGACCGCGCCGACATGAAGCTGGCAGAGAACCAGCTGGAACTGCTGGCGGCTGTGGCGGCGGCAAACCCCAACGTGGTGGTGCTGCTGAGCGCGGGCTCCTCGCTGGAAAGCGGTTGGGTCAAGGACTGCAAGGCGCTGGTCTACGGCTGTCTGGGCGGTCAGGCCGGTGCGGGCGCACTGGTCGAGGTGCTGACCGGTGCGCAGAACCCCTGCGGCAAGCTGGCGGAGACTTGGGCACGCAGCTACGCCGACACCCCCGCAAAGGCGCATTTCGGCGGCGACGGTCCCACTGTGGAGTACCGCGAGGGGCTGTATGTGGGCTACCGCTACTACGACACTGCCGGTGTGCCCACCGCCTTCCCCTTCGGCTATGGCCTGAGCTATACCAGCTTTGCGTACAGTGACCTGAAAGCAGACGAAAAGGGCGTGACCCTGACCGTCACCAACACCGGCAGCTGTGCAGGTGCCGAGGTGGTGCAGCTGTATGTGGCAAAGCCGGATGCAAAAGTTTTCCGCCCCGCCAAGGAGCTGAAGGGCTTTACCAAGGTGCAGCTGGAAGCCGGAGAGAGCAAGACCGTCACCATCCCGCTGGATGATAAGGCGTTCCGCTACTGGAACGTCAAGACCGACCGCTGGGAGGTGGAAGGCGGCAGCTATCAGCTGCTGGTGGGCGCTTCCAGCGCCGATATCCGTCTGACTGCCGCCGTCACGGTGGCGGGCACCGGCGCACCCGACCCCTACGCGGGCAAAGACCTTGCCCATTACCGCACCGCACAGGTGCAGAATGTGCCGGACGCGGAGTTTGAAGCGCTGCTGGGCCGTCCCATCCCGGAGAACAAGGTACACATCGACCGCAACATGACGCTGGGCGAGATGGGACACGGACGCAGCCCCATCGGCTGGCTGGCGGCTGCCGTGCTGGGCACCCTGCTGCGCCGCAGCATCAAAAAGGGCAAGCCTGACCTGAACATCCTGTTCCAGTACAATATGCCTTTGCGTGCGCTGGCCAAAATGACCAACGGCACCATCAGCATGGGCATGGTGGACGGCATCGTGATGGAGCTGCGGGGCTTTTGGGTCATCGGCCTTGTGCGGGTGATCGTGGAAGCTGTGAAGAACCTCGTGCTGAACAGCCGCATGGAAGAGCGTCTGAAAAACAGCTGAAAGGAAGCAGGCTATGAATTTCTGGAATAACTTTGCGGCAAAGCACCCCGCCGCTGCCAAGTGGGTGCGCGAGGGCGGTCTGTTCGTCATCGTGTCCAACCTCATCACGGTGTTCAAGTACCTGCTGCTGCAATTTCTGCCCAAGGCCTTTGCAAGCCTGCCGGTGGTGGATTTCGGCTGGCCGGGCATTGATATCACCCTGTTCGGCGAGACCTTCAAGTGGAACATCCTCGGCTACGATGCCGCCCACGGTGGTCTGCCCTACTTCTGCGCTTACATGATCGCCATGGTCATCGGCGAGTGCATCAATTTCCCCATCCAGCGCAATTTTGTGTTCCGCAGCAAGGGCAATCTGGCAAAGCAGATCGGCTGGTATGTGCTGGCGTTCTGCGTCATCACCTGCATCGTCAACTCCATCAACTGCATCTGGGTGGCGGTGGCAGGTCTGCTGGTGCCGGACTTTATCTACAACATCGGCACTACGGTGCTGAACGGCGGCATCTCCATGGTCATCTTCTTCTTCGTGAATAAGATCATCTTCCCGGAGGGCGAAAAAGCCGCCAAATAACAAGTCATCTCCTTCATTTTCTTCTTTTCATCACAAAGGCTCTCGCCCGTTCTGTGCATACGACAGAACAGGTGGGAGCCTTTGGCTTATGATCATCCTATCGCACAAAAGGCAGGATACCATCGTAATGATGATACCCTGCCTTTGCTCGTTCCGGTCCTCGTCCTGTGACCTCCGCCACAAAAAAATCCCCAGACCGAATGGTCTGGCGGCATCTTTCTTGGTAGACATTCCTACGCGTTGGGAACCGCGCACTAATCAAAGCCCTGCTAGGGCTTTGATTGCCTTCGCTGCGCTCGG